>WOR8_10007402_pt1 | contig 10459 bp, 6 predicted proteins | sample DeeMarSeWOR38_10_FD_19890 | JGI IMG/M metagenome (IMG submission 19890)
TGTTCATCCCGATTTTAACCCATGTTTACGGTGAGGCCCAACTGGGCGGCAAGGCCTGCATGGTTTCCACCATTCGGCTCAATGAGGGACACAGTGCCCTGAATGCGCAGGAGCCTTTTCTGGGACGAATTGTCAAAGAAGCCATCCACGAACTGGGCCACACCTTTAAACTGCGCCATTGTCGGGACCATACCTGTCTGATGCATTACTGCCGCAATGAACGCGACGTGGACCGCAAATCCGATCAACTCTGCCGCTACTGCAAGGTTCTGCTCGACGATGAAATCAAACGGCTTCAATAAACCTACAATAGGCCGCATGTCGTCTGAATATTGCAAGGTTTCAACATATTAACTATTGCAAAATCACACACATTCATATAGAGATGACTCACGTAAGATGATCTGCAGCAATATCGATTTTTGAATGTCGAATCACAATACAGATACTTTCGACCAGCCTTAAACATCTGCCTGAGATGCGATGGGGGCGCATTCCAAGACATTAAACCTTAAATCAATTGATTGCTCAACGCTAAGTTCTTAAGCGGGCAATTACATCTGGGGTTTTTATTTTCATCGATTTATCTCGAGGCATGCGTTCACGAATTAAGTTAAATCTTTTCGGGAGAAGTCAGCATGAAATGCCCGAAATGTCTGTCAGAAAGCCCAGCAAAAGCCAAGTTCTGCATTGAATGCGGTCACCCGGTATCCGCCAACGCATCTGGGACACCTGCCCATGCCCTATCTTATGACGAAAAATTAGCAAAGCTACAACGTTACCTGCCCACGGGTCTCACGGATAAAATCCTGAGCCAGAAAGAACGGATCGAAGGAGAGCGAAGACAAGTTACAGTAATGTTTTGTGACATGGCCGGATATTCCCACATGGTCGAACGTCTCGGTTCTGAACGCTCTTACCAGATCATGGACGACATCTATGAGATCCTCATTCACAAAGTGCATGAATTCGAAGGAACGGTTAACGAAATGACCGGTGATGGAATCATGGCACTATTTGGTGCCCCCATTGCCCTGGAAGATGCACCTCAGCGAGCTCTTTCATCTGCGCTATCTATCCAACGCGAAATCATTAAATTCAACGACGATCACAAAAGAATTGGGCCCATTCGGATGCGAATCGGAATCCATACCGGCCCGGTGGTCGTCGGCACACTGGGCAATGACTTACGCGTGGAATTTAAAGCAGTGGGTGACACCGTCAACTTAGCCTCTCGGGTGGAAATGCTGGCCGAGGCAGGATCAATTTACGTAACAGAAGAAACTTATCGATTGACCAAGGACTTCTTTCTATTTCAGGCCATCGGGAAAAAGACCGTAAAAGGCAGAAACAAAGCTATTGCCGTATATAAAGTTCTTTCCGGCAAAGCAGATTTCTATCGCCCACGCTTGGGTTCGGAACGTATGATTTACTCGGAGATGGTTGGTCGCGATCAGGATCTTGGCAAACTTGAGCTGCAGGTGCTGAAAGCCATTAACGGTAAAGGTTCGATTGTTAATATTATCGGAGAAGCCGGAATCGGCAAATCACGCCTTCTGGCAGAACTAAGAAACCGTGAAGTGATAAAGAGGGTTGCTCTTTTCGAAGGAAGAGCAATCTCAATCGGGGGAAACTTTAGCTTTCATCCCATTATAGATATTTTCAAACAATGGGCGCGGATCAGCGAGAATGACGGCGAAGCAATGGCATTGGGCAAATTGGAGGTTGCGGTCAGCAGTCTGTTTCCGGAAAAGTTCGGCGAGGTGCTCCCGTTTGTGGCGACCCTGATGGGAATGAAAATGTCGGGCCGATACGCAGAGAGGCTTAAAGGAATAGAAGGCGAACCCCTGGAGAACCTTATTCTTAAGAATATCAGAGAACTGATCATCAGAGCAAGCGAGCAGATGCCCTTGGTAATTATCATTGAAGATTTGCACTGGGCTGACAAGAGTTCTATAGAACTCTTGGAATATCTTTTCCGCCTGGCAGAAGAGCATAGAATCATTTTTATCAACGTGTTTCGCCCTGGCTATAGCCAGTCTGGAGCCCGCATAGTTGAAACCGTCAAAAAGAGACTCCCGGTTTATTATGTCGAAATCTTTTTAGAGCCACTGGATGAAGGATTGAGTGAAGCGCTTATCACAAACATGCTAAAGACCAGCGGAATTCAACATACCATTATCCGGCAGATCGTGCAGCGCACCGGTGGTAATCCGTTTTTCATTGAGGAAGTCGTGCGGTCTTTCATCGATGAAGGTGCGATCGTTGTGAAGAACGGGTTATTTAAGGTAACAGAGAAGATCCACAATATTGCCATACCCCATACGATTAGTGACGTCCTGATGGCACGAATAGACCGTCTTGAGGAAGAAACCCGCGATTTGGTGAAGGTTGCGGCCGTGATTGGCAGAAACTTTTTTCTCCGTGTTCTTTCGGACGTTGTTAAGACCGTAAAAGATATCGACAGCAGATTATTCTATTTGAAAGAAATACAGATTTTAAGGGAACGCAAACGCATGGGCGAATTAGAATACCTCTTCATGCATACGCTTGCCCAGGAAGCTGCATACGATTCAATCTTACCGCCGAAGCGCAGGCAGTTGCACCTAAAAATTGCGGAATCTATTGAGAAGATATTCAGCGAAAGACTCCATGAATTCTATGGTATGCTTGCCTTTCACTACAGCCGGGCAGAAAATCTGGAGAAAGCGGAAGAATTTTTAATTAAAGCCGGTGAAGAAGCTTTGAAATCATCGGCATCTGAAGAAGCGCTGCATTACTATCAGGATGCTCTGAGACTGTATTTAGAAAAATATGGTGACATGGCTGATTCTGAAAAAGTTGCAATGCTGGAGAAAAACATTGCGCTCGCGCTTTATAACAAAGGCCAATATGAGGAGGCCGTAGAATATTTTGATAAATTACTTAGCGACTACTGGGGAGAATTACCAAAGCATCCGATTAATTCAGCGATTAAATTCTTGTCAGGGATTTTACATTTTATCGCATGCATATATTTCCCGTTTCTCAAGTTCAGAAGGATTCCAACCCAAAAGGATAATGAAGCCGCAGATCTGTTCTTTAAAAAACTTAAAGCTCTGGCAATAATAAATCCTAAAAGATTTTTTCTCGAATCATTCCACTTTTATAAAAAAGTGACCAGTTTTGATTTAACTAAATTCGAATTGGGGATAGGATTGTTTGTGGGATCTAGTACTCTTTTTTCCTTTAGCGGCATATCATTTAAATTTAGTAAAAAAATACTGGATTTGGTCAAAGCCAAAGTTGCCAAAAAAGATTTTAAACCATATACAGTATATGATCTTTCAGAGACGTTGCACAAGTATTTGGCCGGTGATTGGAATAATATAAATGAGTTTGATGACGTTCTGGTGGATCAAAATCTAAATATCGGGGAAATCTATTGGGCGTCACAGCACCTTCACTGGCACGGCTGGCCCAAAATTTATCAGGGATCATTTGCTACATCAAAATTATTGGTCAATAAATTAAATAACATTTTTGAAATATATGAGAATGACTTTTCATTATTGCTCAAGCAGCTGTTAAATACCGGTCTGCTAATGGAATGTCGCAAACTCCAGGATGCTTTGGTTGAAATTGACAAGGGCATTGAATTCGGAGAAAAAATAGGTCAAGGCCAATTGTTAATCCATCTATTCTCATGTAAAGCTCGAATCCATATCCTGCTGGAAAATAGTGACGAAGCGAAAAAATGCTTAGAGCATGCAGACAAAATAAAGCAACAAGTTAATACGGTTCCCTGGCAGTTATCTAATTTTTGTCGGAGCCATTTCGAGTATGATCTCTATAGACTGAAAGAATCTCTGGAAAACGGCGATAAATCCGCAATATCTGCATATCGACGAAAAGCCATCAAATCGGGAAGAATGCTGTTAAGGCAATCAAAGAAAGTGGCCCAGCATCGAGCAGAGTCCTATAGACTTAAAGGGATATACTTTTGGTTAAATGGCAAACAGAAGAAAGCCATTAAATGGTGGAATAGATCTATAGCAGAAGCCGAGCGCCTCGGCGCGCGTCTCGATCTTTCGCGAACTTACTGTGAAGTAGGGAAGCGTTTGCTGGAAGCAAAAAGTAAATACAAAATTTTAAAGGGCATCAGCGCTGAAGATTACCTTGTTAAGGCTAGCGTATTATTTGAAGAAATGGATCTCAAACAGGATTTAGACGAGCTGAACAGAGTGATAAAAGGTTGAAAACGAGTCATTCTAAAAGGAATGCAGACGAAAAGCAAAATAGGGAATGATCTTTTTGTTTTGTCAGTGAGTCGAGACTCGATGGAAGATCAGTTTGACAATTTGTTCTCCAACTGTTTAAAAACAGGATTTGGAGAGGTCACCATTTCAGACGAGCAAATGGAATTTTGCAGTAAATTGAACAAGGAAATTATAATTTTTTGCAGGTCCTTGCCGATATCAGCTCAAACCGATGGACTGCTATTTTTTATGCGATATTTTCAAATACCTTTTGAATCAGAGCTCAAATTTTTCAGGAATTACTATACACCGGCATGGTCAATAATTTACTGGTTGATACGCCCGGGTCTTCAGAATAAAAGATTGAACCAAAATGATATACAAAATGCCAAAACAGCCCATGCAATGGCTCTCTTCCTACACCCACTTGATGATCATCTCAGCGATGGTGAACTGCAGGTTACCTATCTGAATCTGCTACTCAGAAGTCAGTTATGGATGGTTATGAACGTTGCGTTTAAGCGTTTATCCAGCGGAGTTGAAAGCGGTGAGCAACTTGTTCAACGTTATATTGACGATTATTATTCCGGCATCAGAGACTCAAATAAACTGCTTTCCCTGGATAACTATTGCGACCGTTTCAGGAAACAAATGGCAATATGGCTAATCGCCCCCGTGTTATTGACAAAAAAGATCGCCAGTGACGAGAAATTCACCGATGCAATTCAGAAAGCGTATGGCTCCTTTGGTATTGCCTGGCGGCTTTTAGATGATATTAATGACATCAAAATAGATATGGAGAAAGGGACGCACTCGAGCGTTTATTTCTGTCTCTCTGAAGACATGAAGAATTTGTGGAACAGGCAATCCGAAGATAAAATTGATAAAACCGACGAAGACTGGAGGGTTATTTGGAATTATCTTTCGGAAAACAATGTCATTGATGATATAAAGAATCGAATATGTAAAGAACTCGAATCTGCTGCATCTATTGCTCAAGGCTATAACATGAAAGGCCTGGCAGATGAATTCCGCTGTTTGTTAAGTCCTCTGCAAAATAAGTCTGCATAATTATGATTACCGATCTTGCAAAGAAAAACGATTCAACGGGCAGGGCAGAACGGCTAAGCATTGAGGTCACTGCCCGTTGCAATCGCAGCTGCTTGCAGTGCTTTATTCGTCGTGGCGAATCCCAACGACAGAGCCTGCCGATTGATTTAGTCAACGAGATCGTTGCTGAAGGCTATCATACAAATTACCGCCACCTTCATATCACTGGAGGTGAGCCGCTTCTTTGGGAACATTTGTTTGAGGGGATAGATTATGCGTTCGAAATAGGATATCAGACCGTGTTCTTGAATACCAATGGGTCGATGCTCACAAATGATATTTGCGGTAGGCTCGGGATATATGAAGGCCTGTCGCTTTCGGTAAGTCTAGATGGGCCGGAGGTGCTTCATGATCATTTTCGGGGTGCGGGTTCATACAGCCAAACGATACGAGGTATCGAAAATGCACTAAATGCGGGTATTGATCTTTTTATTTTTACCACTGTATGCAAGAGTCTGCTTCCAGATCTTCCGCATTTTGCGAATAACTTATTTAAGCAATTTAAAGGCATCAACCATCTGGTTCTCATCCAACTGATAAGAATAAAAGATGCTATATTGGATCAAGCGAAAGAACTGCTTAATCCCGATGACTTCATACAGCTGGTACAGATTGTTTCCTTTTTAAACCTGTATGGTCTGAAATCCTATCTGCTGAATGATCCATTGGCCGGCATTGTTTCAAAGATGCTTCAGATGCCTTGGATACAGCCAGTGCGCCCATTATACTCCGATGGAAGTATCTTCGTCATGGCAAACTTCAAGATGAGTCTCTCGCATACAAGCCATGAATTCGACTGCCAATACAGCCCCGGCATGATCGAAAAAGTGCTGGCTTCGGATGAATATCATCGCGCCGTTGCACCGAACAAAGAAATTTGTCCGTCTTGCAAATATAACGAATTATGTATCGACAGCGGCATGGTTCGACCATCGGAAAGTTACATGGATATGCATCCTGAAGTGCCCTATTGTAAGCGCGTACTGAATCGGATTTCAACTTGACTTCAGGTATTCTTTTCGCGCATTATATGGTTCGTGCCAACTCGCAATTTAAGCAAAAATTTTCGCTTGCGATCCGGCAGGGGTAGCCAGAGGCTTTAGACTTTATTTCTCTAAGGAGCGTGCCCAGCCGATGTCGTGATGTCGTTGAAGTTTGTTAAATGTCGATTCTAAATATTATAACCAAAGGGGGGAGTCATGAAAGAAAAGAATTTTCTCGATTTTATTTTAGATGCCTCAGAGAGCAAGAAACTAACCCAGGCATTTTTAGGGGCTAAAACAAAGACCGAACTTAAAAGATATTTTGAAGAATCGCCCTATTCGGTGACCTCCACCGAGATTGATAAGATATGGAAAATCAAGACTAAATTGCCAAAGGTTCCTCCATGGGGCCCGGGACCTGAGCCCAGGTATTAACGTTTAGCTATCTTTATTTTTAGCAACATCAGAAATCGATCAGGCTTTTGCTTGCAAGATACCTGCGCCACCACAAAAACAACCGCAAACATTTTACTCCGGGTGCTTGTGCCGATTGTCTGCCGGTGTCACTGGCTTTGAATATGCAAATGGCAACAGCAGCTTTTAAAGACTCAATGCCGGCGCAGGTAATAACTAAAATTTCAGGAGAGAGAAAAGGAATGCACTTTAAAATTAGCGTGCATTCCAAGCTTTGCTTGTTTATTTTTCGATTCTGCAATGCATAAATGATGATATCGCAATATTCGAATACCCAACAGAGTGAATTCGATTGTGCGGTAATGATTGTTGGTGCGGGTCCGGCAGGAATCTCCAGCTGGTTGCATTTGCAAAAATATGCCCCTCAATTGGCCCGTCAATCTATTGTTCTTGAAAAGGCTATTTTCCCCCGTGACAAATTATGCGCAGGTGGGCTGGGCGCCTGGTGTGGAGAGGTACTTCAACACTTAGAAATTGAACTCAATATCCCGTCCATTTACATTGCGGACATCGACTTCAGGGCCGCAAAAGAGTTTTACCACTTTCACCAGGCTAATTGTTTCAGGGTTGTGCAGCGCGCTGATTTTGATCATGCATTGGCACAAGTAGCTGTCAATCGTGGCCTTGAGCTACGTGAAGGCGAATTTCTCACAAATGTAACCCGCAACGCGCGCGGGTTGACTGTCAGGACAAATAAAAAAAAATACAACGTGCAAATCCTCATCGGCGCCGACGGTGCACTTAGCAAAGTCAGACGGAAAATGATACCGTCCAGCAGACCGCACCTTGCGGCAACGATTCAAATCTTCGCTCCGGCTGATCCCCATTACGATCCCGAATTCAATCAGAGAAAGATAACTTTGAATTTGGCGGCGTTATCAAAGGGATTGCAAGGTTATCTATGGCATGTCCCTTGTTTAAAAAATGGTATTCCTTCAATGGCTCATGGTATTGTTGATTTTCGTATATATCCTGGCAGGCCCAGAGCAGACATCAAGAAAATATTCAGAGATGAATTACGATCTCGAAATCTTAAACACGAACCCGAGTCTTGGTCTAGTTATCCCATTTGTTGGTTTTCAGAGGAATACATCATCTCGCAACCCAATATACTTCTGGTCGGAGACGCTGCCGGTGTTGAGCCAGCACTGGGTGGAGGAATTCATATTGCCTTATCATACGGTGAGGTTGCCGCATATACAATAATGAGTGCCTTTCAAAACAATGACTTCTCCCTTGATGATTACACGCAAAGACTTTATTCACATTTGGCAGGAAGGGTATTAACTGAAAATTTGCATCTTGCATTGGAAATGTATGGCGGAAAAGAAAATCCTTTAAAAATTCTACGCAGACTGTTTCCACAAAAAAAGGAATCTCCAAACCTATTATCTCTATTCTTTTCAGGAGCATCAGTAAAAAATCATTAAATTCTTTGAAAATTAGCCTATTTCAAAACAACCACAGTTTCCATCCTTTGCTTTCATACCACTCCAGCGTTTCCAATTCAGTCTCAATAATGTTTGAAGGCAAGCGATTGAATTTGTCTCTCAAATTGTGCTTCATCTCAGGAACCAGAGATCGGGCTAGTTTGCGATTTGAGTAAAAGCGCTCGATCATTTCTAGCGGAGAAACATTTTTATTCAAATGCGTCAGGTACTTGAGCGGTTGCGCGAAGGCAGTATCGAAATCTACGTACTCTTTTGAAAGAATAGACCATTCAGTCCAATCTTCCAAATTATTCTTCAAAACTTCGATACGATAGGCTTCCGGTTGGGCATATAATTTAGTCCCTGGCAGTACATGCAAGTTTTCAATCCAATAAACGAACCCTCCGGCCCTGACCACATTTTTTATTGTTCCCTGGGTTTCTTTGAATTCGTGATCGGTTTCTCCCGGCAGGTTACTGATCCATGAAGTCAGAACAATGCCCTCGCTTTCAGCAACTCTTTTTACGCTGTCAACAATTTGCAATGAATTTGAATTTCTACCCATTCGTTTTAAGACAGAATCTGATCCGCTCTCGCATCCCATCGTATAGCGTAAAAAATTGGCTTCAACCATTCTTGATAAAAGTTTTCTATTTTCGAATATGATCGGGTGTGTTTCCAATTCGAAATACAATGTTAAGTTTTCGCTGATGATATTTTCAATTAACTCCTTCATAAAGGAAATATTTAGGAAATGATTTTCACCGAGAAAAATGTCACGAAACCCGCATTCTTGATATACGTGCAATTGCTCTAATATTTTATCAATCTTCAATGTCTGATAGGTGCGCGGGTTTAAATCTTTATTGTTGCCAACGCAATAGGCACAGTTTTCAGGACAGAGACCTCTTGAAATATTAATAAACTGACGTTTTTGCCAGAACAAATTTTTAAAAGCGGGGGTGTCCGGCAGGATTGTGGGGATTTCATCTAATTGCAGCAAGCTGTCAGAGCTAGGTGGGTTGAAAGCAAAACCGCTGATGCCGCTTCGATATGCAAGACCGGCAACATCATCTAACTGGGCATCAGTTGCAGTCAGGGCTTTTTCTACAATTTTCTGAAATGGTCTTTCGCCTTCTCCCAGAATAACACCATCTATATCTTTGGATACAGTCAAAAACTCTTTCCAACAAGCCGTTGCCATATGTCCCCCCAAAAAAATCTTACTTTTGGGAAATAACTTCTTATAGACTTTTGAAATAAAGATGGCGCCACCACAATATAAATACCAATGGACCTGAATTCCGCAGACCCGTGCCGGATATTTCGCCAAAATTTTTTCGACCAAATTTTCTTTGTTATCTTCAGTCAGGCCAAAGCGCCTCAGCCAAAAAAGATCATTCGGAATATGCACCACTCGCACGTTGTAACCACAATCATTTAAGTGCTGGGCAATGTAAAGAATACCCAACGGAATGATCATTGACAGATCTTGATAGTTCTTCGAATCATAAGTAGGGATTGCTGTGCCTTCTTGGCTGTAGTGATAGTGAGGCGAAATCAGGATAGCATCATACATGTATAAATCCAGGTCTCTATTTTAGCGGCAATTTACGATTGGCATTTTCGGATTGATATGGGTTAATTCGCACGGATTCAAATACGATCAAATGCCCCATACCGGCTCCTTGGCAGCAAATCACAAATCTCACAATTGAAAAAAAAATTCAAGGCGTTCGTGGTGTGAGCGCCTTGAATTCCATATACTTTGCGAGCGTTCAACAAAAGAGGCAATTCGCATTTGTAAAGTTCATAATGCGGGGCATTTAAAAAGGGGCGGCAGAATTAGGTGCAATCCCAGATAGGATCTTTTAGCCGGCCCAACATCCGGCCGAATGCTGACCGGCTATTGGAACAAAAGAAAATGGCTGAAACTCAAAAGCTCAGGTGCGCAGGAATATTTGGGTTAGCTTCTGCCAGCCGATCTGGGGCATGTGCCCGAAGATATCATCACCCAGGTAACCGCCGTCGGCAGCCAGCGGACCGGCGGCTTCCTCGATCACTTCATAAAGACGATCGACCTCCTGATCGATAAACGCTCCGGCCTGATTACCGATCATCAACTTTTTGAGGTCCTGTCTGAGATTGGCGCAGTGCAGCCGCAAAATCCAGCCTGCACTATACGGATCTTCAGTGCCCCGGCTGCCGCGTTCACGCAACTGCG
>WOR8_10007403_pt1 | contig 10459 bp, 6 predicted proteins | sample DeeMarSeWOR38_10_FD_19890 | JGI IMG/M metagenome (IMG submission 19890)
GGATACTGGCTTTATAAAAGACTTAAAGAACCATGGATACTCGAAACAATTGAATCAATCCAGGAAAACAGTTTCGACTGGACTGACTATTATTTCTCTTTTCCCTGGGATTCCACAGCTGTTGCTGAAGGATTGATACCACATAACTGGCAGGCTGAGGGACTGACAGCCCACGTGGTTAATAATGCTATGGCCATAAAATACCCCGGATTATGGTACCAGCAGTCACAGGACGAAAGATACAGGAACGCTGTTTTCACGGGAATTGAAAACTATATCACCCACCATGACCAGACCGCGGGAAGGTTCTCCGGTGACGAACACCTTTCAGGGAAAAACCCTGCACAGGGAACCGAGATGTGTGCTGTAGTTGAATATATGTTTTCATTGGACAAACTGTTCAGTATCTTTGGGGATATTTCACTGGCTGACAGACTTGAATACCTTGCATATAATGCACTACCCGGAACAATGACGGCTGACGGATGGACACACCAGTACGACCAGCAATCAAATCAGGTGCTGGTTAGTGTAGCAAAAAGACACTGGAGCACAAACAGGGATGAATCAAACATTTATGGGCTTATGCCCAATTATCCCTGCTGTCTGGCCAATATGCACCAGGGCTGGCCTAAATTCGTTGAGCATATGTGGATGGCAACCCATGATAATGGCCTGATAGCAGCCTTATATGGACCTTCATCTGTGCGCGCAAAGGTGGGAAACGGTACAGTTGTTAAAATAACAGAAGAAACAGACTATCCTTTTGAGGGGAATATAAAATTTAAAATTGAAACAGATAAAAAGGTTGAATTTCCTTTCTATCTCAGGATTCCCGGATGGTGTAAAGAAAGCACCATTGAGTACAAGGGAATAACAATCAGTGCAAATGGCGGGGAAATTATAAAGCTTAGTAGCAAGTGGTTAAATGGAGATATTATAACACTCACGATACCTTTCGAAATTAGAACAGAAAGAAGATTCAATAATTCAATCTCAATATTAAGGGGGCCCCTGTATTATTCACTCAGAATAGGCAAAGAATATTCTGAAGTCGAAATGAATTATAAGAAATATGATTATATGGGAACAACCGACTGGCAGATAACTCCCACCACTAATTGGAATTATGGGTTGATTGTCAATGAAGAAAATCCAGAAGGGAGCATAGTCGTTGTGAAGAACCCAATAAGCAGATATACTTTCGCTGATGCGGGTGATGTATTATGGTCAGGTGAAAATGAACAACATATTACCTGGGATAAGGATGCGCCGGTAGTATTAAAGGTACAGGGTGTGAAAATACCAGGATGGGGCTTAAAGGATAATTCAGCAGACGATCCTCCACCCTCCCCTGTTGTCTCCAATGGTGAAGCAGTTGAACTGGAGCTGGTACCCTATGGCTGTGCCAAACTGAGGATAACAGAATTCCCGGTGATCAAGAGATGAGAGATGAGTTATGAGAGATGGGTTATGAGTTATGAGTTATGAGTTATGAATGATGGGTGATGAATTGAAATTCGATATGATTGCATATGGTATTACCTTTATGTGGCTCTTTTATTTTGACGAAGAGACTCAGAGACGAAGTGACTAAGAGAAATATATTGTAATCAATTTGGTTACCATGTCCATTTTTCAGGATCAAGTGACATATTGACTAGTTTACCTATTATGTGTTCATAGGTTTCATTAAGCCTCGTATTCTCATCAGAAGAGATATATTCACATTTAAACGCGAAATCAAGCCAGGTTTGAGTCTCAGCTGCTTCTCCTTCAGAGTCAGATAATTTAGATATGAATGCTTTTGGATATCTTCTTTTTCTAAAAGCTTCAGCAAGATTTGCACATACCGACCTTGATGACTTTCTAATCTGGTCAGTAAGAGAATATGTTTCTTCTTTAGGAAATAACTTTGATAATTCATAGATTCTCATTGCCGATTCAAATGCCATTTTATAAACATCCAAATCCTTATGCGACCTTATTCTCATCTTGTTGGTATTGTGAAGCAAGTGATGTTGAATTCTTATTGTTGCGATTTCACTTAGTCTCTTAGTCTCTTAGTCTGTATTATCCAGAATCTCATAACTATTACTTACTCATTTACCCATTTTTGCAGAGTCGTTAGAACCAGTTCCCTCTGCTCATCAGGAAGGTTGTTTATCCGTGTCCGGTGGTCGCCATCTTTCTTCATAATCTTCAACGAATTGGAGTTTCCACTTAACTGAACACCTGTTGCGGACCATGTATCCTGCATTCCGTATATAAAAATAAAATTGTCAGCATCACGAATATACTCATCAACCTTTCTCATTAACTCATAATCATAAACCAGTTCAACTCTTTCGGGCGCTGAAAATTTAAAATCCGGTGCATCAGAATCTGATACATATATCAGCTGATCGCCAAACAAATCGAAGCGGTATCCATAATAACCTATCTCAGTGAGTGCCTGATAGAAAAAAGGTTCAAATCTTGTTATACCCTGATCTGAGAAATAACTGATATCACTAATGCTGAAAAACTGGTCAAATACAGCTTCTGGATCAGCTTCAATCTTTATCTCATCACATGATGTATTACCCCATTGCCAGTAAGCAAAATCATATTCAAGCACGGCATATTCGAAAGCTTTCTCAGGCCCTCCCACCCTGTTGAATGTCATACCTGCACTGTTAGCCTTTTCCAGCATCATAGGATAATATACATCCCTGTTTTCCAGTATATGTTTCTGTACTTCATGAACCCTATCCCTGCAAAATTCAGATCCAACAGTATCAAGGAAAGTATATATACGCGGATCTTCCGGTCCGAAGTTCAGAGGAGCCACATAAGGTACCCTGATATCAGCATCATCGGGATAATAGTAACTATGATACATTACTGTCTGCCCTCCTTTGCTGATTCCCGTCGTAATCCATTTACCGCAGAACATTTCGCTGAATAATTCAATTATCCTGTGATGATCGGAAGCAGCCTGGAACGTATTTAAATAACTCCAGTCGAGACTGTCAGGTATTGATTCACCAAAATATCTATGTTCAGCTATTATCTGGTTACAGTTGAGATAATCTGCTAGTTCGGTTGTGTAATTCCTGAAGGCACCATAGCCTTCCGTAACCAGTATAACAGGCTTATCAGCACCTACAAAGGACAAAAATATTCTCTGGCTGAATTTATCACCGTCGGGATTATTATGGTCAACCGGTTGTATCAGGTGAATTTCAAAAGCCTGTTTAAACACTGATGTGTCCACCTTAATGGTATCAATACTCTCAGCCTCAAGGCTGGCCAGTCTTTCATCAAGGCTCATATACTTTTCAGCACATGAAGAAAAGAGGATACCTGCAAATAGTATTAAGATTAATTGTCTCATGAATTTTTGTTTTGATACGTTTCAGTGCAAAAATATAAGTATTATTTAGTTTGTTTATTCCTTGAGTGGAACGATTTTACTAAATTGGAGAAAAATCAATAGCATTTGTAGAGTTATGAATAACATCTCCAGTATTTCTCAAAGAATAAGCGGGATATTATCTATCCTGTTTTGCTTTTTTCTCCTTCTTCATTGTGCCGGACCACTTGTAACTGCCCAGAATATAGGTTTCTCTGTTGAGCAGGTTCTCTCCTACCCCTTCCCAGCTGGGCTTACCGTGTCATCAGAGGGTTCAAGAATCGCCTGGACTATTAATAAAAAAGGCATTCGTAACATTTTCGTTTGCGAAGGACCAGGGTTTTTAGCTCGTCAGCTTACCAATTACCCTCATGACGACGGACAGGCCATATCATCACTCTCAATATCACCAGATGGAAATTGGTGTGTTTTTATAAGAGGTGGTGATTTTGGTTCAAACTGGAGAGATGATGAGCCGGTGAATGCATTATCTTACCCTGAGTCTCCCATCGTCAGTATATGGAGCATACCCTTCAGTGGTGGTGATCCTGTCATGCTGGCTGAAGGAGTAAATCCCGTAATATCACCCGGTAGTGATAAAGTTGCATTTACACGAGGTGGTCAGATATGGGCAGTTCCGATTGATGGTACAGAAAAAGCATCAAGACTGTTTACCTCACGAGGAAATAACAGCTCACCAGCATGGTCGCCCGGTGGTGAAAAGATTGCTTTCAGATCATCAAGGGGAGATCACTCATTTATTGGCATTTATAATGGTCCTGATAAACAAGTAAAATGGATTGATCCGGGATATGACCATGACAGTTCACCTGTGTGGTCACCCGATGGCAGCCATATAGCATTTATACGGCAGCCTGGCAGCGGAGGTGCGCCTGATTCAGTGCTTGCCTCCATACCCAGACCCTGGAAGATAATGGTTGCTGATATAAATGGGAAAGGAAGCAATATTGTTTGGGAGTCACCATATACAATGCGCGGCTCTGTTCCTTCAACACAGGGAGGAACGAACCTGCACTGGGGAAATAACAGGATCTTATTCCTTTCTTACCATGACGGTTGGCCCCACCTGTATTCTGTTGATCAGAAAGGAGAAAACCTTTTGTTACTAACCCCGGGAGAATTTATGGCGGAATATATTTCAGTGAGCCCCGACGGAAAACATCTCCTTTTTTGCGGCAATACCGGGCCTGATACATACGACATTGACCGCAGGCACATCGTAATGGTCTCGACAGATAAACAGGACATGAAGGTAATGACTCCCGGTGAAGGTAATGAATGGACTCCGTTCATGACTGGTGATGGTAAAAACCTGGTTTATATATCAGCTGGCCCGCAGAGACCTCCCCTGGTAGAAGTAATGGATTTAAAAAGTGGTCAAAAGAATATGCTGGGAGCGTATCTTATCCCCGATGATTATCCCCAGTTAAAACTGGTTAAACCATACCAGGCTATTTTTAAGGCAGCTGACGGGACAAGTGTACATGGTACGGTGTTCAATAATAATAATATACATGGGAAAAAACCGGCTGTAATTTTTGTTCATGGGGGACCCCCAAGACAAATGCTCCTGGGATGGCATTATTCATCTTATTACTCAAATGCATATGCAGTAAACCAGTACCTTGCATCAGAGGGCTTTGTTGTATTGTCGGTAAATTTCAGACTGGGCATTGGATATGGTTATGAATTTCACCATCCCATTGATGGCGGCAGAAGAGGTGCCTCTGAATACCAGGATGTACTGGCTGCACGAAAATGGCTGGCGGAACAGGATTTCGTCGACGGGAAAAGGATCGGCATTTATGGCGGATCATACGGTGGTTACCTGACTGCCATGGCCCTGGGACGTAATTCAGACTTATTTGCAGCAGGAGTGGATATTTCCGGTGTTCATGACTGGACAGCAAGGGGCAGATCATCGTCCTCAGGAAGCGAGGGATACGAGAAGGTTCCGGATGCCGAATACGCTCTTGAGCTGGCATGGAATTCATCACCTGTGGCCGATGTTGAAGGATGGAAATCACCTGGTTTGATAATACATGCAGATGATGACAGGAACGTTGACTATAACCAGTCAACAGACCTGGTTCAAAGGCTCAGAAAGCTTAATGCACCTTTTGAAACCATGACACTTGTAGATGATACTCATCATTTTATGATTCATAAGAACCAGTTGGCAGTTAACGAAGCTACTGTGGAGTTCCTGATAAGACACCTGAAGGCAAGAGATGAGAGATGAGAGGTGAGAGATGAGTTATGAGTTACAAGTTACAACTTACAACTTACAACTTACGAGAAACGAGAAACGAGAAACAAGAAACGAGCAACCAGAAACCAGCCCTGCCCTCCGTAGCTCGGCACGGATCATCCGCCTTCGCCTGCCGGCTTCGGCAGACAAAGGAAGATCCACGCCAGCGGAGGTGGGTACCCAGTACCCAGTACCCGGTTAATTCATTTTTAGATTGCTTTCGTTTTATCCTTCAGCCATTGCTTTATATCTTCCGGCAATAACTGGCTAAGAATATTGTACACAAGTTCGTGATAATCATTCAGCCATTTGATTTCTTCATCCGACATCAGTTCTTTTGCGACCAGGGAGGTATCGATATAACAAAGATTAACTGTTTCAAATTTCAGAAACTTACCGAATTCCGTCTCCTTATCCTCAATACATAAAATCAGGTTTTCAGTCCTGAATCCATATTGACCTTCCCTGTATATTGCAGGTTCATCAGATATAAGCATTCCGGGTTCTAAAATAGTCTTAAGGTCTCCTGAAGCACCTGTGCCAATGGTTTGAGGTCCCTCGTGCACATTCAGGTAATACCCTACTCCATGTCCGGTGCCATGCCCATAATTCATTCCCTGATCCCAGAGGGCCTTACGTGCCAGCATTTCAATCTGGTATCCTTTTGTTCCCATCGGGAATTTTGCCATTGCCAGGCTTATTGTTCCTTTCAGGGCAAGAGTAAAATCTGTTTTTTGCTGTTCATCAGGTTCTCCAAGACAGATGGTACGTGTCACATCGGTGGTTCCACCATAATACTGGCCCCCACTGTCTAACAGGAAGATACCTTCAGGTTTTAATTCAACATCAGTGTCAGAAGTTGCACAGTAATGTGGTAATGCTCCATGCTCGTTATAACCTGCAATTGATGCAAAACTGGGACCTACACAGTCTTCCTGTTGCATCCTGAATTCCAGTAGTTTATCTGCAGCACTTATTTCTGTTATCCTTATTCTTCCAATTGAATTTTCAAGCCAGTGAAAAAACCTCGTAAGTGCCAGTCCGTCTTTAATCATTACCTGCCTTATGTTCTCTATTTCTACGTCATTTTTAACTGCTTTCATCCTAGTGGGTATACTTATTTCCTCAATAATATCAACATCACCGGGAATTGAATTAAACAGGGATGCAGAAGTAGTACCAGGAGTAATGACTATACTTTTTCCTTCTTCCAGCTTGCCCAGCTCGGTATTTACCTGTTCATACGGAAGAATGGTTATACCATTATGTTCCAGCTTTTCTTTCAGGCTGCCAGGTATTTTTGAACTATCGGCAAATAGCAGGATCTCCTTTTGCCCGACGAGTGAGAAGGAGGTGAACAGCGGACTGAACCTGACATCCCCACCCCTGATATTCAACAACCAAGCTATGTCATCGAGTGAGGTTAAAAGGTGGTAATCAGCTCCCATTGATTGCATTCTTTCTCTCACAAGAGCTATTTTCTCCTTCCGGCTTTTTCCTGCAAACCTTAAAGGGTGCTCATAGGCCTTTGCTACCGGCATAGATTCCCTGTCTTTCCAGATATCTGAAACAAGGTCATACTGCAGTTCGAGGTTAATTTTTTTTCTTGCAAAAGCTTTCTTAACCAACTGTACGATACCCAGTGGCATTATTCTTCCATCGGCTGCAACTTTACTGTCTCTCTCAAGATTATCCACAAGCCAGTCGATATATTCTGGTGTGTGCGGTATTTTTAATTTCATCAGTATAAAACCTGAATTTTTCAGCTGGCTTTCGGCCTGTATAAAATATCTTGAATCAGTCCACAGGCCGGCAAAGCTTTCGGTTATAACAATATTGGCTGCAGAGCCTGTGAAACCTGTCAACCATCTGATTATCTTCCAGTGATCAGGAACATACTCTCCCAGATGTGGATCAGTGATTGGGATGATATAGGCATTTATACCATTGTGTTTCATCTTGCTTCTTATTGCTTCAAGCTTTATGTTCATGAGTTATGAGTTATGAGTTATTACTTACAAGTGACAAGTAACGAGTGACAAGTTATGAGTACAAATTATAAATTTCAAACATAAAAAGTTAATATTACTCATCTCTCTAACTATGTCCTCCGTAGCTTTCTCTAACAGCCATAATGTTTACGAAGGCGGTAGCAAAGGAGGAATCCTTTTAACCTCAAATCTCGCTATTTTTCCGTCGGAACCGGCTGCAAATCCGGTGAGTGTTCCTGGTATTGCCCTGGCCGTATAGTAATCTTTATCATCCGTTCCCGGAATCCAGGTTCGGCCATTATCCAGTGAATAATCACAACCTGTTTTACCAATAGCAAAAGCTATCCTGGAGCTTTCATCCTGCAGCCAGATTATACAAGAGCGGTACTCCCGGGGCATTATTTCAGATAATTGCCAGTTAATGCCTCCATCGGATGACCATGCAGCAATTTTATTATTCAATTCCGGTTTGTCATAGGTGCCTCCTACCACGGCTCCGTTTCTCCTGTCATAGAATGAAACAGAAAAATTACCGGATGAGGGATTCCCATCTACCAATCCTGTTTCACGAGCTGTCCAATTCATGCCATGATCGTTTGATATAAAGACTCTTGCTGCAGATCCACCTGTAACTATCCATATATTTCCATCGGGATGATAGTCGATGCAACTGTTTGATGCTGCAAAATTATATTCACCCTCATTAAGTAAAGGCATACTATTCAACTTATTCCATGACCTGCCCCTGTCCGATGTCCTTATTACAAATGAAGTGCTATCAAGTGGATCACTCAATGCAAGCCCTGTATTCTCATCAGCGAAAACAGAAGAGTCAAAAAATATGCCTTCGTTATTATTCTCGTAAACGATACCCCATGAGATACCTGCATCTGCAGTATAATATGCTCGTCCGGGCCTGTTTATGCCTAATACAATTGCTTCCCTTTCATTCCATGCGTGTATACTTCTGAAGTCGTCTTTTGAAGCCCCTGGGATTGTATCGACCTTCCATGTCATTCCCCCATCAACTGAGACCAGGTATGTTCCTCCCGTCCCGGATGCCCATATTACGAATTCATTAACGACATGTAGTGCTCTTATACTGGCAGTAGTGCCGGTTTCAAGTTCAACAAGCGTGACCTCATAGCTAACTTCATTGCATGCCGCTATAATAATAACAGCAAATATTAAGATAAGCCTATTTATTTCTTTCTTCATGGTTCACTGTTTGATTATGGGTTCTAAATTTAATGTTTTTGATTTTATTTTTGGATAAAGAAGCCTGGTAGTGACAAGTGACAAGTGACAAGTGACAAGTGACAAGTTATGAACCGAGCAGTGAGAGTCCCGAGGCTTTGGGACGAGTACTGCGAGTTCAACGATTGAGTTAATTTCGAAATGATTCCATTATCATTCAGCATTCTATATTATCTTTTCCAGGCTCGCCCCTGCTCCCTGCTCCCTGCTCCATGCCCCATGCTATATCTCTCTGTTAATAAACTTTAACACAATCAATAAATCGATTGATTTCCTGTTTGTTAGGCTCAATCTATAAACTGTTATATCCTTTATACCAGTAATTTACTAAACATTTAGTAGATTTATTACAGAAATAATACTATATTTGTAGTAGCCATAGAAAAGAATTAAATATTAAATCACTTTACATAAATTAATAACTTGCATTGAAGAAGAATTGACTATTATGAGTAAAAGAGAGACAAAGATAAGAAGGCTTACCAGGGCCGAGGAAGAAGTCATGCAGATACTATGGGACATTGAAGAAGGAGTTGTCAAGGAAATTGTTGAAAAATTCGATGATCCGAAACCAGCCTATACTACCATAGCCACTGTTCTCAAAGTCCTTGAAAGAAAGTGCTTCGTAGAGTATAGGAAGGTTGGCAATACCTACCTTTATTTCCCCGTTGTGTCAAAAACCGAGTACACAAAATTCCAGCTTTCCAGCCTTCTCAAGAATTATTTCAACGGGTCATTCCCTAAGATGGCGACATTCTTCGCCAGGGAGAATGATATAAGTCTGATAGAACTTGAAGAGCTTCTTAAAGAAGCTATGATAGATACTAACAAAGAACAAACCGGAAAAGATGACTAACATTATTTTATATCTGCTTAAAAGCTCGCTTACCATGTCGCTGTTATACCTGGTGTACTGGTTCTTTCTAAGGAAGGAGACTTTGTTTAGCACAACCCGCTACTACCTGCTTTTATCATTAATAATTTCCGTAGTACTGCCTTTCATATGTATAAGGTACAATGTGAGCTCTCCCGAAAGATTTGCAGGTAGAGAACTGACTGGTACGCTAACCAATATTAACAACATCACAATGCATCAAGGTGCCCGATTACCTCTGTTTTTACGAATTACGGGTATGATCTACCTGTTTGGCACTTTTATATTTTTATTAAGAATCATAATTCAATTCGCAATACTCTTCGGAATTATATATAAAAATGGCATAACAATTATTAATGGGACCAGGATTGTTTATAATACCCGTTACCAGATGCCATTCTCGTTTATGAACCTGGTCTTTATTAATAAAAATGATACCAGCCATGACAATATCAGTGATATTATCGCTCATGAAAAAGTGCACATTCGTGAGAACCACTGGTTTGATTTACTGGTATTTGAAATCGTAAGTATTTTCTTATGGTTCAATCCGTTTATATGGTTCTTTGAGAGATCCATTAAGCAAAATCATGAATACCTGGCCGACGAAGGGGTCATTGCGCAGGGCTACAATGTCGGCCGGTATCATTCAGTATTAATTAACC
>WOR8_10007404_pt1 | contig 10457 bp, 11 predicted proteins | sample DeeMarSeWOR38_10_FD_19890 | JGI IMG/M metagenome (IMG submission 19890)
CTTCTATAACGGAAGATGGGACCATGCTGGTGTTTTCAAGCGACAGGCCAGGGGGATTCGGTGGTACAGACCTGTATATGTCCAAAAAGATGACAAATGGTGCATGGGGAACTCCTCAAAACCTGGGCGGGTATATCAACACCACGGAGGATGAGGACGGTCCTTTTATTCATCCTGAAGGCAATAAGCTGTATTTTAGCTCCAAAGGGCATGACAGCATGGGCGGCTATGATATTTTCTATTCAGAATATCTCGAAGACAAGAAGCGTTGGACACGCCCTGTAAACATGGGGTTCCCAATAAATTCAGCTGATGATGATATTTTCTTCGTCTGGAGTGCCGATGGGAACCGCGCCTATTTTTCTTCTGAACGTGAGGATTCATACGGAGAGACGGATATCTATTTGCTTACCCTGTCTGATGATAAAAGCAGCATGATAACCGTGCGTACGGAGATAAGGGATAAGCTGGATCAATCTGCCGTGAATGCAAAGATTACCGTAAGAGAAAAGCTTAATAACAGACTCATTGGATTGTTCGATACTTCAGAAGAAGAAGGATCAACTTGTGCAATACCATTGCGCACCGGCCGGAATTACCAGTTTTCAATCGATGCCAAAGGGTATAGAATGGAGGTTTTTGACGTAGATCTAGCGCAAACGGTACCTGATGAAGAACTTATTCAAAATGTTACTTTAACCAGAAACCAGTAATTCTCCCTAATTATATTTTATGTATAAAACCATTCGTATTTTTGATTATTGATTAATCATATCTATATTAGAGTGATAATCACGAAACGCAATACTTTGAAGTTCAATTGTATTTATCGAAGAATCAGCAAGAGTTTCCTGTTCTTCCTCCCTATGTTTTTGTTGTACCTCAACCAGGTTAATGCACAGGACAACCAGGAAATTGCCAATCAGCTTGTTCAAATAGCCGATGAGATCTATATCAACTCCAATGCAGAGATACAGGCCAGAGATGCTTACGTTCAGGTACTTGATTTTGATCCTGAAAATGTGAAAGCGAATTACATGGCCGGGTATCTGTATCTGCAAACCATCAACAAGGAGCGGGCCATTCCCTATCTTTCCAAGGTGTATGAGATAGATCCCCAATATACTTTTGATCTGTATTACCAACTCGGAAGGGCCTATCAATTTGGGCTGGACTTTGACAATGCCAAACTTTTCTTTCTCAAGTACATAGAATTGTGCAATGCTGAGCCGGATTATGAGGGAGAAGACAGGATACCTCCTGAACTGGCGGAGAAACATATTCAGGAATGCTTTGTGGGGGCAGACCTTGTCAACGCGCCACTCAATTACAACATTACCAATGTTGGGTCCAATATTAACTCGGAATGGCCGGATTATGGACCCTCTGTGAACCAGGATGAAACGTTAATCGTCTTTACCTCAAGAAGGCCCGAAGGCAATCTGAACAAGGATGTATTTGATGACAATTTCCCTTATGAGGAAATATTTATTTCAAGGATGGAAAACGACCGGTGGGTGAAGGCCTCGAATATTTCAGAAGTTATCAATACACCCTATTTTGAGTCCAGTCTGACCATATCGGACGATGGCAGAGAATTGTATATATATCTGGATGAAAACCGGGGAGACATATATTTTTCTGCCAGACAGAACGCTGACACCTGGTCAAAACCAGTGCCCATCCCTGGTGAGGTAAATACCGGGAACAAGGAGACCTCTGCATCCTTATCTCCTGACGGTAATGTTATGTTTTTTGCCAGTGACCGGGTAGGATCCCTGGGGGGACTGGATATTTTCTATTGTACGAGGGATAGAAGGGGGAATTGGATCAATGTGACCAATATAGGGGATAAGATCAATACACCCGGCGATGATGATTTTCCTTTTATGGAGTACGATGGTAAGACCTTGTATTTCAGCAGCACGGGTCATGAAGGCATGGGGGGATATGACATCTATAAAACGGTGTACGATTCTGCCAATCAAACCTGGATTAAACCCGTTAACATCGGATACCCGATAAATACTCCCGATGACGATATCTCCTTTATTACCACACAAAAAGGAGAAAGAGGATATTTTTCCTCCGTCAGGGAGGATGGATTTGGGTATCAAGACATCTATATGTTTACCGTACCCGATGAAATAAAGAATATTACGGAAGCGGAACCGGAATTTGTCCGCCTGCCCGACAACCGCCAGCCGATAAACGTTACTGTCAATGTAAAGGATGAGAATGACAACCTGTTAAACGCAAATGTGGCAGTAAGAAATACCTCATTAAATATCGTTGCGGCCGTGAGGAATCTGAGTGCGGGTAAGTACATGGCTTCTGTCAAGAATGATGAACCTACAGAATTTAACATCTCCGTGGAAAAGGACGGCTATATTTTCATCAACAGGAAGTATACCCTGCCAGCCAGTACGGATATGATACAAAACGTCGAATATGATTTCGTGCTCCGTAAAATCGCGGTCGGATCAAGGTTGGCCTTAAGGAATATATATTTCGATTTCGATAGGGTAACCCTCAAAGATGAATCCATGGTAGAGATTAACAAACTCTACAATATGCTATCCGAGAACACTCGCCTGATTGTTGAAATTTCTGGCCATACCGACAATATTGGAACAAAAGAATACAATAAACAGTTATCCTTGCGGAGAGCAAATGCTGTAGTAAGTGTACTGACAAGAAGAGGAATAGACCCAGCAAGAATCATGGCCGCTGGTTACGGTGAAGAGCAGCCCCTTGTCTCGAATGATGATGAGCGGGAGGGCAGGGAAATCAATCGCCGGGTTGAGTTCAAGGTCATGCGGTTTATCCAATAAAAAATCGTTTCTTTACATATCTCCATTTTTCAAAAAACTGGCACACAGGAAATATAAATTCTATGACTGTAGTTCCCTATAAGGATAATGCGCTTGGCAAAAAGAAACAGGTGGCGCTGATGTTTGACAACATCAGTAAGAGATATGATTTCCTGAATCACCTGTTAAGCCTGGGTATAGACAGGATCTGGAGAAAAAAAGCCATTAATCTTATACAGCCACAAAATCCAAAAAGTATTCTGGATGTTGCCACCGGTACCGGGGATTTTGCGATTCAGGCCCTTAAACTCAATCCAGATTCAGTAATTGGGATTGATATATCCGGTGGGATGATCAAAGAGGGTAGGAAAAAGATAAAAGACCGGAACCTGCAGAATATACAATTAATTGAAGGAGATTCAGAAAACTTGGCCTTTGAGGATAATAAATTCAACGCTGTCATCGTTGCTTTTGGTGTAAGGAACTTTGAAAATCTAGACAAAGGGCTTTCGGAAATGTACAGGGTGTTGAATAAAAATGGCAGTGTTGTGATACTCGAATTTTCCAGACCGTCGAAGTTTCCTTTCAAACAGGTGTATAATCTGTATTTTAAATACATATTGCCATTAATCGGTAAATTGGTGTCGAAGGATAATTCGGCGTATACCTATCTGCCAGAATCGGTTGCAGTATTTCCGGAAGGAAATGATTTTATTGAGATTCTAACAGGTGTTGGATTTAAAGAGGTTAAATGGATACCACTCACATTCGGTATAAGCTCAATATATTTTGGCAAAAAGGCATAGTACTCGGGCTTCTGATGCTGTGTACTGTTCCAACCTTTGGACAGAGGAGTTATGAATTGAACCTGCCAAATTATGATGAAAAGTGGATTCATTACGGCTTTTTATTGGCTGTCCACCGCTCCAATTACAATTTGAGCTATTCTGAAAAATTCCTCAGTGGAGAGATGGATTCCCTCAGGTCGATTCAGCCTCAACCCAAGGTGGGCTTTAACCTGGGATTTATCGTGAATATGAGGCTAGGCCAGTTTTTTGACTTCAGGGTCACACCACAGGTTGGTTTCTATGAGTATAATCTTGAGTTTAACTTCACCGATGACACCCAGATCAACCAGCTTGTGGAATCAACCGTTGTCGAGTTTCCCCTTCTGTTTAAATATAAATCCATTCGCTGGAAAAATTTCAGGGTATACCTGATTGGTGGACTTAATCCGGTCATCCAGGCCAGTGGAAACAAAGATGATGAAGAAGAACGAAAACTGCAGACCGCAGGATTTGACATGAATGGCGAATTCGGATTTGGTTTCGATATATATTTCCCTCTTTTTAAATTTGCCCCGGAAATACGATTTTCTAAAGGATTGCTCAACATATTGCGTGAGGATAAGTTCGGATACAGTGATGGGATTGGGAGTTTGCATACAAATGTTGTTACTTTATACCTTCTGTTTGAATAATTATGTCTAAGATCGCATTGATTACCGGTGCCACCTCAGGTATCGGTGAAGCTACCGCCAGAATTTTTGCTGACAATGGAATACGTCTGATCATTTGTGGGCGAAGGGAAGACCGGCTCCATAGCCTGCGCGAGGAGCTTTGCGGGAAAGTTCAGGTACATACCCTTACCTTTGACGTACGTGATAAAGAGAAAGTATTCGAGGTACTCGAAAATTTGCCTGAGGAGTGGAAGAACATCGATATCCTGGTCAATAATGCAGGTAACGCACATGGGCTTGATCCGATCCATACCGGTAACATGGACGATTGGGAGGCTATGATCGATATCAACGTGAAGGGATTGCTATACGTTTCTAAAGCCATAATCCCTGGCATGGTGGAAAGACAATCGGGTCATATAATAAACATTGGCTCCATCGCAGGCAAGGAAGTATATCCACAAGGAAATGTTTACTGTGCTTCAAAACATGCCGTGGATGCCATCAATAATGGAATGAGGATCGACCTGAATCAATATGGCATTAAAGTATCACAGGTAAATCCCGGATTGGTGGATACTGAGTTTTCCCTGGTCAGGTTTAAAGGGGATGCCCCACGATCCAGAACCGTATACAACGGTATGCAACCACTTACCGGACAGGATGTTGCCGATTTGATCCTCTTTATCGTCACCAGGCCACCCCATGTAAACATAAGCGATTCTATTATCTTCCCGACAGCACAAGCCAGCTCCACAATAGTAAAACGGGATTAACCAGGATCATTTTTTAAACGACATAACACAACCGCCACAGTAGTCCGTGGATCCTGAAAATGAAAAAACCAGATAGTAAATTCCGGTTGACTGGCATTTAAAAATAAGTTGGGTATCTATATTACTGCCCTCCGCATTGGAACTCAATTTATTTCTATTAGAATCAAAAATGGAAAGCACGATCCCATCAGCCCCGATGGCCGGGGTACATATTTGAAAAGAATAATGGGTCTCTTTACTTAGAACGGAGGTGTACTCTATTATATCGCCGGATTGCTGCTGACCATCAACATTATAGCTTTTGAGATAGGTAAATCCTTCAGGCAGGTGTTCCAGGCATTCCCTGGAGAATACTTCGGGTGCGCATTGGGAAAAGGCCTTGTTTGCCGGGAGAATAATGTTGACAATCAGGAGAATAACCATTACCGCGATCCTGTTGCCACATATACGTCTGAGAAAACCCTCGATTGTGTGGAACATAGTGCCTCAGACCATTTGATCTTTCCCGAAACCAAAGGGCAGCAAGGAAAGGATGTTTTTGAATTCCAGTAGTTCCTGTTTTTCGCCTACCAGGAGAATTTCTATCGGCCGGTCCTGTTTCGCTTCATATTCATACAACGCCTGCCGGCATGCCCCGCAGGGTGATACAGGTCGCAACTGCCCGTTCTTGTACTTGGAGACTATGGCGATCTTTTCAATAATTCTGTTTGGATACTCCGAAGATGCTGAAAAAACCGCAACCCTTTCGGCACACAATCCCGATGGATACGCAGCGTTCTCCTGGTTAGACCCTGTGATAATAATTCCTCCTTCCAATAAGACGGCAGATCCAACTTTAAAAGATGAATATGGCGCATAGGCTCTGTCTGAAGCCCGAATAGCCATATCCAACAATTGTTTGTCCATTTCAGGCAGATCTGAAATCTTGTTGACCACCTTATAGGAAATCTTAATGCTCTTTTCCGTCGATCCCATCATGAAAGGTTTAGGATTCTAAATTTATATGATTTTATTGAAAGGGTATATTAAATCACATATATTGTCAATATAATAAATTGCGATGAGAAATATACTAATATTTGGCGCCGGAAGGTCATCCCACGTTTTAATAAACTTTTTATTGGAAGAAAGTGCTGAGAATGGATTCCAAATTACAGTCATTGATCAGGAGATCGAGTTGGCAAACAAAAAGTTGAATGGACATACGAACGGGAAGGCAGTTCAGCTAGATATTACCACTGAGGAAGAACGGGAAAAATTCATCGCGGATGCGGATATTGTCATTTCGATGTTGCCTGTCCGCTTTCATCTGCTTATTGCTCAGAGTTGCCTGAAATTGAGGAAGAACCTAATCACGGCCTCCTATGTTACTCCGGAACTCGAGCAACTGGATGGTAAGGTTAAGGAGGCTGGGATTATTTTTTTAAATGAATGCGGACTTGATCCGGGAATTGATCATATGTCCGCCATGTCTGTCATAGATAAGATTAGAAACGCAGGTTGTACACTTCGCAGCTTTGAGACCTTCACGGGTGGTTTGTTGCTTCCAAGTCCTGATGAAAATCCATGGCAATATAAATTTACCTGGAATCCCCGTAATGTGGTCCTTGCCGGTCAGGGTGGGGTGAAATTTTTACAGGAAGGCATGTACAAGTATATTCCCTACCACAGGTTATTCCGAAGAACTGAAATGGTACATATACCGGGGCATGGCTATTTTGAAGGCTATGCAAACAGAGATTCATTGAAATATATGGATATCTATGGCCTGAGGGGAATAAAAACATTGTACAGGGGGACATTCAGACGGCCCGGATTCTGCAGGGCATGGGATATTTTCGTTCAACTGGGCGCTACGGATGATACCTACCAGATGGGCAATGTAGAAAACATGACGCATAAGGAATTCATTAATTCATTTCTATCCTATAATCCCTACGATTCTGTAGAACTGAAACTGGCCCATTACATCAATACCCCGTTTAATTCACAGGAAATGTTCAAATTGAGGTGGCTGGGACTTTTTGAAGATACTCCCATAGGTTTAAAAGAAGGATCCCCTGCTCGGATTCTTGAGCACATACTTAAAAAGAAATGGACCCTTAACAGCGATGATCTCGATATGATCGTGATGTGGCATAAGTTTGAATTTTTTGAAAAGAATGATCTCAAGGTAATCAATGCGTATATGATTGCCAGTGGGGAAGACAGGGACAATACAGGTATGGCGAAAACGGTTGGATTGCCGGTTGGAATTGCCGCGAAACTGATACTTGATAATAAAATCAGATCGAAGGGTGTGCAGATACCTATCGTCGAAGAAATTTATGCTCCAATATTAAAAGAATTGAAAAAGTGTGGCATTGAGGTGAAGGAAGAACCAGCCAGGGAAATTAAAATGCCAGATAGTAATCTTTAAGCAAGGTTCTGAAAGCTACCGAATAATCGTCCTTTTCTGTATAAATGAACAATCTTTCTGTTTCCGGAGAAGCTGCTTTCCTGCTGAAGCATCCTATGATCCTGTACAAAGGTTTCCCGGTGCGCGTAAATATTTCCAATTTTTCATTTAGTATAAAACCATAGGCCTTCAATTCAAGCGCCATTTCATCATGAGCAAACGGGGGCAATATGATGTAAAACTGACCTTGCGGTTTCAAAATCCTATTGATCGCCAGGGCAAGTTCTTTACGGGTGATTTTAAAATTGTGTCTTGCCAGGTTTTTCCTAAGGTCCGGGGACATGAGATGATCTTTGTAGTAGGGTGGATTAGATATGACAAGGTCAAAGGTAGATCTGTTTTGATTTGAAAATTGCTGTATGCTCTGGTTATAGACCTTTATTCTGTCATTCCATGGACTTTTTCTCACATTTCCCTCAGCTTGTCTGGCGGACAGGGTATCAATCTCAACAGCATCAATCGAGGAGCCCTGAAATTTCTGGGCAAGCATCAATGCAATTACCCCGGTACCGGTTCCGATGTCACAGATCCGAGGATTGCCTGGAGCTTTTACAGAGGCTGCCAACAAGCAGGAATCTGTGGTAACCTTGAAGGCACACTGATCCTGATGAACGGTAAATTGCTTAAATTCAAACCACGTGTTTGACACGATCAGGGATTTTCAGCAAGGTATCCACTATCCTCCAGCAGATGCTCGCCTTCAGCGCTGCTAACAGCCAGGAAGTCGCATCGTTCATTCTCAGGATCCCCGGCATGCCCTTTAAGCCACTTGAATTTCACATTATGCTTCCTGAACAAGGGGATAAATCGTTTCCAGAGATCAATATTCTTTTTCTTTTTAAATCCTTTTTTTTCCCATCCCCAGAGCCAGCCTTTTTCTACAGCATCCACCACGTACTTTGAATCGGAATAGATTAAAACATCCCATCCATTTTTCTTTATGGCTTCCAACCCCACAATCACAGCCATGAGCTCCATCCGGTTGTTGGTGGTCAATTTATAACCCTGTGCGATTTCTTTCCTGTGACCCTGATACTTCATCACGACACCATACCCCCCGGGCCCTGGATTCCCTTTAGCCGCTCCATCTGTATAGATCGTGATCATGGGAGTATTAAGTTGGTTTTGATTAATTTGATAGCTATCGCAATAAGAATGATCCCCATAACTTTACGGATGATAATAAATCCTCCGTTGCCTATTTTCTGCTCCATCCACACGCAGCTTCTCAACACCAGAAATACCAGGAATAAATTTATGGCAATTCCGAAAAGTATATTGATCACCTGATATTCCGCTCTTAATGATACTATCGTCGTCATAGTACCAGCCCCTGCTATAAGCGGGAAAGCCAAAGGTACGATGGATGTGGTACTCGGATCCGCATGTTCGTGTCGGAACAGGGTAATGCCAAGGATCATCTCAAATCCGATAAGCAGAATTATTATCGCTCCGGCAATGGCAAAGGATTGAACGTCAATGCCGAATAATCTTAAGATGGATTCCCCGAGAAAAAGAAATGCGATCATTATTAGTCCAGCGACGATGGTAGCTTTACCGGATTGTATGGTCCCCGATTTAGCTTTCAGGTCGATTATAACAGGTATCGATCCAATTATATCGATTATTGAAAATAAAATGATGGTGACGGATGCCGTTTCTTTAAAACTTATCATATGCATCGGCAAAGCTAAGATGAAAAAACTTGAATCATGATCAGAGGATCATGATTTTTTCCGAATAAGATGGTAGAGGGCCATCCTGTAACTGTCCAATCCAAATCCGGTGATTGATCCGACGCATTTGGGAGCGATCAAACTTTCATGGCGAAAGGATTCCCGGGCATAAACATTGGATAGATGCACTTCCACCACGGGGCTTGTCACCCCTGCAATGGCATCCCTGATAGCCACCGAGGTATGTGTATATGCACCTGCATTCAGGATTATGCCATCGTAATCGAAGCCCTTTTCATGGATCTTGTTAATCAGTTCCCCTTCGATATTCGATTGGAAATAATCAATATCGGCTTGTTGAAAATCATTTTTAAGGTCTTCCAGGAATTGCTCAAACTTTTCTTCTCCATAGATATCCTTTTCCCGGGTACCCAAAAGATTGAGATTTGGCCCGTTTATGATAATTATTTTCATCCTGTTGCTTATTTTAGAGTATTATATGAGTTGGGATTTCTATATCAAACAATTTCAAAATTATCTAAAGCTAGAACGTTCCCTGGCAGATAACTCCATCAATGCCTACATACATGATGTAGTAAAGCTAAAACAGTTTATAGAAATCTCCAATTTAAACATATCTCCAGTTGAAGTCTCCTCTACGCATTTAAAGGATTTCCTCGAATATATTAATGAATTGGGGATGACCGCCTTTTCCCAGGCCAGGATACTGTCCGGATTGAAAGCTTTTTATAAATACCTGGTATTTGAAGATGTTATGATCAATGATCCTACGCAACTGATCGAAGGACCCAAATTGGGACGCAAGCTTCCGGATATTTTAGAGTATGAGGAAATTGATCAACTGTTGAGCGCCATTGATCTTTCCACTGATGAAGGCATGAGAAACCGGGCGATCCTGGAGACTTTGTACAGTTCGGGATTGCGGGTGTCGGAATTGGTAGCTTTGAAACTGAATAATGTCTATTTTGATATAGGATTTCTCAGGATAGTTGGCAAAGGAAATAAGGAACGATTGGTGCCGGTCGGCCGTGAAGCATTGAAGTACATCAAGATCTATGTCAATGAAATACGGAATCATCTGGACATCAAGCAGGGCTATGAAAGCTATGTTTTCCTGAACCGGAGAGGGCAGAACCTGACCAGGGTAATGATATTTACCATAATCAAACGCCTTGCCCGAACCACTGGTCTGAAAAAGAATATCAGTCCGCATACTTTCCGGCATTCTTTTGCGACGCACCTGATTGAAGGGGG
>WOR8_10008494_pt1 | contig 10457 bp, 7 predicted proteins | sample DeeMarSeWOR38_10_FD_19890 | JGI IMG/M metagenome (IMG submission 19890)
GCTTCGATGATTAAAGTTGTTGAAATACCCGATGAGTTTGAAGAAAAACCGAGGATCCTGGCTTTCCTTTGTGAAAACGACGCATATCCTTCTCTGGATATTGTTGGTAAATATAGAATGCAATTTGATCCAAACATAAGAGTAATTCCAGTAAGATGCCTAGGTTCAGTAAATGTTGTATGGATTGCTGATGCACTCTCCCGCGGATTTGACGGAATTATAATGATAGGATGCAAGCACGGTGATGATTATCAATGCCATTATATAAAAGGAAGTGAGTTGGCAAACAAGAGAATGGAGAACGTTCAGGAGAAATTGAAGCAGCTTGTTCTTGAACCTGAGAGAGTAAAAATTCTAGAACTTTCGATTGATGAGTACAAAAAATTACCAGGAATCTTTAACGATTTTGTTGAAGAAATTAATGAGATTGGGCTCAATCCTTATAAAGGGATGTAATTAATTTACTTTGCTCAATAGTTATTTCCTTGGAAAGTTTGATCGGGTGCATTGCGTAAGACGATAAACTATTTTTTGTAGCAACAGAATGAGTACAGAATCTGCATTTTCGTTGAATTTTACAACTATTTACGGCTATTTTTCAATAGTGAATTAGCGGAATTATTCCACAAAATCGTTTAAAATTAAGGACAAATGTGATCATAAATAGATCAACATATTCGTCTGACAATCAGGTACACTATGATTGATCAAGTTAATAATTTTATCCGATTTTTTTCAAATAATCACCCTCCAAATTTTTACCAAAATGATATCATCAATTCAAGAAATAAATTTACAATTATTAACTAAGGAGTTTATATGGCAGAATCAATATTAATTAGTCCACACGGAAGCGATAAATTAAAAATTCTACTTCTAAGTGGAAAAGAAAAAGAAGCAGAATTAAAGAAAGCTGAAAAGCTTCCTAAGCTAATTATGTCTTCACGCGAAACCGGAGACCTGATTATGCTTGGTATCGGAGGTTTTACACCTCTGGAAGGGTTCATGGGTAAAGATGATTGGAAAGGTGTTTGCGCAGAAATGAAAATGACAAATGGTCTTTTCTGGCCTATACCGATCACACTATCGCATGATAAAAAAATTGAGAAGGGCACAGAGTTGTGTCTTATTTCAGGTGAAACTAATGAAGTAATGGGGACAATGAAGGTTACTGAATCTTATCAGATCGATAAGGAATTTGAATGCAAGCATGTGTTTACCACAACCGATCCTGAACATCCCGGTGTTAAAATGGTTATGGAACAGAAGGATTGGAATATCGCAGGTCCGGTAAAGGTTCTTTCAGAAAGTTACTTCCCAACAGAGTTCAAAGGCATTTATCAAAGACCGGCTGAAAGTAGAAAGATCTTTGAAGAAAAAGGATGGCGGACAATTGCAGCACTCCAGCTTCGTAATCCAATGCATCGATCACATGAATATCTTGCAAAAATTGCATACATTCATCAATTAGTTGGTGGATTAAAACCCGGCGATATTCCTGCAGATGTTAGAGTTAAGTGTATCAATACTTTAGTTGATAACTATTTCTTAAAAGAGCGAGTTGTTTGCGGTGGTTATCCATTAGACATGCGTTATGCCGGACCAAGAGAAGGTTTATTGCATGGCGTCTTCCGTCAGAATTTTGGATGCACTCATATGATTATAGGCAGAGACCACGCAGGCGTCGGAAATTATTATGGGCCTTTTGATGCACAAGAATCTTATTTCAAACTATGGGATGGTGCTTTAAAATGTAAGATGCTTCCAATTGATTGGACATTCTGGTGTTACAAGTGTGGTGGAATGGCTTCGATGAAAACCTGTCCTCATCCAAAAGAAGACAGATTATTCTTAAGCGGTACTGCTTTAAGAAAAGGTTTATCGGAAGGCGGAGATATTCCTGCTGAATTCAGTCGCCCGGAAGTTTTAGCAGTGTTAAAAGATTATTATGCACATCTTGAAAACAAAGTTGAAATAAAAATGCACGGTCATGCAACCGGTGACGCAAAAACAAAAAAATAATGACTACTTATTAATAAAACATAAAATGTTTTTTAAAATTCAAAAATTAATTTATCATTTTCATCAATTATTCAAGGAGATACACTAATGCCAAGTTATGTATTACTAGATAAGTGTGATGGCTGTAAAGCGCTGGATAAAACAGCGTGTCAGCACATATGTCCGAATGACCTGATGGTCTTAGACAAAGCTAAAATGAAAGCATATAACCGGGAACCAGAAATGTGCTGGGAATGCTACAACTGCGTTAAAATTTGTCCTACACAAGCAGTTGAAGTTCGTGGTTATGCTGATTTCGTTCCACTAGGGGCAACTGTTACACCAATGCGCAGCACTGACAGCATTCTCTGGACAGTGAAATTTAGAAATGGAAGTTTAAAAAGATTTAAATTTCCTATTCGTACAACCCAGGAAGGTAAAGCAGAACCTGATGGTGGCTTCACTACTCATGATGATTTAAGTAGTCCTGCATTATATTCTGAGCCTGCTGCTTTGGGTCTGGATAAAGTAGCAACATTACAAAAGTAAACCAATAATAGGAGATAAAAAAAATGGCAAATTTCGAAACCGTAGAAGTGACCACTGACCTTCTTATTGTTGGTGGTGGCATGGCAGCTTGTGGAGCAGCTGTGGAAGCAGCTTACTGGGCTAAGAAAAAAGGATTGAAGGTTACTCTTGTTGATAAAGCTGCAGTTGATCGTAGCGGTGCAGTAGCAATGGGATTATCAGCCATCAATCAGTACGTCGGGCTAAAAGATGGTAAGAATACAATGAAGGATTATGTTGATTATGTTCGCAACGATTTAATGGGTATTACTCGTGAAGATTTAGTTTTTAACATTGCTCGTCACGTAGATTCCAGTGTTCATCTGTTTGAAAAATGGGGACTTCCTATTTGGAAAGATGAAAAAGGCGGTTATGTGCATGAGGGAAGATGGCAGTTGATGATCAACGGCGAATCGTATAAAGTAGTTGTTGCAGAAGCAGCAAAAAATGCTATTGGTAATGAAAATATTTACGAAAGAGTTTTTATTGTAGGTCCAATTATGGATGGTGATCGTTGTGTTGGCGCAGTTGGTTTCAGTGTTCGTGAAGAAAAGTTTTATATCTTTAAAGCTAAGGCAGTACTCGTTGCTATGGGTGGTGCTGTTCACGTATTTAAACCTCGTTCATCAGGTGAAGGTCTTGGACGCGCATGGTATCCACCTTGGAACTCAGGTTCAAGTGCTTACTTTACTTTGAAAGCTGGCGCAGAAATGACTTGTCAGGAAGTACGTTTTATTCCTGTTCGTTTCAAAGACGCTTATGGACCGGTTGGTGCATGGTTCTTATTATTCAAATCACGTGCAACAAACGGATTTGACGAAAACTATATGGAAACCCGCCGACCAGAGTTAGAAAAATGGCTTCCTTATGGTAAGGTTAAACCAGTTCCGGCTAACTTGCGTAATTGGTTGATGATGCTCGATGTTCAGGATGGCAAAGGTCCAATTTCTATGCGTACTGAAGAAGCAATTCAAAAGATTGCCTCCGAATCCGGCGATGAAAAAGCTGCTAAGAAAAAGCTAAAAGAATTAGAATCTGAAGCCTGGGAAGACTTTTTAGATATGACAATTTCGCAGGCGATCCTATGGGCAGCTACTAATACTGCTCCAGAAGAAAAATCATCTGAAATTGCAGCCGCCGAACCTTATTTTATTGGTTCACACTCTGGTGCTTCCGGTGCCTGGGTTAGCGGTCCAAAAGACGTTGCTCCGGCAGAATATTTCTGGGGTTACGATTGTATGTCCACAGTAAATGGACTGTTCTGTGCTGGTGATGCATCTGGTGCTTCCAGTCATAAATTCTCATCAGGTTCACATGCAGAAGGGCGTATCGCTGCAAAAGCTGCGATTCATTATATTGTTGATCATCCTGATGCTGTTAAAGTTGATGCAGCAATGATTGAAGAAATGAAGAAAGAAATTCTTGAACCACTAAATACTTATGCCCAGTTCAGTGGTAAAACTGTTACGGCCGATGTTAATCCAGATTATATTCTTCCTAAAATGTTCATGTTCAGATTACAGAAAATTATGGATGAATATGCAGGTGGTGTTTCTACCGGATTTACAACAAGCCAGAAATTATTGGAAAAAGGCTTGGAACTTCTAGCATTGCTAAAAGAAGATGCAGCAAAACTAGCAGCCCCGGATTTACATGAATTAATGAGGTGCTGGGAAAATGTACATCGTATGTGGCAAGCAGAAGCACATGTAAGGACACTTCTATTCCGTGATGAAACAAGATGGCCTGGATACTATTTCAGAGCTGATAAACCCAGCCTGGACAATAAAAATTGGGACGCATTTGCAAATTGTAAATATGATCCTAATGCAAAGAAGTGGGAAATGATTAAACGACCTATCATCAGAATATATAAAGAAGCTGGTGAACATGAATTATTAGGCGGTTAATAATTAGAATTAACTAATTATCAAACACTTGCAGTTCCCCTCTGAAATAAAATCAGGGGGGAACACTTAAAATTGAAATTGAATTTGAAATCCTCATAGTTAAAACAGAATATAATCAGAAACTACTTTGAGGATTTTTTATTACTTATAAATTGAAAGATCGTAAATCGCTTGTTTGTATTTACGATTATAATCAGTAAATCCTTTAATTGGAGAAATGATATGCCTGATTGGATTTATATAATTCCTTTATTAGGAGTAGTTGCACTTGTTTTTGCTTTATTTAAAGCTAACTGGGTTAATCGTCAAGATCCCGGTACAGAAAAGATGGTTGAGATATCCGGCTATGTTCGTGAAGGAGCTATGGCATTTTTAAAGAGAGAGTACAAAGTCCTGGCTGTTTTTGTAGTTGTCGCTGCAATTCTTTTAGCAATTGCTAATTGGAATTCACCAGAAAGCAGTCCTGTCATAGCACTGTCTTTTATATTCGGTGCATTTTGTTCAGCCCTGGCAGGATTTTTTGGAATGAGGGTTGCAACTTCTGCAAATGTTAGAACAACTAATGCTGCTAGAAAAAGTCTTAACAGCGCATTAAAAGTTGCATTCTCTGGCGGTACAGTCATGGGAATGTCTGTTGTTGGACTTGGTATATTGGGTCTGGGGTTGCTCTTTCTTATTTACTCGGACATATTCTTAAATCCTGATGGGACAACAAATTTTATAGTAGTTATCAACGTAATAACAGGATTTTCGTTTGGAGCTTCTTCTATAGCTCTCTTTGCTCGCGTGGGTGGTGGAATCTATACAAAAGCTGCTGATGTAGGTGCTGATTTAGTTGGTAAAGTTGAAGCTGGAATACCTGAAGACGATCCTCGTAACCCTGCTACTATTGCAGATAACGTTGGGGATAATGTTGGTGATGTTGCTGGAATGGGTGCCGATCTTTTTGAAAGTTTTGTTGGTTCCATTGTTGGTACGATGGTTCTTGGAATTGTTTACACCAATTTTAATTTAATAGTACTGCCACTGATTCTGGCAGGGCTGGGAATCATTTGTTCAATCCTGGGTACTTTTGTTGTAAAAACTAAGGAAGGGGGTAACCCTCAAACTGCATTAAATATTGGTACTTTTGGTGCCGGGCTATTGATGATTTTACTTGCCTATCCGGTTATAAATTATTTTGTTCCAAATATGGTCAATCCTTCAGTTGATGTTACTGGTTTATTAAAACCGCTAACAGGTATTAATATTTTCATTGTTACCATCGTAGGATTGTTAGCTGGAATAGCAATAGGTTTAACAACCGAATATTACACTGCCGAATCAAGATCACCAGCGAGAAATATTGCTGCTCAATCGCAAACAGGTCCGGCAACTAATATTATAGCCGGTTTAGCTTTGGGCATGAAATCAACGGCGTTTCCCGTAATTTATGTTGCAATCGCAATTGTATTATCTTATTACTTTGCAGGATTATATGGTATTGCAATCGCTGCAGTTGGAATGTTATCAACTACTGGAATTCAATTAGCAGTAGATGCTTACGGTCCCGTTGCGGACAACGCTGGTGGTTTAGCGGAAATGAGTGGACTCCCTAAAGAGGTTCGGGAAAGAACCGATAAACTTGATGCAGTTGGAAATACTACTGCAGCTATTGGTAAAGGTTTTGCAATTGGATCTGCGGCTTTAACTGCTTTAGCATTATTCAGTGCATTTCAATCACAAGCAAAGATATCTACAATAGATGTTTCAAATCCTTATGTAATGGCTGGATTATTTATTGGAGGAATTTTACCGTTCCTGTTTAGTTCAATGGCAATGAGCGCAGTTGGTACCGCAGCGTTCGATATGATAAAAGAAGTAAGGCGTCAGTTTAAAGAAATTCCCGGCTTGATGGAAGGAAAAGCTAAAGCAGATCACGCTAAATGCGTTGATATTGCAACTGCTGCAGCAATAAAAAGAATGATTGCACCAGGATTACTCGCGATCTTAACTCCAGTTATTTTTGGTTTTATAAGTAAAGAAGCATTAGGTGGATTACTTGCCGGTGTAACAGTGGTTGGAGTTTTAATGGCGATATTTCAGGCGAATGCAGGCGGTGCATGGGATAATGCAAAGAAACATATTGAAGCTGGTGCATTCGGTGGTAAAGGATCAGATCCTCATAAAGCAGCTGTTGTCGGAGATACAGTCGGCGATCCTTTTAAAGATACATCAGGTCCATCATTAAATATTTTAATTAAGTTAATGGCTGTAATTTCTTTAGTAATTGCACCATTGATTGTGTAATATTAAATGCAAGAGAATATAGAACAGCATAAATGTCCGCATTGTGATCAGCCGTTAAAAAAATGGTTGTGTCCACCGGAATCTTCCTGGGGAGTTGAGTACCAGTATGTTTGTTTTAATGACGATTGCTCGTACTTTGTTAATGGGTGGGAATGGATGGCTATGAACTATAATCAAAAAGCATCTTACAGGTATAGGTTTAATCCGGCTAATAAAGAGTCAGGACCATTACCTGTTTGGTCGAAGGATGCATTAAAAGGATCTATTATTGAATAAATATAACTGAGAGAGATTGATATGAATGAAATACAAAATTTGAAGGAAGCTATATTAAAAGAATATCCAAGACTGACAAAGGACAGCGAATTTAATTTCAGTTGTTTCAGAAACATCAGCTGCTTTAACAAATGCTGCAGTGATGTAAATATTTTTCTTACTCCGTATGATGTCATACGGCTAAAAAATAATCTAAATATATCATCTCAGGAATTTCTTGATAAATACACTTTTCTTCCAATTGATGAAAATCAAAATCACCCGGTTATTATGCTAAGACTTAATCAGGACGAAGTTAAGTCCTGCCCGCTTGTTGGTCCTGAAGGATGCACAGTTTATGAGGACAGACCATGGTCCTGCCGGATGTTTCCATTGGGAGTTGCTTCTCCAAAAGAAATTAATGGTAGCTCAGAAGAAGATTTTTATTTTATTATTGAAGAACCAGTTTGTAAAGGATATTTCGAACCTAATACCTGGACTGTTGGAGAATGGATACGCGATCAGAAGGTTGAAGAGTATGATGAGATGGGAAAATTATTTAAAGAAATATCTTTGCACGATTATTTTCAAAAGGGTAAAAAACTTGACCCTCCCAAGCTTGAAATGTTTTACACAGTTTGTTATAACATCGATAAGTTCAGAGAATTTGTTTTCGAAAGTACTTTTTTAAAACGATTTGATGTAGCTGATGATGTTGTTGAGAAAATTAAAACTGATGATAAGGAGCTTCTAAAATTCGGCTTTCAGTGGCTGAAATATTGCCTTTTTGGCGAAAAAACAATGAAAGTTAAAGTCAAAGAGGGAGATGCATAAGGAGATAAAAAATGAATGAAAGAACACTTATTCAACCAAACGTAGAGTTCATCAAGTATCTTAAAAAAAATGGTGGTGATACTCTTAAAGAATGTTATCAGTGTGCAACTTGTTCTGTGGTATGTTCACTATCTCCCCAGGACCAAGCTTTTCCAAGAAAGGAAATGATTGCTGCAGGATGGGGACAAAAAGAAAATTTACTTTCTGATCCCGATATTTGGTTATGCCATGGTTGTACTGATTGCAGTACATATTGCCCGAGAGGTGCAAAACCAGGTGATGTTTTAGGAGCAATCCGCACTTATGCCATTGAATATTTTGCTTTTCCCAAATTTCTTAGCTCTGCTATCAAGCAGCCGAAGTATCTTATACCATTACTTATAGTTCCTTTTGTCATTTTGTTTTTTCTTCTTTATAACAATCTTGATGGTAATTTCTCCCAGTTGAATGAAGGTACCGTTAGGTTTTCAAGATTTCTGCCGCACGGTATTCTCGAAGCTTTTTTTATTGGCGGGAATATTTTAGTATTTGCTTTCGCAGCAGTAGGATTAATCCGGTTTTGGAAAAACTTGAACACAATTTCTCCTCCTAAACAAAAGAGATCATTTGTAGGAGTATTTATTGCAACCATAACTGATATCCTGGGTCACAAAAAGTTTAATAGCTGTTCTACAAATCCATCCAGATTTTGGGGACATTTATTAATTTTTTACGGATTTCTTGGAGCAATGTTAACTGCTGGGCTTGCAGTTGGGGCCCTTGTATTATATGATTTAACACCAATACCATTTTTTCATCCAATTAAAATTTTAGGAAACCTGAGTGGTATTGCTATGGTGGTCGGGTGTATTATATTCACTGTTCACAGGTTAAAAACAAAAAGTGAAAAAGGTAGCAATACTTATAATGACTGGTTATTGATTGCTTTTATTTTTTTAGTTTCGCTTACAGGATTATTAACGCAAAGTCTTAGATTGTTAGAAATTCCTTTTCTGGCATATAATATTTATTTCGTTCATATGGTTTTTATCTTTTTTCTGCTTTGGTATGCACCCTATTCAAAATTGGCACATATGTTTTACAGAACTTTGGCGATGGTATATTTAAAGATGAATAATAGAGATAAAAAAGCAGCAATTTTTATGAGCATAATATTTATTACATTTATTATCAGATAGTTTATTACTCTGAATATTTTATAAAAGATTCTTGATACGACCGGAGATTATTAATTTAATGTTGTAACTGGAAAATGAAAACAAATAAGTTTCAAGAGTTTATTACTAAGTATATATTTAGAATTCCGGAAGAAGGAACTTCGCCGGAACGATATAAAGCTCTCCGAAGAAACATCATAATTTTAATGATTCTTGTCACTGTTATTCCTCTTTCCCTGATGGCAACCATCAACTACTATCAGTATCAGAAAAACCTTCGCGATGAAATTATCAATCCTATGAATGTATTGACTAATAAGACAAAACGTTCATTTGAATTGTTTTTGGAGGAGCGGCTTTCTACAGTAAGATTCATTGCTTCAGCATATACTTTTAAGGAATTATCTGATCCAATAATTCTTAACCGAATTTTAAGTGTTTTAAAAAGAGAATTTGATGGTTTTGTTGATTTAGGATTAATTAGTAGTGAAGGTAAATTGCTCTGTTATACCGGACCTTATTCATTTTTAGACAAGGATTATTCACAACAGAATTGGTACCATAATGTAATAATCAGCGGCAAGCACATTAGCGATGTATTTTTAGGATATCGGGAATTTCCTCACATTGCAATTGCCGTACAAAATCTAACTGATCCGAATTGTTGCTGGATATTACGAACTACAATAGATACTAAAAAATTTGATGATTTGATAGCAACATTAGAATTGGACCAGGAGTGTGATGCATTTTTAACTAATAGGGATGGCATTCTACAAACTAATTCCAAATTTTACGGAAAAGTCCTAGAACCCTGCCAGCTTGATATTCCAAAAGGCGGGCAAGGAACTTTTGTTACAGAAGGTCAGGATAAAAATGGCAGGGATATATTTATTGCCTATTCTTATTTAGTTGAACCTGAATATATCTTAGTGGTTGTAAAACCCAGTTCTCTCATATTAAAAACCTGGTTTACTTTTAGGACAGAAATATTTTTCATTTACATTGCCAGTGTTTTACTCATTGTGTTATTAGTTTACAAACTTACTGATGCACAGGTAAGTCATATCAAAAATGCTGATGAAAAACGTGAACTGGCATTCAGGGAGTTAGAGCATTCTCAAAAACTTTCTTCAATCGGTAGACTTGCCGCAGGAGTAGCCCACGAAATTAACAATCCTTTGGCAATAATAAGTCAAAAAGCAGGTCTGATGAAAGATCTGATTGAGAATTCAACCGAGTTTAAAGAGAAACCAAAATTTGTTGAATTAACAAACGCCATAATAAAATCAACTGACCGATGCAGCACGGTTACTCATCGACTTCTTGGATTTGCACGACGCATGGATATTGAATACGAAGATCTAGGTGTAAATGATGTATTGCAGGAAGTGATAAGTTTCCTTGAAAAGGAAGCTCTGCATAGGAATATTAAAATTGAATT
>WOR8_10008323_pt1 | contig 10454 bp, 12 predicted proteins | sample DeeMarSeWOR38_10_FD_19890 | JGI IMG/M metagenome (IMG submission 19890)
ACCTGACCCAAAGCTGTCATCCAAAGATCCAACGGACGCTAACAAGGGTACAGCAGCCATTCATTAGAAAATTAGGAAATGGTGGTAAATACTGACTGCAGTCCTTCATACATTTACTCACGTTCAAGCTTTTTTACCTCATAGCAGACACTCACAGAATATCCTTCAAACCAGACATTGGCGCTTCAAATACCCGTGAAAATAGGATTAAATTGAAGTTCCGGGCTCCCGATTTATTGTAGGATGATAATGAAACCGGCAAAGACTAAATTAGCCAAAGTACAATCACTTACAAGGGTATTGTTGGGAATTTGCCATGTTAACTATATAGGCTAGTACGTGCCCATATAGTGGATGTTAGCCACATTTAAATATGAACAAAGATTTAGAAAATTTTGTTGAAAGGTTAGATTCTCTTAATCCAGCTGATGGCGCAGACATAGTTGATTTTCTTTATGAACTTACAGAAGAAATTGAAAATATAGAGGGTGTAGAACAGGTAATACCAAATATTTTCGAATTTATTGAGCGGTATCCAGAGGTGGATATTGGCTCCCCTGGTCCATTAGTACATCTTATTGAGAATTATTATCCGCAATATGTTGATTATTTAATATCGTCAATGAAAAGAAAACCAACAGCTAATACCGTATGGATGATAAATCGAATACTAAATTCAAAAATAAACGCAGATGAACGAAAAAACTATCTTCAGCTTCTGCTTCAAGCGCAAGCAAATGAACAAGCTGATCATTATGCTCGTGAACAAGCAAAACATTTTTATGACTATCAAGTGAAAAAAGGCAGCTAACAAGGTGGTTACTCTTACATTTGGTGCTAAATCGCGCCTCGTTAATGAAATGCGGTGTTAGGAGTCATATGTTTTTGATAAATCCAAAAAAAGAAGATATCCATGATGGTTTAGAGTCATGGGATTGGTATGATTTCACCGGAAAAGTACCAATAGCGGTTACCGCATTTGGTGATATCTTTTTTGACTCGAACGAAGGTATTTATTTTCTTGACAAAGTATCAGGCGATTTCACTGTAGTATGTGAAACCAAAGAAGAATTAGAGAAAATTCTTAACACTTCAGATGGTCAAGATCATTATCTAATGTCAGAACTTGTTTTGTTAGCCAGAGATCGTGGCCTTTTGTTAAATGAAGGTGAGTGTTACGAATTTAAAATAGCACCATTTTTAAGTGGGCAAATTGAGTTTGATAATCTACAAGTAATGGATTTTAAAGTAAATTTACATATTACTGGCCAACTCATAAAGCAAGTAAAGGATCTTCCTCCAGGCACAAAAATAACTGAGGTTAAAATTAGTGATTCCTAACGTTAAATGCCATGAATGATTATCCTTTATTAATAGGGGGTGTCGGGTTAATTAGAGGCAGAATAAAAAACTTTGGCGGTGCCATGGTAAGAGCCTGCGATGACATAAAACCTATTTTTGCTAATACAAATGCATTCGAAGGAATGCCATTTGAACAAATTAATATGGTTATTCGCTGGGGGCATGAAGAAATCACCGATCCAGAAATCGGTCCATTGAAAAAGAAAGAAAAAGTTATAAATGTGGCGACCACTATTGCCTTGTCTGATGGCAAAGCAGTAGAAAATGATGATGAAGAATTGGTGATGTTTGTTAAAACCCAAGTTGAGAAAGTGCTGGCGGGGTTGCATGCAAAGTATGGTATGCGTCAAATCGACATTTAAATTTATATAACGAAACTTGGGGTTTCGTTAATACCATTATCAGTATCCATATGAAAGATTATGTTATTCATAGTATAAGCTGGCACATTCCGAACGATCCACGTGGCAAAGAAGTGGCAAGAGATTTAATAATTGCTTATAAACCACTTATGGCTTGGCTGAAAGATAACAATCTCATTAAAAGTAAAGCATTGCTAGCAAGCTCAGTAGATGAAAATCTAGAAATTAAAGTATCTGATTTAACGTCGGAAGGGTATGAGCTATTTAAATTGGCGCATGACAAATGGTTGCAAGCCTTTGATCGTTTGCCAATTGGGGAAATTACAGATGAAAAAGCAAAAATGAAAGTAAAATCAATTTGGGAAAAATATTTTAATAAATTAAATAATGGAAATTAACAGTTGGGTCAACCAGGCCGCTCCACACGTCGCGTCTGTTACCCAAAACGTTTTATAATAAATAAATCGCCATGAACAAGAAAAATCGAAAACGCCAGAGAGAGGAGGCAATAAAAGCTGAAATCTCAAAAAGAGAGAAACAACGTGCGGAGAAATCTCCTATAAATAGGGAACAAATGCTGTCCCTAGTTGAGTACGTTGGAAAAAATATAATCGAAAAAGGTCATGAGCATAATTTTAAGTACACTGATGAGTGGGCTTCTAAATACTCGGTTGAAGTAGTTAGTTTAAGGGCCTTCCTTGAAGGTGAGCGTATTAAAGACGATTGGGATTTAGCAGTTAGCGCTGATCCTTATCATTTTTTTGGTGCAACTAAAGACCGACTGTCCTGGATGCCTTTAGATAAACAAGAATTGGAGTCGTTGCTAGATTGGCTAGACAAAATATTACCCGAAAGAGGCTGCAAACATGATTACTCTTTAACAAAAGAATGGCTAGTAAATAGTACTGTAAACATACCTACGACACTCATGGCGCTTATGGCGAAAGGCGGTGGTTGTGATTGTGAAGTGGTTTACAATGTTGAAATTGAGAACATCTACCCTTAATCGCCGATTAGAATATCCTTAATACATTATTTTTAGAGGTAAATATGTCTGATGCTAATGACGACAATGGATTTGCAAGAACTTATGGGGTCGAGCTCTTATTTGATAGCGTTCCAACGGTTGACGTCGCTGCTGCTCTAAGCGAACTACAAACATCCCTTGGAAAAATAGACCATAAAGAAAGTGGGGATCAACATATCTATTTTTTAACGGATCATCAAGTTGCCTATACAGGCGGGAAAAACGTTCCGAGTCAACTTGTGCTAATACAAGCAGACCCATCTAAAGATAAAGAGTCACTGACGGATCTTGTTCAGCAAAGCTGGCAAACTCAAAATGCGTCAGAAATAGCAGAGAATAGTAAATATAAAGTTTTACTTACAGATATGATGGCTTCAGGGTTAGAGGCAAAAGAACGCCATCATATACTTTCAACGGCTATAAAGGTTTTTACAAAGCATTCAAATTGTTTAGGTGTTGCAAACAAAAGATCCCAGCAAATAATCGATGCTGAAATGATTAAATCATCTGATGATCCATTGTTGGGTTTCATAAATATTAGATTTTTTAATGCTGGAGACCAGGGTTTAGTGATGGACTCTCTAGGCCTGTCAGCTCTTGGATTATACGATATTCAATGCCACTTTGTTGACCTTGATCCAAACCAGGTTTCAGCGCATTTATATAATATCGCATATTATATCTTCCAAGAAGAACCTGAATTTGAAAGCGGCCATACAGTAGCAGGAATTAATAATGATCATTGGAAAGTTCAATTTGAGAGTGCGTTGGTGGCCCCAACTAGAGATGTGCTTGATCTAAACCCTGGCGCAGAGTATGCAGCAGGGAATAGATAATATTTGATGGTTTATTGTATTAGTATTAACGTCAGCTATTGATACAATCACCGGTATTGCAAACGTCAAGATACAAGAAAACTGTCTGTTATTCCCTGGTAAGGTTTTTGTCTACAACCGCTGCTTTTCAGCTAGGTTGCCACAAAAATGCTGAATTTAGGTGTTTTAGGCAGGATTATACTGTTAGCCGCCATTGGAGGAGCACATACTCACTCAATGTTCCTTTGCCATAGCTGACTTACTAAAATTAACCTGTAAGCCGACGTTAGAAACTCTATTCGTTGTCTTTCTGATATACTTATGGCGAGAACATGACTTTAAACACCCAGCCAATAAGAAATCATATGAGCAAGAAATATAAATCTATTTCACTTCTAGTTGCACTAATCTCTCTAATTTTCATATTTTCCTCAATGGTTCTTGCAGACAAACTTGTCAAAAAGGAGGATCCCCCTATTGTTGCCAAGTTACCTGATAGCGCAATTTATACTGGAAGTGTCAAGAATGATATGTTTCATGGATTAGGCAGGCTTGAATGGCGTAATGGTGACGTGTATGAAGGCAACTTTTTTGAAGGTTTAATGGAAGGTTATGGTGTTTATACACTCAGTAATGGAGATATCTATAAAGGAAATTTTAAAGGTGGGCTGTATCATGGAGAAGGTAAATTAGAAGGTCGAAATGGGTATGCTTATAAAGGAGAATTTAGAGATGGCTGGTATCACGGCATAGGTGTTGAACAGTTAACAAATGGCGATCGATATGAAGGAGAATTTAAACAAGGAATGTACGATGGTGAAGGAATTTATAAATCAGTTGAAAGCACTGTCAGTGGAAATTTTGCGAAGGGTGAGCCGATAGGTGAGATTAAAATCGTTTGGACCAATGGAAATAAATACATCGGCACAATAAAAAACTGGAAAATGCACGGTCGAGGAAAATTAGAAGATCAAAATATGGGTACATATTCCGGCGAATTCAGTTATGGTCTTTTCCATGGGGAGGGCGAGTTACTTGATTTTCGCGGCACCAAATATACTGGTAATTTTTTGTATGGACAGGCAGATGGTATGGGAAAACTTGAAAGAGAAGATGGTAGTAATTACGAAGGTAGTTTCAAACAAGGGTTATTTGATGGCGACGGGAAATATGTATCTTCAAACGAGTATACTTATATCGGCAGCTTTTCCAAAGATGAAATCGTGACTGGCACATTAGTCTATAAAAATGGCGATAGCTATACCGGAGTTTTTGAGAATTGGATGGAGCATGGAGAAGGACACCTAAAAATGGTTAATGGAGATGAATATAAAGGTTCGTTCGTAAATGGACTTTTTGAAGGAAAAGGGGAATATCTTTTTAGCAATGGAAATAAATACGTTGGCGAATTCAAGAAACATCTATTTCACGGAAAAGGTGAGTTGATTTATAAGAATGGAAGAATTTTCCGAGGGAATTTTGTGGATGGAGATTTAACTGGCACTGCAAACATTACATACGAAGATGGAGGCCAATATGTAGGATCCGTAAAAAATCGGGTAAGGGAAGGTGTAGGTACGTACACGTATCCTAACGGTACAGTTTATACAGGTAGCCATCTTGATGGTAAATACCATGGAGATGGAGTGCTCAGATTTAGCAATGGAGATTATTACGAAGGTGAATTCCAAGCAGGAAAATATCATGGATATGGAAAACTATCTACATATGGAGTAGTGCAAGAAGGAATATTTGAAGCTGGACAATTTATCGGAGAGAAGAAGTCTAAAGAGTAATATTGACATTGTAGCTTGTTTAATCGTCCGCTATTTGAAAATCTATTACCTGTGAAACGTCCGCTTTACATAAAGTGTGTCAAAATATCGTCGGAAATACTTAATGACTCCTAACGCTGCAAAGCGTTGGTTATCTAAAAATAAGTCAGAGTCTGCTTTCGAATATGCCGCCATACTTAGGGTTCATCTGCGAGAGTCCGGTTATGGCCGAATCCAGAACTCTAGCGAAATTACAGCCAATGCGTACTAAATACTGAAAGGCGTCATTTACACTGACAAGATCACAGACTGCATTAGCTTTTAAAGCTGACGATCATATGTCAACGCTTATGGATGCAGCTTAATCAGATGGATAGTTATACTAAGAATAAAAAAGGCTTAATAACAACAATAGCGCGGAAATATATTCAATAGGTCCTATACACGTATTGGGCTACTATTGAAAATTCGTGCGCTGGCAACCAAATTTATTCAGTGATTCTTTAAGTAAAAACAATTAATGACATTCATTGATATGTTTTTTCTCAAAAGTCAATAAATCATTTTCCTATCTAACTAAGTAAATTTCTTATTTATATAAGTGAAGAATTGTTCGCTTGGTATGCATTAGGTGACGCCATTGATTAAATATAAAACTATCGATTTTCTACGTTGATCCCTATCAAAGTATCAAATGAAATCCTGAGGTATAAGTTTCGAACAACATATCCGAAGAAATAATTGTTACAACCAAGTAACTACTTACTTAACACCAATAAGATCGTTTTTGATTGACTGCTAGTGTCCATCTAAAAGTGTTTGTGACTTATGCAATAGTGGTTTCGCAGAATAGCGATAACTACAGAGTTGCGAATAACTGTAGCAGAGTAATGGACGCATGTTCGGCTGAGGGCGCTACTGGATTTAATGTATATAATAAGGGGTTTACTTTCGCTGAAATTATAGAGAAGAAGATAGTCAAGGAGGGTAAAACCACTTTCACTTAACTAATAACAGGGAAGGAGGATTATATGAAAAAGTCACTTTTCATTCTTTTGGCAATTGCTGCATTCGTTTTATCCTCTATGGTATTTGCAGATAGTGATAGAAGTTGCACCCATACCGGCACATGGTATGGTGGCAGTGAGCCATTTAAGTATCAGTATACATTTATTCCAACAGTGCCTGCCGGCCGTTTTACTGCCATCGCTGACGGTGTCTACAGTCCGGCTATTCTTACCAATCCTATGAATCCGGGCGTGCTAACTGAGCTTGCCACTACATGGACCGGTGAGATGATGAGAAAACCGGGCGAGTCAGCCTACGAGATTAGGCTTATCGCGCTTGCTTCAACCTATCCTATCGCACCCCCGCCGGCAGATCCACCGGAGATCTGGGCTGTAAAGGGGGATGTGATGTTTGAGGGCTGTGACGCTATTGTTATCGAGTACGACTGGTTTGCGATTTACGAATGGGATAAAGTGCCCTTCGTTGATGAGCCCGACGTCTGGCTTCTCTCCTCCGGTGAGAAGATCATTGAAACCATTAAGCGCATGCCCGTGGATAGTAAACTGCCTGCGCCTCCACAGTAAATGTGCTCAACGTTTAGTTTCAAATTTAGTTAATGGTTGAAGAGGAGCTCATTATGTATACACGAAAAACTGTTCAACTGATCCTTTTCTCATTATTATTATTTTGTGGGTGGGTCTCTCAAGCTATTGCGGAAGATGACGGCGGCGGCAAGAAATATTCTGAGTCCGACGTTAAAGGGCGTTATGGGTTCTCATTTTCTGGCGAGATAATTGGTGTTGGTCCAATTGCAGCAGTTGGTTACATTGTGGCGGATGGCAAGGGCAATATTCCTGAGGCTGAACGTACAATGGTTGTGCTCGGTACTGCTACTACTCAATCTTTTAGCTGCACATATACTATGCAGCCTAGCGGCATGGGTCATTCAGAGTGTATGATTGATGACGCACCAGCTGGCATCCCTCTAGAAGCATTTGATGTCATCATGGAAGAAAATGGTAAAGCCTTTAGATTAGTTGGTACAACACCCGGGCTTGTAATTATTGGCGCAGGTCACCGTTAAAAAAATTACAATATGTTTATTGGGATTAGAGTGAATAGATCGTAGTTCACCCTAATCCCAGGATTAATATCGAAAATCGATTGAGCTTGGGGCTTTCGAGTAATATTTTATATAGTTCCGCCATTTCTACTTTTTCATCAGGCGCTACCAAGAAAGGTGATGATTTTGATCTTTCTTCCGATTCATACTGTTCTCGGACCTTAATTCTTTTGCCCACGTTCAGTCTTCTTCACCACATAGCAGACACTCACAGAATATGCTTCAAACCAGACATTGGTGCTTCAAATACACTTAGAAATGAGATTAAATTGTAGTTCCTGGTTCCCGATTTACCGTAAGATGATAATGAGACCGGGAAAGACTAAAAGATCAATATTACAATCACTTTCATGGTTTTTATTAGGAATTTACAAAGTTAACTATACGGACCGGTAGGGTCCGTATAGTAGATATTAGGCATACATAGGTATGGATGACTCATTAAAAGAAATTGCCCAATTTGAGAAAAAGTTTAATCTTCCAGATAATTTCTATTTGAATCTATTGAAAGAACAAGACTGGGGTTTCGTAATTAAGCTTCATTCACTATTTGAAGGTGCATCAACCCATGTACTCAATTTAAGATTAGGTGATGGAAAAATCGAGTCCGCATTGTCCTATTTAGACTTTGGCCATACAAAATATGGCAAAGTTAAACTTTTATCGAAGTTGAGCTTAATAAATTCTCAACAATCCAGTTTTCTTCGATTACTCGCAGAGCTTCGGAATGAGTTGGTTCACCGTATAGAAAACGTGACCTTTTCTTTTCAAGAATATCTTAAAATTGTAGATGAGAATAAGAGGAAATCATTTTGCGAACGTGTTGGATATAATTGTAACGATCCGATTCCTATCGCAGGAAAAAAGGTCCCTAGAAATAAATTTATTCTCGAAAATCCGAAACTGTCGATATGGTTGACCGCATCGGACGTATTAGCAAGTTTACGGGTGGAGGAAGAATTTGTAAAACTAGAGGAAGAGAAGCGAAAATTTGAGCTAGAGAAATTAGAGTTTTCTAAAAAGATAGCAGATATGAATGACCTAATTGTACAAGTTTTAGTGGATAAGAAAATGCCTAACAAGGAAAATTAACTTTGACACATATTCCTCTGCGCTTCATATGCGCAGTTATTTGCGTCGTTAGGCAACAATAATGGAATTTAGAGATGAGCAAAATTGATAGCCTTGAATCATATTTAGTTTCTTTGCAAGAGTATGAAGGAAAAACGGTAATATTTCGTGGGCTCGATAAGCCGTTTAAGAAGCTATCAACAGTTGTTCGATCCTTTTGTAGTTGTTCGCAAATAGACCATGGATGTGATGATTTAGAAAATATAGATAGTTGGTATGATGATTGGAACAATAATAGAAAAGCGAATAGTGGCTTGATTGATACATTTAAGAAATATGAAAAAACTTTATTCGATAGTTTTAAAAGACAAGCAAGAATTTACTTGGAAAAGCATCCTACGAATGATTGGGAGTGGTTAGCCTACGCTCAGCATTATGGATTACGTACAAGATTTTTGGATTGGAGTAAAAACCCTCTAGCGGCGTTGTATTTTTCCATATCAAATCAAACTAATAAATCAGATGTATGGGTATACATATATGATTTTGGAAACCTGACGGAAGGGCACCAAAATATGATCGATTTGAACGCTCCTCCCTCAGAAAGCCCACTTGACTACACTGGTGAATTAAATCGTTTTATCCCTCCCGTCATTGATAATCGAATGGCTACACAACAAAGTGTTTTTACAATTCAAGAAGATCCATTTGAAGTTATTAAAGACGATAATATAAAAGAGCTAGTTATTGAACGTGATAAAAAAGAAAGTATACGAAAACAACTGCATCGTATTGGTATCAACCAGGTTTCTCTCTTTCCAAATTTAGATGGATTGTGTGAAAACCTAACCTGGGTATGGGAACAATATAGAGGAGCATAATGGTTATTCGTTGCCTAACAAGGCAAATCAATAATAGGGGACAGACCCCAATTAATTCTAACTGGTGTAAGAAACGTGGTCCGTCCCCTATTATTCGCCGCCGTTGCCTACAATAACAGCAAAGAACCCAGTATTGTAGGCGATCCTTTTGGCGAAGGACTTTTTAATTGCCGGTCCACCATCAATATTTAGATTGATCAGAGCCATTTTCGATATTGCAATATCATCAAAAATATTAATATAAATTTTCCTTTGATGTCGCTTAAAATAGTCCTCCCCGGCACAACCAGGATGAGATCACCAAATGCAAAACATTTCATCAATTCGTTTACATTATTTTCCTTTTGAGGGCCGCGCTGCTCCTGTCCGCGACGCATTTAATATTGGTAAGATCGCCTTTGACGACGACCATATCCAGTGGGAGACATTTAGTAAACGTCGAGCCGCGGGTGAATTTCCGTTTGGCGGTCTACCGGTACTGGACGTGGAAACAACATCAGCAAAGGTCTGTTCGTCGCAAAGTAACGCTATCCTCCGTTTTGCCGGGCGACTCGCGAACCTTTATCCAGTCGATGACTTGCTCAAGGCGTTAAAAGTCGATGAAGTACTGGATGTTGGTGAAGAAATTAACCTGCTTATGGACCCAAGCGTTATGGAGCAGGATACGCAAAAGAAAATGGCGATGCGCAAGGTACTGGCAGATCAAACTTTGCCCGAATGGATGAACTACCTTGAACAACTGTTTATTAGAAATGGCAGCACCGGGTTTATGGTTGGCGATACGTTAACGATCGCGGATCTCAAACTCTTCTGGATCATTGACTGGCTGACCAGTGGTATTCTTGATGGAATCCCGACGAACTTGATCGACAACTACCACAACCTGGTTGCCTGGCGAAAGAACATCACAGAGGTTCGCGAGGGCCTTCTGAAAATGGCGTAGTTCAACAAGGTCAGGCTCGATTGATCCAAAGAGGAAGCAGTGATATTTTAATGGAAGGAAGCTCGCAACTTATCTGGGGAATGATAT
>WOR8_10009524_pt1 | contig 10454 bp, 11 predicted proteins | sample DeeMarSeWOR38_10_FD_19890 | JGI IMG/M metagenome (IMG submission 19890)
TGATATATACTGCCTCTGTGGAACTTAGATAAGTCTTAACTCTATGCGCCATGCGCTTTGCGTTTACTAGCTCTTCGCCGTTGCTCGCACTCGAGTTCTGGCAAACTTGGCTTCCCAAGCAATCAGTATTGGACTGGCAACAAAGATGGATGAATAGGTACCCACCACAACTCCCACAATAAGGGCGAAGGCAAAATCATGAATCACCCCGCCACCCAGGATGAAAAGGGCAGTTACCACCGCCAGAGTTGTTCCTGAGGTAAGAATGGTACGACTGAGAGTCCGATTTATGCTGGCGTTGACTACTTCAGCAAATTCACGCCGTTTACCCTTACGCAGATTTTCTCTGATCCGATCGAAAACTATAATGGTATCGTTGAGAGAGTAGCCGATAATGGTAAGCAGGGCCGCAACGACGGTAAGATCAAATTCCTTGTTGGCGATGGCAAAAGCGCCCACGGTAATCATCACATCGTGGATGAGGGCGCTCACCGCCCCGAGGGCGTATTTGAGTTTCAGAAACCAACAACAGACCAAGGTGATCACCAGGGCCGCCACGATAAGCATGGGGATGCTCATGCCTGCCTCGCGCAGGCCCAATACTCCAAGAAATAACGCCCCGGCCATAATGGCCGCCGGCATCAGCTTTTGCTCAAATCTCCACGAGATGTAGATAGCGATCAGAAGCAGGGCATAGTAGATGGCCAAAAGCGCCTTCTGGCGCAAGTCCTTGCCCACCTTGGGTCCCACCATCTCTACCCTTTCAACTGTCACTGTATTTTCGCCATACAGCCGCTCCAGGTTGTCCTTCAGTTCCTTGCTGAGGTTGGCCAGCTTTGATCTGGATACATCGGTGCGAATGAGAAATACGTTTTCTCCCTCACCGCCAAAGTGCTGGATGGCGCTACGGTCCAACCCTATAGGCTTCAACCCCTCCCGAATCTTGTTGGCATTGGTGGGGCTGCTGAACCTCAATTGGACAACGGTACCGCCGGCAAAATCAATACCGAAAAGACTCGAGCCGCGCCAGATAAGGGCAGCAAGTCCGATGAGAATCAATACCAGTGACAGAGTGAAGGCAAACTTACGCCGCCCAACAAAATCAATGTTGATGTCCGGTTTGATAAACTCCATAATTCCCCTCTGTTAGTACCGCCTGTGCACCACGATAAATGACTAAAATGTAAAGACAAAAAAGCCAACTGGCGGTCATATATTTAGCGTCTTCATTCGCCTTTTTTGCAGCAAGTAATCAAACAACAGCCTGGTTCCAAAAATCGCGGTGAACATGCTGGCGGCAATGCCCAGGCTCAGCGTAATGGCAAAGCCGCCAAACTGCAAGAGGACAATGGCGGCAATCAGCGTGGTCACGTTCGCGTCCACAATTGTCCAGGTGGCCCTGCTGTAACCGTTGTCCAGCGCTGCCCGGGGCGTCTTACCTAGCCGCACTTCCTCCCGCACCCTTTCAAAAATCAAAACATTGGCGTCAACAGCCATACCGATGGTGAGAATGATACCGGCAATACCCGGCAGGGTGAGGGTAGCACCAAAAGCAGCCAGTCCCGCCATAATCAAAATGATATTGAGGATCAGGGCCAAGTCGGCAATGATCCCTGAGCCGCCGTAGTAGACAACCATGAATGCCACCACCAGCACACCACCCACTGCCATGGATATAAGCCCCTTACGGATGGAGTCTCTTCCTAGAGATGGACCCACGGTACGCTCTTCGAGTATTTGCACTGGAGCGGGCAGTGAACCAGCACGGAGCACCACGGCCAGGTCTTTGGCCTCATCCATGGTGAACTGGCCCTCGATTACGGCGTTGCCCCCGCTGATGCGATCCTGGATAACAGGGGCAGAATAGACATTGTCGTCGAGCACAATTGCCAGCCGCTTCTTGACGTTCTCCCCGGTGATTTTCTCAAAGAGTTTGCCGCCGCGATCATCGAAGCTCAAGGCAACGTAGGGACGATTGTATTGGGTATCAATGCGTACCTCGGCATTGGTTAGATAGTCGCCGGTGAGTAAAGTGCGGTCCTTGAGCAGGTAGGCAGTGCGCCTCACTTGACCGGTGACCGGGTCGACTTTACGGCTGTAGTAGATTTTGTCACCGGAGGGTACTCTGCCCGTCAGAGCCTCTTCAACATCCCGTTGCTCATCCACCAGCTTAAATTCCAGCAGGGCCGTCTTGCCGATGAGGTCAATTGCCCGCTGTGGATCTTTGATGCCGGGCAACTGGATCAAGATACGGTTTTCCCCCTGGGTTCGGATGTCCGGCTCACTAACTCCAAATTGGTCAATACGGTTGCGGATGGTCTCCAGCCCCTGGTCTACTGCCAGCTTTTTTATATGGCGCACCTGGCTTTCCTCAATCCGGAAGAGAACCTGGAGTTGGTCTTGGAGCAATGTACGGTCTGTCACCTCTAATTGAGGGAACTTATCCTGCATAAGGTCAGCAACCTGCTGCCAGTCTTGTTCCTTCGGCAGCAGCAACCGTACCCCATCTCCACCTTGTCGTTCAACCAGGCGGAACCGGATGTGTGCGGTGCCCAGTTCACCTTTAATCTCCTGAGCAAAACGCTCCACCGTATTTTCCACCGCCTTATCATTTTCCACCTCCAGAACCAGATGCATTCCACCCTGGAGGTCCAAACCGAGGTTAATTTTTTTATCGGGAAAGAATTTAACCCACCATTCAGGCAGCTCTTTGCCCAGGGTAGGTAGCAAATAGATTAACGCTACCACAAAAACCGCCAGCACAAGAGCAGCACGCCATCTCAGATCCTTCACGCTAACTTTCTCCTCTCACAGTAAGTTTTAGTCCGGGTAAAATGGTCGAATATCAGTAAAGCCCAAAGCGCCTCGTTTATTTCTGCTTGCTGCCTGCTGCGCCAAGCGCTATGCGTTGGCGCCAGACCTCCTGAGCTCTCTTACTTCTTGCTTGGCTCCGGCTCTTGGGACGCCGTACCGGCAATGTAGCCTCGCCCCACTTTCACCCGTACCTTTTCGGCGATTTCCAAAGTTACGATCTTTTCGGTGAGACCGGTGATTTTGCCATGCAGTCCGCCAACAGTTACCACCATGTCACCCCTCTTGAGGGCGGATAGTACTTCTCGGTGCTTCTTCTGCTTTTTCTGTTGGGGTCGAATCAGCAAAAAATAAAAAATGGCAAACATTAGCAGCAGAGGCACTAAAGCGGCGAAGCCGCCCCCCGTGGCACCACCGCCCCCGGTCCCTCCGACACCCATGGCATATGCCAGGCCTGTCCAATTCATAAACAGCCTCCTCGTGTTTAAAGTGAGCCATCTGCGCGTGGCAGAAATGGTAATGTATTGATCATAACCATTTCTCACTGCAGCTTTTAGTCATCGGCCTAAACCTGGCGCAGTTGATAAAAGTGCGCCCTGAACTCCTTGAAAGTACCAGCCGCAAGTGCTCGTCGAATCTGCCGCATCAGCTCCAAGAAATACCACAAATTGTGAATAGTATTGAGCCGATAGGCCAGAATTTCCTTGGCCATAAATAAATGACGGAGATACGCCCGACTGTAATGCCTGCACGTATAACAGGTGCACAGTTCATCAATGGGCATATCCTCGTCTCGGTGCTGGTTATTTTTGATGATGATCCGCCCGCGGCTGGTGAAGAGCATACCGTTGCGCGCGTTGCGGGTGGGCAGCACGCAATCAAACATGTCCGCCCCCAGCCCCACTAGATCCACAAGGTCCTCCGGCGTGCCAACACCCATAACATAGCGTGGCTTGTCCACTGGCAACAGCGGTAGACACGCCGCCGTCACCTCCAACATTACCTCTCTGGGTTCTCCGACGCTCAAACCGCCAAGAGCGTAGCCGGGAAAATCCATTTCCGTGAGTCTTTCAAGGCAAGCGTGCCTGAGTTCTGTGGACATGCCTCCCTGAACAATGGCAAACAGAGCCTGATCGTCCCTGGTTTTCGCCCCCCGACAACGATGGGCCCACCTCACGGTGCGCTCCATGGAGGCCTGAACGTATTCGCGGGTAGCCGGATAGGGGGTGCACTCGTCCAGACACATAATGATGTCAGCTCCGAGAGCCTCCTGGATCTGCATCGCCAGTTCCGGAGTAAGAAAATAACGCGAGCCGTCCAAATGAGATTGGAAGGCCACGCCTTCCTCACTGATCTCACGAGTTGGCGCCAGGCTGAAAACCTGATAGCCGCCGCTGTCGGTGAGCAGAGGCCCGTCCCAGTGCATGAACCTGTGGAGCCCCCCAACCGTTTGTATGAGATCAGCCCCCGGCCGTAACCAGAGATGGTAAGTGTTGGCAAGTACTATCCTGGCGCCAAGAGAGTGCAAATCCTCAGGAGTTAGCCCCTTTACCGTACCTCTTGTCCCCACCGGCATGAACACTGGTGTGCTCACCACACCGTGAGGTGATCGGATCTCCCCCAAGCGGGCTCCGCTACTATTTTGCTTCCAGAGATGAAACTCCACAGCTGAGATTACTCGATGAACATGGCATCGCCATAGCTGTAAAACCGATATCGCATCCGGATAGCCTCAGTATATGCTTTTAGCAGAAGGTCGCGTCCAGCCCAAGCCGAAACAAGTATGACCAAGCTCGAACCCGGTAAATGAAAATTGGTAAGCAGCCTATCGATGATCTGAAAACGATACCCGGGGTAAATCAAGAGGTCGCACCAACCACTTCCTGGTCTCACCTGCCCATTGCTCGCTGCAAACTCCAGGGCTCTTACCGTAGTGGTACCTACTGCCACCACCCGGTTGCCGTTTTCCTTGGCGCGGTTAACGGCCTGCGCTGTTTCTTTGGGAATCTCAAAGAATTCCTCCTGCAACCGGTGCTGGCGAATATCCGATACCCGAACAGGTTGGAAGGTGCCAAAACCCACATGCAATGTCAAAGGAGCAAGGATGACACCTTTCTTTTTCAGACGGTTGAGAAGTTCTTCCGTGAAATGTAATCCAGCCGTAGGCGCAGCTACCGCTCCTGGCTTTGTGGCGTAAATAGTTTGGTAGGCTCGGCCATCGTCAACCTTGACTGCCCCACCGTTGCGACGAATATAAGGCGGCAGAGGAACGTATCCTGTGCTTTCCAGAATCTCCAGCAGAGGTCGGTCATTAACAAACTCTACCCGAGTCTGACCCTCAACCGCTTGCTCGCAGGCCCTGGCCCGCAACCCATTTTCAAACAATAGGATTGCGCCCTCCTGCACCCCTTTGCTGCCTTTGACCAAGCAGCGGTAAAACTTCTGGTCAGTGGCCGGATGCAGTACGAGAAGTTCAACCTTACCACCCGACTCTTTCTTCCCTAGCAGTCTGGCAGGCACCACTCGGGTGTCGTTCACCACTACCACATCGCCTGGTGCCAAGTAACGTTCTAAACCGGCCACTTTTCTATGGCCCATGCTCCCCGTTGTACGATTGAGAACCAACAGCCGCGAATCATCCCGCCTTTGGGCCGGAACTTGCGCGATGAGTTCTTCGGGCAGTTGATATTGATATTCATCCAGGCAGTACATGGGCTCATTACCACTAACATCTGACGATAAACCAAGCAAGCTAAGCATAGTTGCGGTTTGAAGTCAACTCATTAGGCGAAACCGAGCTTGTTGTCAAACAAAGAATTTTATTCATCCCGTGGGGCAACTTTCGATTATCACATCTAAGGTTACGGCCGTGGTCCCAAGATTAGCGCTACCAGCAAGCTGTTGCTATACGAATGTTTGATTCTGAAAAAAGTGCCTCAGAAAAGGTCGCTTCTCTGGCCCAGATAGACGAGAACCATACCGACGCACATAGCTATTAAACCAAAAGTCCGCAAGTGGGACGCCTCCATCTCGCTCACTTTGACTAACCACCTTTTCATTCCTTCAGGAAAGGCAAAGTAGGGCAACCCTTCTAGAATCATAACCATGCCCAGAACACTGAGGAAAAATTTCATAATAAATCCTAACGAGTACTTCGAAGCACACGACCCCAAGAGAAAACGCAAGAGCCATGCGTCGAGCCAGACCTTCAAGAAAGTAATCCTATTTGGAGTAATGGAGTGATGTAACCATTTGCAGGTTAACGTGATCTTATAGTTGAACTCTCCGGTACTCCAACACTCCAATACTCCAGCAGAGTCCTTGCTGCCAACCTCTAGCTCGAATCCAAAACTCCTATTGAACTTCGTCCAGGATCAAGAAAATGAATTGTAAGTCGCCCCTTCACTCCATGTCAAGAAAGACAGTTGGCTTCAGGGTCATTGCGCTCCACTGTCATGTGTGGTCACTAGCCCGGATGTTTCATGCTCCCTGCTACTTTCCTCCCTTTGCACTTGAATATACCAAGGAAATGGGCTAGCTTTGGGCGCACGAAGAACTGATTAGCGGAGTGATTATGGTTGGCAGCACTATCGAAATAGATCTGGCGGCCCTGCGCCACAACTTTTCCCAGGTGAGAAAGATGGTGGGTCAAACCACGGCTATTCTCGGGGTGGTAAAATCCGATGCCTACGGCCACGGCATGGTTTCTGTGGCCCGGGAACTAGAAACCCAAGGAGTGGAGTACCTCGGAGTCAGCACTTGTCGAGAGGGTGTGACCCTCCGCCAAGCAGGCCTAACAACCCCAATACTTCTCCTTCTCGGTATAGAAGAAGACGAAATTACCGATGTTATCAAACATGATCTTGCTCCGGTGCTCTTCCGTGGCGCTATTGCCGAGGCAATCTCCTCCGCAGCACTGGCAGCAAGTACTCAAATCCCTGTTCACGTGAAGATCGACACGGGTATGGGTCGTCTAGGAGTTCCTTGTGTCGAGGCGGAGAAATTCTTTGAGTTGGTCAAAGCACTCAAGGGTATTCGGGTGGAGGGCTTGCTTTCCCATTTCGCCTCGGCCGACGAACATGACAAGTCCTTCAGCACTCGGCAACTCAAACGTTTTCGGCGCGCCCTGAACCAGGCGAAAAGCGCTGGTTTGAATTTCCGCTACGCCCACATTGCCAACTCGGCCGGAATAATTGACCTCCCTGATTCCCACCACCAGCTGGTCCGGCCGGGGATAATGCTTTATGGCGGCGCCCCCTCTCAAGAACTCCATCACCCCGTTCCCTTAAAACCAGTGATGACCCTAAAAACGCGGGTGCTTCAACTCAAAGAGGTGGACGCCGGTTCTCCCCTTGGTTACGGCTGCACTTACCTTACTTCACGACCCAGCCTGATCGCCACCTTGCCCGTGGGATATGATGATGGTTACGACCGCCTTCTTTCCAACAAAGGTGAGGTGTTAGTACGTAATCGTCGAGCGCCTGTGGTTGGCCGCGTCTCAATGTGTCTCATCACGGTGGACGTCACCGAAATTCCGGAAGTTCGTCCTTCTCGGCAGACAGGGAGATGAGGAAATCACCGCCGACGAGATAGCCGCCAAAACCGACACCATCAACTACGAGATTTTCTGCAATTTCGGCGGCAACCGAAAGAAGCACTTTTTGAACTCTTCGGTACCATAAGAACGGCCAGTGGTCATCGGGATTTTCAATCTCTCGCCGAGGGGGGCGGGCGAGTCAAAAAGCAGGTTCACCGAATGATCAAGACCAAAACCCTGGAAATACTGAACTGCACCTTGAAACGCTGTGGTGAACGTGGTCTTTTCCACATTCCTTCCGGATTTGAAATTCAGCTGGAAGTACCCAGAGTAGAGGCTCATGGAGATTTTGCCACCAATGTCGCTCTAACGCTCTCCAAACCGAACAGGTGCTCGCCGAGAGATATCGCTGCCTCTTTTGTTGAGCAGTTGGCGGACGGAGATGGTTTTTTTGCCAGTGTGGAAATTGCCGGTCCCGGGTTCATAAACCTCGTGATTAGTCCTTCCGCATGGTTCAAAATTCTGGGCGAAATACACCGTTTAGACCATAACTATGGCCGGTCTCATCTTGGACACGGCCGCTATGTACAGGTGGAGTTCGTCAGTGCCAACCCTACCGGTCCCCTGCATGTGGGGCATGGGCGAGGAGCTGCAGTAGGTGACGCTCTTGCCAGCATATTGGAAGCCACTGGCCATCGGGTGGAGCGCGAGTACTACATAAATGATGCCGGAACTCAGATTGAAACTCTCGGGCGCTCGGTCTTTTTGCGATACCAGCAACTCCTCGGCCGCCAGGTGGACTTTCCAGAAACCTGCTACCAAGGTGACTACATTCAGGTCCTGGCCCGCGAGATGCGGGAAATCCATGGCATCTCCTACCTGCATGTTGCCGAGGAGGAGGCGCTCCCCTTATTCAGTGACTACGCAGGCAAACGTATTCTTGACGGTATCCGAAATGATCTCCGGGAGTTTGGTGTCAATTACGATAAATGGTTCAGCGAGGAAAGCCTCTATGAGAATGGAGCGGTGGATCGGGTGATCGAAACCTTGAAAGCGGCCGGCCATATCTATGAAAAAGATGGTGCCCTCTGGTTTCGCTCCACTGCTCTGGGGGATGAAAAAGATCGAGTGGTAGTTCGAGCCAATGGCATGACCACGTATTTCGCTTCAGACTTGGCCTACCACCAGGATAAATATCTCCGCGGGCTTGACCTGGTCATTGACCTTTGGGGTGCTGACCACCACGGGTATATGGCCCGGATGTATGCTGGGGTCATGGCACTGGGGAAAGAACGCGAAGCTCTCAGATTACTCTTGGTACAACTGGTGAACCTGTTGCGTAAAGGACAACAAATTGCCATGTCCACTCGAGCTGGTGAATTCGTGACCCTTCGGGACGTGATCGCTGAAGTGGGGCGTGACGCAGCGCGCTTCATTTTTCTGACCCGCCGCTCGGACAGCCCGTTGGACTTCGACCTCGAACTCGCCAAAGAAAAAAGTGCTGACAATCCTGTTTACTATGTCCAGTACGCCCACGCTAGGATTAGCAGTATCATCAGATTGGCGGAGGAACAGAAGCTAGCTTTGGATGAAAAGGAGAAGCTCGATTTCAACCGGCTAAACTTGCCTGAAGAACTGGCTCTCATCAAACAGCTCAGTTTGTATCCGGAAGTGGTGGAGGACAGTGCCCGGTTTCTGGAGCCACATCGGATTCCTTACTACTTGACGCAATTGGCTTCCGCCTTCCATAGCTACTACAAGCATCATCGAATCATCCAGGATGATCTGGCTTTGGCGCAAGCACGGTTTAACCTGGTCCAGGCAATTCGCATAGTGATACGCAACGGTTTGGGGCTGCTGGGAGTCTCAGCCCCTGAGAAGATGTAGAACAATGGCTGGACGAAAAGCGGTTAGCTATGAGAATATAGGTTTCCTTTTTGTAGATTTTGTGCACTTCAGAACATTTTAGTCCATTTTAGGCATTTTTTCCTATGAGTGCAGCGAGAAAACATAAGAAGAAGAAATCGGTTCGCTTTGAGGTGAGCAGACTGGCGCTGACAGGCTGGTGTTTTGGCCTGCTCTTGGCTTTGACTCGGCCTTTTTGTGGGGAAAGGCATAACCCCGGCCAATATCAATTTTACCGAGATTAAGAAAAGGATGATGGCCGAAGGCATCTGGCCCGGCTCCGGCGAGAAGGGGCGGCAGCAAACCCCTCCTCCAAGTACCACTACGCAAAGGAAAATTCCCCTCAAAGACCTGGAATTTTACGAAAAGCTAACCAAAAAGAAAGAGGCACAGCTTCAAAAATCGGCCGTTGCCAAGATACCACCCAAGGAAAAACCGCCCACCACGGTAGCTGCCAAACCTCCACCACCCGCACAGCAACAAAACAAGAGTTCTGAACAGCAAGAACCATCAACAGCACGATTCACCGTTCAATTGGCCTCCTTCAAAGACTTGACCAGCGCCAAGAAATTTGCTGCCCGCTTCAGGGGGCTGAAACACAAAGCTACCATCAGAGAAGTGGAGTTGTCCGGCAAAGGTCGCTGGTATCGGGTGCAGGTGGGTAAGCTTGCCAGACGTGAGGAGGCCACTGCCCTGGCAAATCACCTGGCTAAAAAATATCAGCTTCGCGCCTTCGTTATTGGTCTAGAGGGGTGAGCCAACGGATTGAAGATTGCGGATTGCGGATTGAAAATCTACTGAAAGCTTGAGAGAATCTGTGGCAGTATCTGAACTCTTTATGGATGGAATCCAGTTAGGCCGGGGCATGCTATTGGGGCCACGTTGTGACCTGAAACCGTGACTCGTCGCAAGGCAAAGAATACCCATCTAGTAGATTTACTTGACAATTCTAGAGCTCTCGTGATTTATTTTAGTCGAGTCTTTTTCGGATGGAGTCTTGGATACCCTACGCCCCGTTCTCTGGTTCCAGCGGACTTCTAGCTCCAGGGTTGTTCTATCCTGAAGACCTCTTTCGCATGGGATACTATGATGAAGGTGCTCTTGGTCTACCCGGAATACCCGGTTACCTTTTGGAGCTTTGACCACGCCCTCAAGTTTATCTCCAAAAAAGCCGCCTACCCTCCCTTGGGGCTTCTCACAG
>WOR8_10008398_pt1 | contig 10453 bp, 6 predicted proteins | sample DeeMarSeWOR38_10_FD_19890 | JGI IMG/M metagenome (IMG submission 19890)
GATGAAAATGGAATTATTTACACAGGTTGTACAGATGGGAATATTTATGCTGTTTATCAGAATGGAACGAAGAAATGGAATTATCAAACAGGTAGTATGATTTATTCTTCTTGCGCTCTGGATAATAATGGTACTGTTTATTGTGGTTCTAATGGCGGTTATATGTATGCTCTTTATACCAATAATGGAACAATGAAATGGAGATATGGCACAGGCACAAGTTGTGGAGGAGCTGGCCCAACTGTTGATTCTGATGGTACTATTTATTTTGGTGACTTACTTGGTTACTTTCATGCAGTAAATCCAGATGGAACTAGGAAATGGAGACGTGATTTATTACATAATGTATATACTTCGCCATCAATTACTCAAGAAGGTAATATCATCGTAGCATCCTATGATGGATATATGTATAGTTTTAATCCAGATGGCATTGAGAACTGGAAATTTGAAGCGGAAAAATATGAATACATAAGTAGTTCTCCCTCAATAGATAAGAATGGTATTATTTATTTTGGTGCTTGGAATGGTTGGTTTTATGCATTAAACCCTGATGGTACACTTAAGTGGAAATTTAAAGCTTTAGATGAAATTGTTCCTTCTCCAGCGATTGATGAAAATGGAATTATTTATTTTGGTGCTGATACAACAAATTTAACAGCGAAGCTTTTTGCTCTCGAACCTATTGATGATAATGCTCCTGATAAACCCGTAATCAATGGAACTACTTCTGGACTTATAGATATAGAATACAACTATACTGCAGTTACCAGTGATACTGATGGTGATAATGTTAGTTATTATTTTAATTGGGGCGATGGTAAGAATAGCGGTTGGACTGATTTTGTCCTCTCTGGAACAATGGTGAATCTTAGTCACAGTTGGGAGAAAAGTGGTACTTATACTATCAAGGTTAAAACCAAAGATGATTATGGTATGGAAAGCGAATGGGGTGAACTACAGGTTACAATGCCAAGGTATAAAGCAACTACTTACTCATTATTACTTAGATGGATAGCAAGATATCCCTTGTTGAATAGACTTCTAACTTTAATCATAAAATAAGATTTGTAAGTTTAATTCTTTTTTAAAGTCAAACTTGAATTTTTGGGAAAAGTTAGTATTTTATGAATGCTTTTATATATAAGTCGTATTTTACCAAGAAAAAGGTTTATACAGATATGAATGATAAAAAAAGAATTTTAACAACAGTCGGACTTTATCACGGTTTTAATGACGGGTCAGTTGTCATTATTCCAATACTTTTTCCAGTTTTTAGAGAACTTTTTCAACTGGTATTTTATTTCTTAGTTTTTCCCTTCTATTAATAGTCCAAGTTCAAAATTTTTTAAGTTTATTATTATTCATCTTTGTTCTGAGGTTTGCATCAGGATTTTTTCATCCAGTTGGAATCGGATGGATATCAAAAACATTTAAAAAGGAAAGAATCGACTGGGCAATGGGAGTGCAAAGCGCTTTTGGTGATTTCGGAGCATTTATTGGGATTTTAACGACAGCCTTTATTGTTGAATTAAAAGGATGGTCATTTCCATTTTATATATGGGCGATCGCTGGAGTATTATGCTTGTTTTCAGGTTTGTATATAACAAGAAATACAGATGAAAAATATTTAGAAAACACAAAAAATAGAGTTGAAAAAGAAAATATTAAGAAATTAATTAATAAAGAATGGGAACTATTGAAAAAAATAAAATTGTTTCTACCCGGATCAATCGTGAGTGGCACCTCATGGGGAATTGTAGTAAGTTATCTTCCATTGCTTCTAGTGGAAAAAACAACCTTGTCATTATCTTTAATTGGGATAATTATCTCAATATGGATAGGGGTTGGAACAATTATCTGTATTTTATATGGTAAAATCATATCATTCCTTAGCAGGAAAACAATTGTTATATTGTCTTATCTTACTATGGGAATTGCAGCATATTTACTAACAACTATTACAGATATTTTCTTAATTATAATAATAATGATAATTCTGGGAATATCTTCTTTTATATCTTTTCCAGCAATATTTTCTTATGTATCCGAAATTACAGATGACCCATCTGAAGGAAGAACCTTTGGATATATTTTTACATTTCAGTTGGGAATTGGAACCTTACTTCTTTTTATTTCAGGGGTAACTGCAGATATTTGGGGCATTTGGACCCCATTTTTCATACTTGGGTTTTTCAGCATATTAACTGCAATCATTTTCATAATTAATCTGAAAAAAATCAATTCAATCAATAATTAAAATTTTAAATATTAAAAAATATGATATATTCATCAAAGATATTAAAAAATCTGTGAAATTTACATCATAACCTATATAAATCATAAAAATGTTGTAATATTTGGAAAGGGGGAAGTAAAATTCAAAAAAAAGTATGGTCGATAGTAATTATAGGGGTGATTACAATCAGTCTTTTTAATTCTGTTCAATCATTTAATGGCGATAGAATTCAATCTTCAATAATTAATGGCAATACGTTATATGTTGGGGGAAATGGCACAGGAAATTACAGCTCTATTGGTGATGCAATTGTTAATGCAAATAATGGAGATACAATTCTAGTTTATAGTGGAACATATAATGAGTGGATAAGATTATACAAACAACTTTTTATTAGAGGAATTAAAAAACCTGGAGAGGATTATCCGGTAATTGACGGAGGAAATGATCATCATACCATTATAATATATGCTGATGGATGCTCGCTTGAGGATTTCAGAGTAAAAAACGGTCCAGGTGGTTTTGGTAATGCGGGAATAATCTTGGAATCAGATAAAAATTTAATAAATAATGTTAAATCGTACCATACAGGAAGAGGACTTGAATTAGAATATTCAAACAACAATACAATATCAAATAATCATATGACTGATGGTCATTGGGGCATGAGAATTACTGGGTCATATAATAATACAATAATAAATAATAGGATAAATGACCATAATAGTGGTGAAGTACTGATTACAGAGGGTTCTGAAAACAATTATTTTTTTAATAATACTGTTCTTGAATGCGGACCAAATGATGGATTAACAATTAGCAATTCGAATAATAATTTTGTGATTGGAAACAATATATCAAATCATTATATCGGTCTTAATATTATTAAATCCTCAAATGTAGTTGTTAAAGATAATGTTTTATGGAAAAATGGTAGAGGTTTTTTTATTGATAAATCCACAAATATTATTGTTAAAGACAATATTTTTTTGAGATGTGGAATAATATTAAAGGGAAACGCAGAGCAGATGGAAACAAATATTTTGGAAAACAATCTTATGAATGGAAAACCTCTTTATTTTTATACAAATAAACATGGCATTACAGTTCCTGAGGATGCTGGACAGATAATTCTAGTAAAATGTTCAGGATTTACGATTAAAAATTGTGATATTTCAAGAGTGGATTATGGAATTCAACTGTTTAATTCATCAAATAACGAAATTACATATAATTATATACACGGCACAGGTCCTGGCGGAATAAGAGTATTGTATTCCCCTAGAAATCTGATATCTCATAATCATGTATATAGTTGTAATGAAGGGGTTATAGTAGGTTCTTCTGACAAATCTATCATATCAAATAATCTTGTAGAAAAGCAGGACAGAGGAATAGAACTATCAAATTCAGAAAACTGCGAAATCTCTGATAATATTTTGATTGAAAATTGGCGTGCATTATATGTTGTAAGTAGTAAATATTCTAAAGTTACTAAAAATGAATTAATTAATAGTACCTCAATAGGTATAACTATCACTGGTATATATAACGAGATTTCATATAATAATTTTACAAATGGAGAAGATTCTGGAATACAACTATCTGGTATAGAAAATTCTGATATCATCGGAAATAACATTACAGGTTTTAATATTGGTATTGAATGTTCATCTACAGAATCAAATAAAATTTCAAAAAATATTATTTTTAACAATAACAATGGTATCAAACTATCAAATTCTGAAGGTGATCATTTTAAGAAAAACCATATTGAAGGAAATATTGGTTACGGTTTTTCATTATCAAGATCAAAAGATATTAACATTGAAAAAAATAATATAATAGATAACAATCCAAATGCAAAATTTTCCAGTTATTTCCCAAACTTTTTTAGAAATAATTGGATTGGAAATTATTGGGATGACATTAATTTGAAATTATTCTATCAAATTCAGGGAAAATTTATAATCGAGATTCCTTCATTTATCCCTTACGAACCACCTCGTGAAATAATCTTTTCATGGAATAATTATGACATGCGACCAGCAAAAAATCCTATTGATATAGATAGTGATGAAAATGTAAAACCTGTAGTAACGATACTTTTAAAGAAACTGGATATATTCCCATTCCGATGAAACGAAATCTAATTTCAATGCTTGAGGTTAAAGATGACCTAGATGAGATTATCAATCTGGCAATAAAACTTAAAAAGAAATCAAAAAAAGGAGAATCAATTGAATATCTTAAAGGTAAAACCCTTGGGATGATTTTTGAAAAATCTAGCACCAGAACAAGAGTTTCCTTTGAAGTTGCAATGACCAAACTTGGTGGTCATTCAATTTACTTAAGTAAAAACGATATTCAACTTGGCCGGGGTGAAACAATTGAGGACACTGCAATTGTTCTTTCTAGATACTGTGATATTCTTATGTACCGTTCTATGAAATCCGAAGATATGAAGGAACTTGCAAAATATGCAACGGTTCCTGTCATAAGTGGACTTGATAATAAAGAGCATCCCTGCCAGGTGATAACTGATCTAATGACTATAAAAGAGCACAAAGGCAAGCTTAAAGGTCTAAATTTTGTATATATAGGTGACGGGGCAAATAACATGTCACATTCATACCTACTTGGATGCGCTATTGCAAAGATGAATATTAAAATTGTTTGCCCGAAACAGTATCATCCTGATGATTTTTATATAAAAGAAGCAAAAAAATACAAAGTAAATGTTGAGGTAACAGATGTTGTAGACGCATGCACAACAAATGCTGATGTTGTTGCAACTGATACCTGGGTTTCAATGGGTGATGAATCAGAAAAAGAAAAACGTCTTAAGATTTTTAAGGGTTATACTGTTGATAAGGATCTAATAAGCTTTGCAAAACCAGATGCAATATTTCTGCACTGTCTTCCTGCCTATTATGGATATGAAGTTACAAAAAAGGTTGCACATGGCCCTCAATCAGTTATATTTGATGAGGCAGAAAACAGAATGTGGGCGCAAATAGCAATAATTCTAACATTATGTAAAGAAAAGTAAGGCAAATATTTTGCCTTATTACTATATTAATTTTTATAGATTCAATATCTGGCGTAATACCGGAAATTGTGAAATTATTTTTTTCAAGAGATTTAGTATGAAGAGGTCAGCAAGTATTTTGGTTCTAGATGTTGTAAGGGTAAATTCAAATGTATGAAAGTCACTAGAATTTTCCTTGTTAACAACTGTTATCGTACCGTTATATTGTTGATATTGCTCATTAGGTGCGATTAGTTCAATATCAACAGTTTGACTATCCCCTGGTAATAGATCAACACCGCTATCTGGGATGAAGGTCCATATTCCCCACTCTGGATATGAGTCTATCTCCCAATCAAGCTTTGAGTCTGGATCACCAATATTTTCTACAGTAAAAGTTCCAGTAACAGTGCTACCAGGTTTTACATTGGTCCATCCAAGGGAACCTATGCAGTCCAGATCTGGAATAGCAGGAGTTCCTCCATTACACTCAAAGATGAATGCTTTGAATGCATCAATTCCTGCTTCTACTACAGACCCATCATTCAGATCAGATGCCTCAAAACGGACTTTGACCTGATTTGTTGGTGTAACAAAATCACCAACAAGGAAACTATACTCATTCCAACCGCTATTTGTTACTGGACCAATCTCTTCGACTAATGTCCAGTCCGCGCCTCCATTGTTTGAAACATATACTTTAAATATATCATTATTTGGGTCGTTTCCAAAGTTATTGGTATACCACAATGCATATTCAACATATGCATCATCTCCACCAATTAAATCAATACTTGGAGACATCAACCAGGTGTATCCATCATCAACATCGCAGTTATCATAAACTGGGTCATTATCAGTTAGATAACAATTACCTGATCCGTCATAATCAGTTGGTGGATCGCCTCTGTTCCAGCCAACAGGATCACCTCGCTCCCATTCACCATCTGTACAGGCGTTTACGATAGTCCACCCTTTATCAGTTTCAAAATCATCTGTAAATACATTCGTTAATTCTCCAACAAATGATGAATATACCACGTCAGGTGCATTATATGGATTGTAAATGACACCGCTTTCTTCCCCTTCTGCGCTGAAATAATACTCAGGTGTTTCGCCACAACTTGGGGAAGGAAGAGTTGCTTCATAAATATCTCCACTTACCAACACTAAATCAGATTCTAGATAGGAACCACCGTCATATCGGTAATGTAGTTTTCCAGAACCATTAGTATAATTGTCAGCAGTTTCTTCAATCTGAACGGAAATTGTTGTTGGAACATCTGGTGGAATTACTTTAGGTACACCATCTGGTAAGTTTATCTTTAACGCATCCCTATATTTTATTCGAACAGTTCTATATCCAACATCACAGACGCCATACTCGATTCTCATATAACCGTCTTCACCCCATCCAGTCCCCCAGGAGTTACGTAAGAACCATACACCACTTGTGCCTTGGTTATCATCCCATCCAACCAAAGCAACAGCATGGTTTATACTGCTGCATGTAGGACCACTGAAGATTCCTCCTGAATATTCTGAAAAAGCAGTATTTACACAAACAGCAACTGAGACTACTCCGTAATCATAAATTGCTTGTTTTATTTCTTCAACAGTTGCTACACCATTTGGGTCACCAACATAAGCCCAATCTTCTATAAAATAATCATGAGGATAAGGACAATCGCATGGTGCGTTGGTTGCAGTATATGGGAAATATTCTTCTAAAACAGCTCCTGAATCACCACATGGATCGGTTTTACCGTCCTCCATAAAATAATCATGACACCACCAACCGCCACTACAGCTGTATCCATCTTGATTACATGAGACAAGCCATTGTTCTGATAAATCAACTTCCACACCATCAATAATTTTGATATTACATTCAAGTGATGCAACTGTACCAAAAGCCCAACAGCTACCGCAACTGCCTTGGTTTTTAATTGAAGGAAGCCCTCCATCAACTTCTTCACGCCAATCAAAAGCATCTGGCAGGTCATCCCTTGGCGTACATGGGTCAAACTTTGCATTTACATACCAATCATCAGGTTCAACAAGACCGCAAAGTTGATCTATTGGATATTTCTCAGCTAGATTTTCACCAACGGTATTTGTCCATTCTTCACCAGATATTTCTTCACTATATTTATTGCAATCACAGGCATTTACACTGGCTCCAAAAAAGGTAATTAAAATAATTATTACCATTCCTCTCTTTATTTGTATTGCTCTCATTTTATAAACCTCCTTATTTTTTATTGTATCAGGTAATAAGACTTAAATTTTCCGTAAAGGATTTGGATATTTAATCTAAAGATTAAAATGCAATATTGCGAAAATAAAGCTCCAATATTTGCTTGAATATTGGAAAGTAAATAGATAATTTTTCTAAGAAATTTAACTGTAGATTTTTTGTTCTTGGCGTTTTAAGAGTAACAGAGATTAGTTCATAATCCTCTGGATCATCTATGTTTTCAATTCTAATTTCCCCTGTAAATTTCTTTTCCTCTTCGTTTGGCGCAATAATAGTGACAGTAATATATATTTGTCCATCCTCAGGTTTTAAGTCAGATCCGCTTAATTGTGAAAAATTGAATTCTCCCCATTCAGGCCACTCAGTTATTTCCCAATTAAGTGAAGTATTAGGATCGCCCTGGTTTTCTATTGTAAAACTATCTGATACTTCTTCACCTGGTTTTACATCTGACCAATCAAATTCTCCCTCGGAATAAAGATCCGGCTTATATATAGGAATATATTCACCAATAAGTCCCTTTATACAGAAATTAGCACTGTAATCCCATGATGGATTACTAAACTCGTAATCATATAGATCATGCCATGTTGAGTCGCTCAAATAGTAACTTTCACCTGCACTTGCATTAGATTTTACTATCACACGCTCAGATGCCCCTAATAAAACTGGTACATCTGAGGTTCTATCTATTGGATGACCTCCAGAAGAAAGAGAAACATAAATGTAGAAATCATCACCTGCATCAAATGTGATTTGTTCATTAAGTTCAATAGTGTGATATCCACAATATTCGATATTTCCAGATACTGAAGTGAGTTCATTTTGAAGTTCGCCACCTATAAAACTATCATAGATAATTGCTTCATAATCTACATTATCTTCAGCTGTGAAAAATGAAATAGCCCAAAGAGTTTCATCATCTTCAGCTTCATATGCGTCAAAAGCTTCTGATATATCGGTTAATGTATCACGCCATCCATGGTAATCATGATAGTAGAAACCTTGATACGGTTCAAATTCCACATCTTGGAATGATACAGCACCCATTTCGGGATGCTGACCACACCATTTATCATAATATGATATCCAGAAATATCCACCTTCAGGCCCCCAGTAGCCCCAACTGTTTTTACATAGCCATGCTCCATTATGAGGAGCAGGAGTTATCTTATCATTGTCCCAACCAACAATTGCAATCCCATGATTGGGTTCCATTGTACTAGTAGGAGGTTGATAGTGTGCATAATAACCTCCCATATTTTGAATAAATGAATTATCATAACATAATGCAGTTGAAATAACACCTTCAGTCATAAGTTTGTTTTTTATTGTATTTATATTGCTGAGGTCTTCTCCAGCTACATACCATTCAACGTCTCTTACATAATAGTGATGATATTCAGGATCATCTCGAGCTGGTGGATTTGGAAGTTGATAATATGGCGCATCAATTTCTCTTACAGCACCTTCACCTCTTATAATATATGATGAGGATACTCTGAAATCTCCACCATTATGTGGTGTAAGTCCTCCTCCACCTGGGTCATCATCATTATTATTTGTGTTAAAGCCATTCCACCAATCAAGATGCGCTTCAGAAAGATCAGGTTCACCAGTTTCACCAGCTGCTATCCAATTTCCAGTCATTAATAAATTTCCTTCTAAAGAGGCCATTGTACCAAATGTCCAACAAGTGCCATATTGTCCTTGGTCTCTTATTCCAGTTACATAATTCTCACCATTTACATCTCTTAAATCAAAAGAACTTGGTGGGTCATCTCTATATGTTTTTTCAATAATTTTTTCCGATGTACTTTTGTTGATTACTGTTGCACTAGCAGGCATTATCAATGCAATGCAAATCATTGTCACAAGCAAAAACTTCATTAAATTTTTATTTCTATTCAATTTGATACCTCCCTTAACAATTAACTACTGTTAACTACTTATGTATATTTATAAATATGGGTAAAAAATATAATTTTTATGATTATATAATTAGCTAAGAATTTTCTCTAATAAATTCTTTTTAGCTGCATATTTTATCTCTTGAGCAATTCTTCGCCCAGTAGAAAGATCCGGTTGTATAAGTTCAGAATAAGGAGAACCAGATATATAGGGATTTGTTCCTGCAACTATCCTTGCTGATATTTCAAATACCTTAAAATCCAAATCCTCAGTTACAACTGTTTCAAGACAAAATGTGCCAATAATCCCACCAAAAAGCTCTAATGATTTTTCAACAACTGCTTCTCCCATTTTGAAAACTTTTGGAAGTAAAGACTCCCTCATTACAATAGGAATATTTCCAGTTACAACAAAAGTTGGATGAATACCAAGTTCCTCAAGTTCAGCAATCGAGCCTAATCTTTGAACTTCATCAATGGTTGTTTCGTCACGTCTATCCATAGATAATAATTGTAAACTACCTATTTTTAATTTGTATGCATTGTCTTGAATTGGGGAGTAAAAATAATGCAGATAATAACGTGTTCCCATCACAAATTCTTGTATTATGAAAGACTTATTTTTAATGAGTCTTCTTTTAAACTCATCATAGGTTTTAGCAATAAAAAAACCTTTACCTCCCTTTGCGCCATGATATTTAACAATAACCGGTCTATCAATATCCTTTGGATCTTTTATTTCTTGCGGCATTGTAAGACCAGCACCCTCAAGCCAGATTCGTTCTTTATTTCTGTCTGATTCCCATGATAAAACATTTCTGTTTCCAAATGTTGGAAGAGTAAGTTTTAAAAATTTTTCAGCTCCAAGATATTCTACAAATGAGCCATGTGGAATAATAATAGCATTTTTTTCTCTTAGTTCCTCTGTGCAATTTAATATATCTTTGTAATTTTCAACTATTAAAAACTCATCTGGTTTTCCCAATGGAAAAGCATTGTAAATATCCTTTTTT
>WOR8_10007412_pt1 | contig 10449 bp, 11 predicted proteins | sample DeeMarSeWOR38_10_FD_19890 | JGI IMG/M metagenome (IMG submission 19890)
AGGTGCACCTGCAATTGGCGCAGCAGCCGTGTACGGAATAGTACTCGGAGTTAATGATCTAAAAAAAACTGCTGATAAGCTCAGAAAAACGAGACCCACGGCTTATGATTTATTTTATGCAATTGATTATATGATTGATAAAATTAAAAAATGTGAAAATCCGCTTGATGCGGCAAATAATTATGTCGAAGACATTGTTGACAGATGTCGCAGAATTGGTGAAAACGGAGAGAAACTAATCAAAAACGGTATGAAAATTCTTACGCATTGCAATGCTGGTGCACTTGCAACAGTTGATTATGGGACTGCTCTTGCACCATTCTACATCGCCCATAGAAAAGGAAAAAAGTTCTTTGTCTATGCCGATGAAACCCGGCCTCGATGCCAAGGCCTTTTAACAGATTGGGAACTTGAACAAGAGGGGATTCCGCATGTAGTTATCGCTGATAATGCAGCAGGTCATTTCATAAAAAATGGTGAAATTGATATGGTTATTACTGGTGCTGATAGAATTGCAAAAAATGGTGATTTTGCAAATAAAATTGGTACATATGAAAAAGCAGTACTTGCAAAGGAGAATGGAATTCCTTTCTATGTCGCAGCACCAATAAGTACATTTGATAAAACGATTAAAAGTGGAGATGAAATAATAATCGAAGAAAGAGGGAGAGACGAACTAGCTATAATAAATAATTGTAAAATTATGCCTGATTATACCAAGGTAAAAAATCCCGCTTTTGATGTAACACCAGCAAGATATGTTACTGGTTATATAACAGAAGAGAAGATATTAAAAAAATTAGGATGAATGATTCTTTTTAGATGGTTTTTTAGCACTACATTCAGAATTTAGGCAAAGTTCCCATGCCCTTTTGCCTTTTGATTTAACTTTAATAACAGGGCCTGAACATTCACTGCAGGCTTTTCCGGTAGCAAAAATTGCACCATTCTGAGGAAGAGAATAAGTATTCTTACATTCGGGAAAACCAGTGCAACCAACAAATCGTTTTTTCTTCTTTGAAAATCTTACGACCATAGGTTTTCCGCATTTAGGGCATATGCCAATAGTGTTTTGCTCACGTTGGGCATCTTTAATACTTGTTTTTATCTTCTCTTTGTCTTTTTCTAAGGAGTTCATTACTTTTGTAAGCATTTTTCTCGATTCGTTCACTGTTTCATTTAGTGTCTTTTTGCCTTCCGATATCGCATCCATGTTTTTCTCAAGAGCCGCAGTCATCTCAGGCTTAACAACATCATAACCCATCAAAGCATCGATTACTGCAATGGCAGTAGGTGTAGGAGCAAGTGGAGAGAGAGTTATATATTTACGGTAATACAATTTATTAATAATCTCATGGCGAGTAGATTTTGTGCCAAGAGAAAGTTGTTCCATCTTAGCGATAAGAGAGCCCTGTGTATACCTTTGATGAGGTTTAGTTTGCTCCTCTCTTAATTTGATTTTAGAAACATCTACTTTTTCGCCTTTATTGAGTTCTGGCAGGGACTTTCTGTTTTCCTTAAAATATGTATAAATATCTCGCCAATTTGGTTCGATTAATTTGTAACCATTTGCTTTAAAATCTTCGCCGGAAATATCAATGGAAACATCGACAGATTCTGATATCGCGTCTTTTGCAAGTGTTGCTAAAAATCTTCTGCAAATAAGATCATAGATTCTTTGTTGGTCAGATGTTAATTTTCGGTTACCCGGGATTCCAACAGGATGAATTGGAGGATGATCAGTAGTCTGTTTTTTACCGCGTGTTGGATGGGCTCTGCCATTTTTAATAACCTCATTTGCTTCTTTTGAAAATCTAGAAGTTGCTAGTTTTTGTAAGATACCTCTAATGTTTAATGAAGGAGGATAAACAGTGTTATCTGTTCTTGGGTAGGAAATCAAACCTGACATATATAGTTCTTCAGCTGTGCTCATGGCCTTTGTTGCAGAAATTCCAAGATATGAGGCTGCTTGTAAAAAAGTTGTAGTGCTGAATGGCGATGGTGGGATTTCCGTGAGAGTTTTTTTATCGATATTCTTTATTGTTGCCTTTTTAGAGCCTTTAATTTTATTAAAAACTTCATTTACTTTCTTCTCGTCCCAAAATGGGTCTTCACAATGTGTTGCATCAAAGGATGTGTTTTTCTTTAAAGTGGCAATAATTTTCCAAAATGTTTTTGGTTTAAAAATTTTAATTTCTTTTTCTCTATCTACAAGTAGAGCAAGTGTCGGTGATTGAACTCTTCCAATAGATAAAAAATCCTTTCCGTATCTTTGGGCAGTTAATGAAATAAATCTTGTTAGTACGGCACCCCATATAAGGTCAATGACTTGACGGGATTCCCCTGCGCTTGAAAGGTTGTAGTCAACCTCTGCAAGTTTTTCAAAAGCAGATTTAATTTCGTGATTTGTTATCGCGCTAAACTTGGCTCTTTTAATTTGTTTAATATCTTTATTGTAGCCCTTAATGAGGTCTATTACCTCAACGCCGATTAATTCTCCTTCTCTGTCATAGTCTGTTGCAACAATTAAAAATGGATTTTTATCTACTAAAGTTTTTAACGAGGCTGCGATGCTTTTCTCAGTAACTTTTTTACACGGTTCAACTTCAATTAATTCACTAGGAGGGACTTTATTCCATCGATTAAAACCTGCAGGGAAATCAAGGTTGATAATATGTCCGCGAAGCCCTATAACGTTCCAAGTGTCCCCATCCTTCGTAAACTCATAAACTGGAGTTTTCCCGATTCTTGTACTTTTTGTTTTTCCACCTGATAAAATGTATGAAATTCTCCTTGCAACAATGTTCTTTTCGCAGATGACAAGTTTCATTTTTATTCCAATTATTGTTTTGACTTGAACATAAAAAACATGTATAATTAATTTGCGCAATAACGAATTTAGGTCGAAACTATTAACTAATATATGTCCATTCCCAGGATTGATAGACATGAAAATTCAAATAATACTTGGATCTAAATCAGACACGCCAGTTGCTGAGAAGGCGGAAAAAATCCTGAAGGAATTTAGTGTAAAGTATGATATTAAAGTTGCGTCTGCACATAGGACGCCAGATTATCTAAAAGAAATCGTTGAAAAAAGTGATGCTGATGTCTTCATTGGTGTCGCTGGGCTTTCTGCGGCGCTTCCTGGGAGTATTGCTGCCCATACTACAAAACCAGTCATAGGTGTTCCTGTCAGTGGCAAGGTAAATTTTGATGCGATACTTTCAATTGTTCAAATGCCACCGGGCATTCCTGTTGGTGCTGTTGGTCTTGACAGAGGAGACAACGCAGCTCTTCTTGCAGTTGAAATATTAGCCGTTAAAGATAACAAATTAACAAAAGAGTTAGAGAAATATAGAAAAAAAATGAAAGACAAAGTGCTTTCAAAATAGTGAAAAAATATGTTCAAAGCTGAAAGATTTATTGACGAAGCCGTTGCAAAATTAAAGGAGGAGGTTCACGGCAAAGCGCTAATCGCTTTTTCGGGAGGTGTTGACAGTACTGTTTGTGCAGCTCTTGTAAATAAAGCAATTGGGAAACAACTCATAGCGGTTCATGTTGACACAGGATATATGCGGAAAAATGAATCTAAAAATGTAAAAAAATTAATGGAAAAAATGGGACTTAACTATCGTTTTATAGATGCAAGTAAAGAATATTATAAGGATTTGAAAGGCGTTGAAGACCCGGAGAAGAAACGCAAAATCATTGGTGAAAAATTCATCAGAATTTTTGAAAAAGTGGCAGACAAAGAAAAAATTGAATATCTCGTACAAGGAACTATTGCACCTGATTGGATTGAATCTGGTGGTCAGCTTAGAGATACCATAAAATCTCATCATAATGTAGGTGGCCTTCCAGAGAAGATGAAATTAAAACTCGTTGAACCTTTACGTGATCTTTACAAAGATGAGGTGCGGAAAGTAGCAAGATCCTTAAATTTAACTGTATCGGAACGGCAACCGTTTCCAGGGCCTGGGCTTGCAATTAGGATAATTGGCGAAGCAACACCGGAAAGAACTGAAATTGTTCGTGAGGCATGTTATATTGTTGAAAATGAAATAGAATCCGCAGTAGAAAAAGGGCTTATGGAAATGCCTTGGCAATACTTTGCAGTTCTTTTACCTGTGAAATCAGTTGGAGTCCAAGGTGATAGAAGGGCTTATGGCTATGTCATTGCAGTTAGAGCGGTTCATAGTATCGATGCTATGACCTGTGCTTACAGCAAAATTCCTCATGAAGTGATCGATAAAATATCAACTCGCATTACTAATTCTCTAAAGGACAAAATAAACCGTATTGTGTATGATGTAACTAATAAACCACCAAGCACTGTAGAATGGGAATAATATGGTGAAGATATTCGTCGTTGACAATGGCGGGCAATGGACTCACAGAGAGTGGAGAACACTTAGAGATCTTGAGGTTGATACTAAAATAGTTCCGAATACTATCTCTTTTGAAAATCTTATCAAAGAAAATATCGACGGTTTAGTTTTATCGGGTGGAACGCCGAGAATCGGTTTAGAAGATGACCTTGGGAATTCTGGAGAATACCTTCAAAAAGCAAACTTTCCGATACTGGGAATTTGTGCAGGTCATCAATTCATGGGACGGTTTTTTGGCGGACTAGTTGCTCCTTCAAAGGTCCCCGAATTCGGCAAGGTAGAATTGATACTTCTGAAACAAGATTCATTGTTTGAAGGAGTTCCTGAAAAATCTATTGTTTGGGAGTCGCATAATGATGAAGTATCGCATCTTCCACCTAATTTTGAAGCACTTGCAAAAAGCGAGAATTGTAAAATACAAGCAATGAAACATAAGAGCAAATCAATTTATGGGGTACAATTTCATCCTGAAGTTGAGCATACTGAATACGGCGAGCAGATTTTCATAAATTTTGTAAAAATATGCGAAAGATAGATTATTAATACATAAAAAGTGATAACTAACTTTATGCTGGATGGGATAGATTTAAGTTATTTTACAGACCAGGCTGAATTTGTTCTGAGAATACTTGTTGCTGCAGCTTTAGGTGCAATAATTGGATATGAAAGAGAGAAAAGCCATAAACCCGCTGGTTTGAGGACACATATTTTTGTATGCATGGGCGCTTGTCTTTTCACTGTCGCATCTTTTTATCTATTGCCAGAAGGCATTAGCGATTCCGCTGATGCAACAAGAATCGCAGCAGGCATAGTCGCTGGTATTAGTTTCATCAGTGCAGGAAGCATCATTGCATTAAGAGGAGATATAAAAGGACTAACAACTGCAGCAAGCCTGTGGGTTATTGCTGCGATTGGATTGATGATTGGGCTTGGTAATTATTTGTTACCAATAGTTGCTACTGTGATAGCCTATTTAATTCTAAGATTTGACAGAATCAAGAAGAATCGGATTTAATCTATTTCCATCTCTTGAAAAGAGAATGTTTTATTTCTAGTTGATCTAAAACTTTTCCAACAATAAAATTAACCAAGTCGCCAATTTTTTGCGGTTTATGATAAAAACCTGGCATAGCAGGTAAAACAGTTGCGCCTGCTTGTTTTGCAGAAAGCATATTTTTAATACCCGGCAAATCCAACGGAGTTTCACGTATAACAAGAATTAGTTTTTGTTCTTCTTTCAAACGGCAGCTGGCAGCACGAGATGTAAGTGTATCACCATAGCCATTTGCTATAGCAGAAAGTGTCTTCATGCTACATGGGGCAACAATCATCGCATCAAGTTTGAAGCTACCGCTTGCAGGTCCTGCAAACATATCGGCATTATCATAACAAAAAGTTGATTTTTTCTTGAGGTCATTGAACGTATAGTTAGTTTCATGTTCCAATATCTTTTTTGCACCCTCCGATACTATCAGGTGTACTTCAACCTTGGATTTATGTAATTCCTCCAGCAATCTAATACCATAGATACTGCCCGATGCTCCCCCAATACTAAGTAAAACTTTCATGAAGCTTTATTCCTCGATAGATTTAATTATATCACTTAATGCTTTTTTCAAATTCTTTTCTTTTTCTAATTTTGTGCCAGTAACTACAATATCGGCACCGGCCCTCGCCTTTTGACCAGCAGTTTTTGCATCTCTAATCCCGCCACCAACGATTAGTGGAATGTCGATGCTTTTTTTCACTGATGAAATCATTTCATCTGAAACAGGGAAAGATGCTCCCGAACCAGCTTCGAGATACAAAAATTTCATGCCTAAATATTGAGCAGCAAGAGCATAACCTACCGCGGTGTCAATATCGTTCTTTTTGATTAAATCGACCTCGCCGACTTTGCCAGCAGTCATACCTGGTTCAACAATAACATAACCCATAGATATCGGCTCAATTCCTGTATGTTTAACAAAAGGTGCACCTTTGACGTGCTCACGGATTACAAAGGCTAGATTACGTGAGTTGAGAAGGCTCATAAAAAAAACTGCGTCAGCATATTTACTCAAAAATTTTGCACCCGATGGGAATAAAATGACAGGCAAACTGGAATGTTTTTTAATCGCTTTGACTGTTTCATCTACTTGCTCCTGTGAAATGAGCGTTGATCCCCCTACCATGATAGCACTGCTACCCGCTTCTTCAGCTGTTTTTGCAATAGAGCCAGCTACCTCTGGTTTCTGTTTATCTGGATCAAGCAATGAGAAATGTAATGTTTTCTTATTTCTCATCTTTGCAATATCTTCTGCTATAGACATTCGACCTGCAATTAACCTCAACTATATAAAACATTTATGTTGTATACCAAAACTAACAATTATAACAATGAGTATTACAGATAAAGGGGAAATTGGTTTTGACTCATGATATCCTTAATCCTGATGTATCAGATGCGTTAGCTTTTATTGAAAAACATCACAAATCCAAGGCAGATAAAACTCTTCTCTTGTTGATTGGAGATTGTATGATTGATTATCGTGGGAGAGCACGGTCTTTTCTGGATTGGGGAGAGCGAGTCATCATGATCAAACAGGATGGAGCAGTATTGGTTCATCAGCCAATCATGCGTGAGCCGGTCAACTGGCAACCAACTGGGAGCAAAACAGAATTTAGTGTTAAAGATGACAAACTGATTCTAAGATCTCATCATAGAAGCCCGCCTGAAAAAATGAAGATAACTTTCCGTAACATTAAACTCTTAACAGCCACTTCACTTCGTGATAAAGCAAAGCTTGTAATATCAGGTATGGAGACAGACGTTGTTAACGAAATTATAAACAATCCTGAGGTAATAGAAGAGGGATTACGGATTAGCAAACGAGAAAAACATGTAAAATCAGGAATGATTGATCTTTTTGGGTATGATAGCAATCATACTCCCGTAGTAATTGAAGTGAAACGTAGTTTGGCAAATATAAGTGCTGTTCAACAGCTAAGAATGTATGTAAGTGACATAAAAAAAGATGTGAAACAAGCAAACGTACGTGGTATACTATGTGCACCTCGAATACCTGACATGGTAAAGAAGTTATTATCTGATTATGAATTAGAGTGGCAAGAGGTTGAAAGAAAAGTTGTTATGCCAGATGATTACCAAAAAACATTAAAAGAATTTTCAAAACAACGGTAGCATTTTTAAACAAACAAATAATATTGAATATGGGGAGGTCTGGATAAGGTTAACTGGGGGTATCATCCCATCCGATTCCGCTTTTTCCAGACTCCCTAGGCATAATTATTTTTTAAAATAGTTTTCCTTGACAACTGTTAAAAAAGGGAATTAAGAAATAATTTTTTTGATTATTTCTTCATTACAAGCTGCAACAACACTGCTTCGTTCATCCAAACTAAAAGGCATGTCAAGCTCCTCACCAAAAATGTTTGTAACAATACCTCCAGCTTCCCTTAAAATCAGCGAAGAGGCAGCAACATCAACAACTCGTATGTATTCTTTCCCAATGACATAATAATCAAGAGCGCCAATTGCAACCATGCACATCTCAAGAGAGGCAGCACCCAAAGAGCGGACTTTGTCCTTTCTTGCTAGCGAAATCGTTACCTTATCATAATTTTTCCCTAAAGCAAGAGAAGAAAGAGGTTCTTTATCAGGAACTTCTGGAGCGCCAATTCTATTTCCATTAAAAAAAGCTCCATGGCCCTTCTCTGCAGTGAATACATCACCCGTTGGAATGTTTTTAACAATACCATATTCAACGTCACTCATTTTTGATTTGCCAATCGCGATAGAAACAGAATAAAATGGTATACCCCGATATGCATTGCGAGTGCCATCAATCGGGTCTAAAACAAATGTAAACTCCCTTCCTTTATCTAAAAATCCAACTTCCTCACTCAGAACATTAACCTTCGTTTTTGATTTGTTAAGATAATTAACCGCAGCATCCTCAGCAAGTTTATCAACATATTTAGTAACGGTTCCGTCTGCACCAAGACCCATATTGTTACCAAACTTGTAAAACTCTGTAGAAGATGCCTTTTTTATTTTACTATAAACTGCGTCAACGGTTTTATGTGCCAGCAGTTTTAATTCTTCATTCATAATCTAACCACTATCATCCAAACAAATATATTCCTGCCAAAGTAAGACTGATGGTAATAGCTGCAGCAATAATTACTCCAATAAGAATAGTTATAATCGATTTTGCAAACTTAAGGTCAAATAGATACGCAATAAGAGCTCCTGTCCAAGCGCCAGTAAAAGGCAACGGGATTGCAACGAAAATCAAAAGGCCCAAGTGCTCATAGCGCCTAATTTTAGCGTCAGCCCTAGACCGGGTTTTTGCAAAAAGCCAGTCCATAAACCTTGACCAAGATTCATACCTTCTTAAAAACTTCTCCACATAATGAAAAAATAACAAAATAAAGGGAATTGGAAGGATATTGCCAATAATCGCAATTGGGAAAGCCTGCCACCACTCCCAGCCAAGTTGCAACATCGAATAAGGTATCACATACCTTGATTCGAGCCATGGAATCATAGAACCAAAAAAAATCTGAACCCAATCAGGCAACATATCTAACATGATTTATTCTCCGACTAACTTGCCAAATCCTTGATTCACCTGGATTTCGTAATCATCTATAACTTTTTCTCCTCTGACAAAAACATGAGATGGAAATATTGCAGGCCATCCTTCAAATGGAGTCCAGCCACACTTAGAATGAAGGCTCTCAGATTTTATTTTACATACGTCTTTTAGATCTAAAACAATAAAATCTGCATCCATTCCAACCTGAAGTTTACCTTTAGGGATACCAACAATCTCAGCAGGTCTCTCACACATAAGAGAAAATAATCTCTGAAAAGACAAAACCTCTTTTTTAGCCAGATATAAAAACAGGGGGAACATTGTTTCAACACCAGGCAATCCTGTTGGGGCATTATCAAAGTCAACGTCTTTTTCATCCAGAGTATGGGGAGCATGATCTGACTCTATATTGTCAATGCTTCCATTTTTTATGTTATTGAATAACGTCTCTTTATCAAATTTTGTTCTAATAGGTGGATTAACCTTATAATGCGTTTGAGGTAGAAGTTTATCTTCAACAGAAAGTAATAGATGATGAGGTGTAGCGCCACAGCTAATGTTTTTTGGCCTATTCCGTAAAACTTCCATTCCTTCACAAGATGAAAGATGGCAGACATGTATCTTTGATTTGATTCCGCTCGATGCAGTTATAACATCCTTTATCGCGGTCTCCTCGCATCCAGCTGGACGGGACCGAAGATGATCAGAAAGATTGTTCTCTTTTGATTTATTTCTAGAAAGACAGAGTTCATCTTCAGCGTGGATTAAAGTTGTTTTATCAGTTTTACTGATTCTATTCATTGTTTCTCTCAGATTTTTCTTATCAAAACGTAGTGAATTGGTTGTAGTGCCAAGGAATATCTTAAAGCCACTGCATTTTTTTGCCAAATCTTCTATCTGAGTTAGATTATTGTTTGAAATACCAGCATATATGCCGAAATCTACGTATGATTTTTTCTCGGCTACAATAATCTTATCAGACAAAACATTCATAGTTGTCGTCTGAGGTATAGTATTAGGCATATCAAAAACACAGGAAATACCGCCAAAAGCAGCAGCCAAGGACCCCGATGAAAAATCCTCTTTATTTGTCATTCCTGGATCACGGAAATGAACATGGATGTCTGTCCCTGCAGGAATGATTAATTTGTTACCAAAATCGATATGTTCATCAGATTTCAATATCTTCTTGACAGCAGATATCTTACCATCTTTCATGCTAATACAACATTCATTGAAATTGCCGTTGATATACGCTTTTCCTCTAACTGTCAGATCCATCTAGCTTTTTCTCCTTAATCTCCCCTCTTGGCTCAACTTCAGTAAAGACCTGCCCACTAAACTTTGAGATTTTTGTGTTTTTGTCAAACCAAGCATCTGGCGTTAAACCTGCCTTCATGCAGGTATGGGATAGGAACTCCTCTTTGCCCCAGCCATACTCTACAGGCACTTGA
>WOR8_10007417_pt1 | contig 10446 bp, 8 predicted proteins | sample DeeMarSeWOR38_10_FD_19890 | JGI IMG/M metagenome (IMG submission 19890)
AAGACCAGAATTCAAGCTCAGGCTGTGGAGCTAGTCCATTCAGTGGCAGTAGTTCGCATCCTGGGTCCTCATTTTGACATCCGTCCAGGTGCGTCTGCGCTCCTGTTTGGAGCACTCCAACGGGCCGACATCACCGTCTTTTGTAACGCCACTACCATTACTTCCTCACTGTGCGTCATTTCTGACGATGAGGTGGAGACTGCGGAAAGGGTGATTGGTCGGACCTTTGATGTGCCGAAGAAAAAGAAGTAGTCAGGAGCCAGGATTTAGGTTTCAGGTTTCAGTGTTCAGGTTTCAGCTTTTGTGTTTCTTTTCCCTGACACCCGACACCTGACACCCGACACCTAAAGCTCTGAAACCTGAAACCCTAAGATTTGTTGCTTGGAATTTGGGATTATGGATTTGAGATGTGAAATGCGAAATGTGAAATGTTAAATGATGGAATGATCCCTTACTTCGGTAGGATGATGGTGAAGCAGGAACCCTTATTGGGTTCGGACTCAACTTGGATGGTGCCGCCATGTTCGAGCACTATTTTCTGGGTGATGGCCAGACCCAGACCTGTACCCCGCGCTCCTTTAGTACTGTAAAGGTATTTAAAGACCTGCTCCTGGTGCTCCTTGGTCATACCTTTACCCGTATCTTCAACTCGCAAACTCACCCCAGCTTCACCCTCATCTCGGCTGGATACTGTGATCCGACCACCACTGGTAGTTTCCGGAAAAGCCTCTATGGCGTTGGTCACCAGATTCAATATGCAGGAATGGATACCCTCAGACTCTACTCTGACCGCTGGCAAGGACGGTTCCAAGTCGCGGATTAGGTCGATCTCCCTCTGAAGGGCTTTCTCAACCATCATCTCACAAACATCGTTGACAATGTCATTCAGTGAACAGCTTTCACGGACTGGTTGGCTGCTGCGGGCGTAACTCAGCATGTCCAGAGTCATGCGGGAGATACGACTGATATTCTTTCCCACCAGGTTCCAGCCTTTACGGAGGAGGTCCGGCTTTTGTTTTTCCAACCCTTTGTCCACCATAAAGGCGCCTAGTTTCATGGCATGAAGAATGTTTTTCACCCCGTGGGCAATACCTGCTGTGGCCTGGCCCATGGCTGCCAAACGCTCGCTCTGGATAAGCTCCTTTTCCAGCCGCTTGACCTTGCGCATGTCTTTGAAGTGTCCCACCGTGGCCACCTCTTCCCCTTCCTCATAAACCAATGTTGCGGAGAGCAGAATTGGAACCAACTCGCCACTCTTGGTGAGCACCTCAACTTCATAATTAATCAAGCGGCCGGGGCCACCACGCTCGGATCCATAAATCCGCTTCTTTATCCTTCTGGCTTCACCCTCCGGATATAGCTGAGTGACACTCATTCCAGAAAGCGCCTCCTCCGGGGTGTAGCCATATATGCTTTCGGCACCCTCATTAAAAATTATGATGTTGCCCTGGCGGTCATTGGCGATGATCCCATCCATCGAGATTTGGACGAGATTGTGCTCAAACTCATAGCGCTTTACTAATTCCTGTTCCAGTCGTTTGACCTCGCGCATATCCTTGAAGTATCCCACCGTGGCCACCTCTTCTCCCTCCTCGTAAAGCAGAGTTGCGGAGAGCAGAATCGGAACCGACTCGCCATTCTTGGTGAGAATCTCCACTTCATAGTTAATTAACCGTCCGGGGCCACCGTACTGAGACCCATAGATCGTTTTTTTTATCTCTCTGGCCACGCCCTCAGGATAGAGCTTGCTCACATGTATGCCGGAGATGACCTCTTCACGGGTATATCCGTAAATCCTTTCAGCGCCTTCATTAAAAATTATGAGGTTACCCCGCCGGTCATTGGCGATGATCCCATCCATCGAGGTTTGGATGAGATTGTGCTCAAGCTCGTGGCGCTGTTCCAACTCCCCGGTGGTATCCTTGATGAGCCCTTCCAGGTTCTCGATATAGCCCCGCAGTTTGTTCTTCTTCCAAAGTCTTTGTTCTGTACGCAGAAGGGTAGCTGTCAGTTCCGCCTCACTGATGGGCTTGCTGATAAAATCGGTTGCTTCGCACCTTAAAGCCTGGATCGTTAAGTCCTCGTCTTTATCATCACTGGTAACTATGACCTGTGCATCAGGATTTTGCTCTTTGACCCTCTTGAGCACCTCAATACCGTCTATATCAGTCACCTTGGAGTCAACAAAAACTATGGACGGCTGTTCCTTGGCAAAAATTTCGAGCCCATCGCGCCCCTCCCCTGCGGTCAGTACCTCATACCCGTCACCTTCCAGAGAGATCCTCAGCTCTTCTCGGGTGGTCTCGTTATTCTCAATCACTAATATTTTCATCATACTGAGCTATCTCTCAACGAATCCTTCTTGCTTCCAGTAGTTGGAGATCTTCATTCACAAGGAGTGCAAACACCGTGACCTTAAGAGCCAAAAATACCTGCACACTTCGTCTTTACTCCTTCTTCTTAAGCAGGAGTTCCACATTATGAATGAGTTCCACTGGCTCAATGGGCTTTTCCATGAAAATATCTGCATGGATCCAGTCAAGGTCCTCCTCCAGGGTCCGGCCATAGCCTTTTTCAACCGGCGGTCTAGCGGAGACTATAAGTACTGGCATGCCGTAAATCCCTTCCCTTTCTTTTATTTTGGTGGCAAAGTCCAATCCCTCGTGCATGGTTGCCATCATTATGTCCAGAATGAGGAGATCAGGCCTTTTTTCCAACAAGAGCTTGTAACCTGTTTCGGTGTCCAGGGCAGTAAATACCTCGTAGTCATATTCAGATAAAATTTCACTCATGGCCTCACAGATTTCCGGATCATCATCAATAATAACGATCTTCTTGCCACTCATCGTTCACTCCTTTTTTAGCCCGGATATTCCATGAATGGCCTGCTGTGACCGCGGATATGACCGTCCTTCCGGGCGTCCTCGGGTGTCGAACCCTGCGACGTACTGTTCAAGTACGCCTCGGGTCCAACCCCCTGCGGTTGCCCGGTGGTACAGCCCTCTCCACGGTCTCGCGACAGCAATTCATGGAATATCCGGGCTAGTCAAATTCTGGTCTCGCGGTTCAACCCCAACATACAGTGTCAGCTCTCAAAATTCCAGTGGAAACAACAAAATGGCCTGCACCGGAATAGCTAATTTTTCGGTGCATTCCATTAATCTGAAAGGAAAGGAGCTAGCTGGAGAAATATGGTGCCCAATCTCACACGATGCAAACCCTTCGGACCTGGGTAAAATCTGTCAATCCTTCAAACACTTTACTAATACCGTCCTGTTTGAGGGTGCGCATTCCTTCGTTTACAGCGGCCCTGCGGATTTCTTCCATGTGAGCCCGATTTTGAATCAGTTCTTTGATCTCTGAACTGGCCACAAGCAACTCGTGGATGCCTGCTCTTCCTCGGTAGCCGGTGTCGTTGCAGTGGTCGCAGCCTCGACCTCGATAAAGCTGCAGGTCATCGCTGTAGCTTGCCTCGAGTTCATCGAAAAGATCCTCGCCATACTCCTGCACCAGCAAGTCAAACTCCTGCTTGTCTGGGTGATAGGCTTCCTTGCACTCCGAGCAGAGAGTGCGTACCAACCGTTGGGCCAGGATCCCCAACAAAGCGTCGGCAAAGTTTAACGGATTCATGCCCATGTCAATGAGGCGGGTTATGGTTTCTGGGGCACTGTTGGTATGCAGGGTACTGAACACCAGGTGACCGGTTAGTGATGCCTCCAATCCCATGGATGCTGTTTCTGCGTCACGCATCTCACCCACCATAATCACATCGGGATCGGCACGCAGAAATGACCTCATGGCCTCGGCAAAGGTGTAGCCGATCTTGGCGTGAGTTTGCACCTGGCGCAGTCCGTATTGGGTGATCTCAACCGGATCTTCCGCAGTCCATATCTTCACTTCAGGACGATTAATGTATCCAAGAACCGAATGCAACGTGGTTGTCTTACCCGAACCCGTGGGGCCGACCACTAATATGATTCCATACGGCATTTCGATCAACTCTGTAAGGCTCTTCAGGTTCGGTTCGGAAAAGGCCATGTTATCCAAAGATAATGCCTGCCCCGAGGCCAGGATACGCAAAACAATATCTTCCCTTCCCCCGGCTGTGGGAGTGACCTCCACCCGGAGTTCCACCTCATGCCGTCCATACTTGAGCTTGACCTTGCCGCTTTGTGGTAGTCTCTTTTCGGCAATGTCCAATTTGGCCATGATCTTGACCCGGCTTACCAAGGGTTTGGAATGGGTATGGGGGACTTCCTGGTATTTGTAGCAGGCCCCGTCTCGTCGGAAGCGAATCTCCGTGGGTTGCTTGCCGAAATAGGGTTCGATGTGAATGTCGGAGGCTCCCTGATCATAGGCGTCCTTAATGATCTGGTTAGCCAAACGGACAATTCCAGCATCACTTTCATTTAGAAGTTCCTCTTCTTCCTCTTCACCCAGATAACGTTCGCTTTCCAACTCGCCGATGATGGTGCTAACCGAAGTAACTTGTGAGCCCTCACTAAGTGCCGTATCAATAAAGCGGATAATGTCTTCCCGCAATGCCACCTGAAACTCGTACTCCTCTGCTTGCATCAGAGTCTTGATTTCTTTTACCCGCTCCACGTTATGCGGATCGTCAGTTAATATAATTAGCTTGCCGTTTTCTCGTTGCAGGGGAACCCAGAAGTTTCGCTTTAGATAACCCAGATTGAGACCTTGCACCAAGGCAGAGGGAATGATGATCCTGTCCTCGTAGGACACGAAAGGAACTGAATAATAGGCCTCGAAGGATTTTCCTAAAGATTTCTTGGGTACCTGGAATTCATTGACCAGAACACTCGGCAGGTCAGTTTTCAGTTCTCTGGCTTTGGCGATTGCCTGATTGAGGTCATCCTCACTGATAATCTGTTGGGTAAACAGGTAATCAAATTTGGTGGGCTGTCGCTGCATGCGGCCTTGGTTGTTAAACGCGAGCCCTAGCACCTTACAGATCTCGCCTAGATATTTTTCATCTTCTTTGGAAAATTGATCAGCATCGACTTTGTTGACTACCTCCACTACCCCCTTCAAATACTTGCCATTGTAAAGGATGGGAGCTGAAAGAATTTGGCCAGTCTTGAAGCCACTGATTTGATCCCAGTGATCATCGAACTTCAACTCCGGGTCCAGCTTTTTGAGCTCTTTGTCATCATAGACATCGACAACGTTAAATGTTTTACCGGATACGGCAGTGTGACCCGCCACACTGGTTTTTCCAACAGGTAAGCGAATCTCTTTAACCTCGTCCCCTTCCTTCACCTTGGAATAAATCTCTCGCTTCTCGGTATCCACACCATAGATGGTTATTCTCTCTGCATCAAAAAGCGCTATGATTTCGTCTTTCAGATAGAGCAGAATCTCATCCAAGTCCCTGGCATCATGCAACTGATGGGTGATGCGATTGAGAAGCTTTTCCTTCTTCAGCTGATTTTCGATTGTCGCTTTTGTAGCCACGGCTTTTCCTCTCCCATGGTAAGGCCCAAGGTGCAGGGCTCAAGGCATAAGGTAAAAGAGCCAGAATCCAGGAGTCAGAAGATAAGAACTGAACCGAGTCTCTTTCATCTCCTGGCTACTGGTTTCTAAGAATTGGCCTTGTGCCTTGCGCCTTAAGCCTTGTGCCACATTGTTCTTGGGTATTGATGGCCGGTTTTGGTTTGCATCATTAGGGTTCAATATAGAAACATCGGTTTTCCCATTACATGACGGACTTTTGGCCGGTATTGCTCCGTATCATAGAGCTCTCGAACGTCCACTCTCTTCTGCCCGGCTGTAATAGTGCTCATGGGTACGTCCGTGTAAATTCCCTGGGTTAGGGAGACCATGCGACCGCTCACTTTCTTGAGCACCAGGTCGATGGCCATGTTGGCGTAGTTTACTGCCACCATCAAATCAAGAGAATCGGGTGCACCACTGCGCATCAGGTAGGACAACTGTTGGTAGATAATATTTTGACCGGTAAGTTTCTTGAGGACTTCACCCGTTTGCATGCCTATGCCCCCCAGTTTGCGATGGCCATAGGCATCCTCCTCGCCAGACAGCAACACTTCACCGCTCACCATTCGGGCTCCCTCGCTGATGGTGAGCATGGCATAGTTGCTGGGATTGGCCTGTTTATCCTCCATGATCAAGCCGGCAAGTTTTTCCGGGTCAAATGGAACTTCAGAGATTATGGCCCGATCCACACTTGCTAAATAGGCTGCTATCAGGGAGGTTTCTCCACAATAGCGGCCAAAAAGCTCAATTACGGCAATGCGTTCGTGGGAACCGGTAGAGGTGCGAAGTGAATGGATAAAATTAACACTTCTGGTCACAGCGGTGGAAAAACCAATGCAATAGTCGGTGCCGTGGACATCGTTGTCCATGGTTTTGGGAATAGCCACCGCAGGGAAGCCTTCTTCATGGAGACGCTCCCCGTAACTGAGGGTGTCATCTCCGCCAATGGGAATCAGTACATCGATGCCCAGATGCTCCAGGTTGTTGAGGACATGCGGGGTAAAATCGTTGAGTTCGTCCTCTTTTGCTTGAGCTTTAAGAAATTCCGGCACATTCTCGTATTTGACTTTCCCGGGATTTGTTCTCGAGGTGTGGAGATAAGTGCCTCCGGAGCGATCTATGGTGCGAACCCTTGATCTGTCCAGTTCTACAATATTTTTCTCTCTACTCACGGGGTCGTCTGGGTTGAACTCAAGGAGACCTGCCCAACCTCTTCGGATTCCTACTACCTTGAGGCCCTCCTCGATACCGCGGTAAACCACTTCTCTGATGCATGGGTTCAGCCCGGGCACGTCACCACCACCAGTAAGTATTCCTATGGTAAGGGACTTTTTTGCTGCCATGATTTTGCTCCGCTAGTAATGAGATTTAAGATAAGGACAAGCCAGTACATAACCATGATCGGAGCATCTGGGAACTGCCCCTGGCTCCAACCACAAATGGTAATACTTTTTGGTATGTTCAATTTAATCTGAATTAGGCGGTATAGTCAATAAAAAGGGGAAATACTCGGTGCGCGACAGGGAGGGCGGGAATAGATTGCGAATTTCGAATTACGAATTGCAAATTTCATCTTACAACAAATGACAGCGTAAGCGTAATGACCCAATGACGCCGAAGGCAAATGACTCACAGTGTCTGTGGGAGCGGCTTTCCAGCCGCGATCTCGAGGCTGCAACGATTTGAACGATTTCAACGACTTAAACGGTTTCAACGATTTACCGTTTACTACTGACTACTGGATTTTTTCATTGCGGATTTTGGAAGGCATAGGGAGTAGCTCAGTGGGCATAGGGTAAATGTATACTTAAGATCCCTCACTCTATGCCCTATGCTCTATGCCTTGTTTCTTCCTATAGCCCTATACGATTAAACCAGCTACCACGTCGGGCCGAACGCTGTTCTTTATGGATCCGGTCAATTTTTTTCTCGTAGTACTTTCTGCATTGCTTGATAAAGTATTGACATGTTCGCTGATCGGCAAGCCCAGCTTTTTCGAAGGGCGCATCCCAGCATCCAAGCTTCAAGAGATTTGGATCCACATTTGGCGTGTTTAGCAGTTTAATCTTGCTTTCATAGTAGGAGATCTCACCTCTACGTTTCACTAATGTGCTCCTTCCTATCCCGCATGTGTATACTAATGTATACACAGTCAGGGATATCCCAATGACCTGCAAGTGATAATTATAATTAAATATCAACTATTTATAATTAATTCCTCCCGCAGTCCGTTTACTATAATAGCAACCAATGTGCCAGAAAGTTCCAGTGCTCAGCTCTCATCGAGCTTCGCGTCATATGGCTGCGCCGTCATTAGGTCATTACGCTTCGCTGTCATTTGTTGTAATCGGTAGAGGTCAGAGGACAGAATATGAAATCCCAAATCCCAAGCACCAAATCTCAGGGTTTGAGGTGTCGGGTCTTCCGCCGGAGGCGGATCAGGTGGCAGGGGTAATTCAGGTGTAAGGTTTCAGGTTTCAGGTTTCAGGAAGAAAAAACTCAAAGACTTAAAGCTGAAACCTGTTGGAACGAAGTGGAAATCCTGTCTGAGCGAAGCGGCAGCTGGGAACACTGAGATCTGAATTCTGGATTCTGACTCCTGTCTTCTTTTTTTAAAATCCGCAATCTACAATCTAAAATCTGCAATCCATACTGCGTCTGACTTGTAAAACCTGCTGGAATCATGTTAGTAAACTAGTACTGTGCAAGAAAATTGAAGCTCCCTGCAGTCCGCCTGAGGCGGACTACGGGGAATGCGCTCGCCCTGTTGAATTTCCCGAAGGGAACCCTATTCAACAGGGCGGGCTGGAGCATTTTCACCCAGGAGTTCATAATGGCCGAGTTGTTTTCTAATCCGGAGTCTGCTCAAGAAGTCATCATCGCCACCATAGGAAATCAGAAAAATCCCACACAGGTAGTGGAACTTGTGCACCAACCTGAAAAAGGAATGGTTGCAACCCGTGGCATATCCACTCATTTCAATCTCAAGGAAATTGCTGTCCCCCAAAGCCTCATGCTTGCTGAAATCCATGAGATGACCGGAGTGCTCTCATATCTTCTTGAACGCATGGCTACAGCTGTTGATCTTGATCTTCCGTTTAGATACGAACCCGAATTTGAACTGGGCAACAGCAGATTCATCCTTGAGGAAGATAAAGATTTCATGATTCTCACCCGGGACCACTAGCCGATTTCGTTTGGAAGAGCTTGACTGAACTGGACTTACAGATGAGTTAACACCGGGAGGCACCTAATGACAGGGAGCTTTAGGCCAATCATCCACTATTTGAGAGAGGCGGCTGGGCTCACCGCCAGCTTGTTCTTGGAAAAGTATAAGTATCCTGTACTACTCTGGCCCCAAGCCGGAGATTGGATAGAGGATACCGCTTTTCAATTTGAGACTTATTCCAGTGAGTACAGCGATGAACTTCCTGAGGCAATCTCCCCTGGTACCGAATCCCAAATAGCAGAGACCCTGGTTGTCGAAATCCGCAAGCAGACCAGCTCCGCTCCGACCAATATGATTTGTGTTGGCCGAGCTGCCAACAATGACATCGTGCTCGCCAACAATACTGTCTCCAAGTTACACACTTATTTCCTGGCGTCAAAGGAGGGAGATTCTTACGAAATTGTCGATGCCAATTCCACCAATGGTACCGTGCTGAACAACGAACATTTAGTTGCTTACAAAAACAAACCTCTTTACAATCGCGATCAGGTTCAATTCGGCCCCTCCATTCAGATGGTATATTTAACGCCACAAGGACTTTACGATCTTATACAACACTTGCACAGAACTGGTATCACATAAGGAGTCAGAATCCAGGAGGTAAAGCGCATAGAACAAAGGGCATAGAGTAACAGACCTTAGCTTTTCCCTATGCTCCATGCCCCATGCTCTTTGCGTGAGCCTTGGAGCAAGGCGAACCTCTTTCCTTTTTGCAACTCCGAATGGTTTTCGCTATAATCGTCTCAGATACCTTTTCGATAGGCCTTCACGGATTTTAGCGCCTGAAATCAATGCGAGGAGAAGATTATGTATGTAGGTCGGAAAATGACAACTGATCTCATCACGGTAACTCCTGACACTCCCCTAACCAAAGCACGCGACCTGCTGCGGGAGAAGAACATCAAACAACTGCCCGTCGTTGACTCAGAGGGCAGCCTGGTGGGCATTCTCACTGATCGCGACATCAGACAGGCATGGGCTTCGCCCGCTACTACGCTCAGTATTTACGAACTCACCTATGTTCTCCAGAAGCTGACTGTGGAAAGCGTGATGGGTACCGATCTCATCACCATAGGTCCGGATGCCACAGTTGAGCGGGCTGCTATGATTTTACATGATCGCAAAATAGGCAGCTTGCCCGTTGTAGAGGACGACAAACTGGTGGGCCTCATTACCAGCACCGATCTCATGGAAGTGCTCTTGGATGGCCTTGGCATTAAAGAAGAGAGCGGGCGATTGGTGGTTCTGGTGAAGGACCGAATTGGAGTACTAGCGGATGTCTGCACCTTACTCAAGGACGCCAACATCAGTATTGTGAGTATGATTACCCTGCCTTTGCATCAGCACCCAGATATCCATGAACTGGTAATGCGGGTTAGTTCAGCTAAACGTGACGCAGCTGTGGACTGCCTGACGAACGCGGGTTACAAAGTGATTACCGAGTACAAGAAAGACCTGGGGCCCTATTTGCCCACTCAATAGTGTCAGTCGTCCGTGGCCAACAAAAATTAGATTACCAAAAGCGAATATTGCTTTAACTTGTAGGGGCGGGGTTTATCCCCGCCCGTTGTTATTTAATTGCATTGTAAGCAAAGGAGCAGGGGAGCACTGCAAAATATCAAATTCCAAGCACCAAATTACAAACAAATCTCAAATTCCAATATTGAAGCTCCCTGCATCAAGCTGCAGTCCCGCTAAAGCGG
>WOR8_10008625_pt1 | contig 10445 bp, 10 predicted proteins | sample DeeMarSeWOR38_10_FD_19890 | JGI IMG/M metagenome (IMG submission 19890)
TATAAAAGGCGCTATGCCGAAAATTAACCCAAAGCCACCACAGTGCCCTGTGATATTTGGGATGATGGGCACAAAACTATTTGGCTCAATCATTAGCGTGCGTGAAATCCCAAATATTGGGGCACGGGCACCTTGATATTCATAGCGCCTTTTAGGAAATGACATGACCGGCTCTGAAATTGCAGATTATTTCTGAAGCACGTGTTTTTCAGTTTGGATTAAGAGGGGTGGTGAGCTGCTGCTGGATGCGGCGGCTGATTTCCAGGGCGGCCCGGTGGGTTTCGCCCGTGAGGGTTTTCATCTTGTTTTCGTCAAGACTGTTTTCGTCAAGACTGGCCTTGAATCCGACAATCCAGATGGCCGACCGCAATTGCCCCAATCCCATGAGTGGTGCGGCTACAGCCCGCACACCGAGAATATATTCTTCGTCATCAACGGCAAACCCCTGTGCGCTGACTTGCTTTAGCTCTTTATAAAGCTGTGCCGGGTCAACGATCGAATTGTCCGTAAAGCGGGGCAATCCTTTGGATTCAATAATTTTGCGGGCCTGTTCCTGATCCATGGATGCTAAAAAAACCTTGCCCACGGCTCCGGCCAGCATGGGTATGGTGGTGCCGATCGGGGCGGTAATCTTAAGATCCTGACTGGACTCGACAATATCCAGTATGGTTACATGGTCCCAGTTCAGGATGCCCAGAAAAACCGACGTCTGGGTTTTTTCCATCAGGTTTTCCATAACCGGTCGAGCCGATGTTTGCAGATCGATCTGGGTGTAGGCCGAACGGCCAATTTCGAGCAGGGTGAAGCCCAGTTTATATTTTTTCGTCAGTGGATCGCGCATGACAGCGCCCAGCTCTTCCAGGGCTGACGTCATCCCATGGACGGTGCTCTTGGCCATTTTAAGATTTTTAGCCAGTTCGCTCACCCCCAGGCCCTGTCTGGAAGACGATATCGCACTGAGGATGGCAAATGCCTTTTTTACGGATGGTGCGCCATATTTTTTCATAATATGAGAATACAATTAGACAATAGGGATGTCAAGAAATTTCGTTCATCTATGTGAACATCTTGTTGACGGCTTAATTTAAGGATTTTGCTATATATTTAGAGCTGGACCGTGTTTTTTATCTTAATCATATGCATTTAAAAATTATTCAAAAAAACCACATTTTGACTTGATCACAAACAACTGTTGTGGTATCAAAATATAAAGGTTAATCTGTTCATAATAATGAACTAAATTGTCGTCTGCGTATCCCCGCAAAGCAAGATTTGAGCGCGACGAACAACATATCTCAGAAGCTATATCCATTATAAACACAAAGGAGAAGAATATGGCAACCGATAAGCAAGGCCTTTCAACGGCCGAAAGTCTTCGCAAAACCCGAACTTACGGTAAGTTCAGATGTCATAATCCGAGCTGCATGGAAAGGATTCAACCGGAAAAGGGCTGCAAGACCGCCAAATGCCCGACCTGCGGAATGGAGTACCGGATCCACTGGGTGAATGCCAATTTGCCCCGCATTCGGGGTCCGGTCTGGGATGTCAACAAGAAATTGGCGGAAGAAAAATTAAAGGAAAAGGGGGTATCCTGAAATGGCGCTAAACCGAAAGATCGCATATATTGATCTGACCACCGGCGATATTGAAACCAAACCGATACCGCTCGAGGTTCGCAAAAAATTTCTGGGAGGCCGCGGCCTGGACGCATATTTGCTCTATAACCATACCAAAAAAGGGTGCAAATCGCCGCTGACCGGGTTGCTGGGCAGCACGAACATGGGCGGCTTCTTTGCTCCTGAGCTGGCCTGGGCCGGTTTTCACCACCTGGTCATCAAAGGCAAGGCCGAACATCCGGTTTATATTTACATTAACAACGGCAAAATCGAGATTCGTGACGCCCGCGAGATCTGGGGTAAATCCGTAACCGAAACCCAATGGGCCATCCGGGAAGATCTGGGTGATGAGGAAGTCAAAAGCGCCGTTATCGGGCCGGCCGGAGAAAATCTGGTGCGGTTTGCCAACGTGATGACAGGCATCAAGAATTCAGGAGGTCGCACGGGCATGGGATGTGTCATGGGTTCCAAAAACCTGAAGGCCGTGGCCGCCCGCGGGACCATGGACATCCAGATTGCCCATCCGTTTGAAGCTCTGGAATACAATAAACGCTTCATCGATCAGATCGTCAGCGCCAAAGTCAATCAGACGCAGGGTGTCTTAGGGACACCTTTTATCTGGGGGGCGACGAATTGCTGGGGTGGCGTGCGAACGCGGAATTTTCAGTACAATCAGTGTGAATATGCCGATGATATCGAGCCCGAGCGCATCGATGAAATCGCTGAAGAGACCATGGGGCGCCATCATATGACCGGTTGCTTCGGCTGTCAGGTGCATTGCCGGGCCCAGTACAAGATCCCGAGTGGCCCCCTGGCCGGCAGGTATGATGAAGGTCCCGAGTACACATCTCTGGGCGCTTTCGGGGCCGAAACCGACACGCCCCGGGCCGAGACCGTTCTGACCGGCAACTATCTGGTCAATCAGTTCGGGATGGACAATCTGGAGACCGGCAGTCTTATATCCTGGGCCATGGAGCTCTACGAGCTGGGCATCATTACCGACAAAGAAACCGATGGGCTCGATTTGAGCTGGGGCAATGACAAGGCCGTTCTCGAAATGGTTGAACGAATTTGCTACCGCAAGGGCTGGCTGGCTGATGCGCTTGCCGACGGCGGTATCCCGGCCTCTAAAAAAATCGGTAAAAAATCCTTTGATTATCTGGTGCAGGTTAAAGGCATGAGCAACCTGCATTCGGATGAACGGCCCACCCCGGCGCTGGCCCTCAATGTGGCCACTGCGTCCCGGGGATCAGACCATTTAAGAAGCCGGCCGGCTATCGATTTGTACCATCTGCCGGAAAAAGTTTTAAGAAAGATCTACGGCAATCCGGTATCCTATGACGGACCGCTGAGCTCCGAGCATACCGAATATGTCGGCAAACCCTGGCAGGTGTTCTGGCAGGAAAACTGTTTTATGGGCGTCGATTGCCTGGGAATCTGTAAATATCATACAACCTTTTTGGGACCGACACTGCCCAATTTCGAAGACTGGTCAAAAGTGCTTTACTACAATACCGGACTCGAAATGACGCCCGAAGAAATCTGGGAGGTTGCCCATCGATGCAACATGATCGAGAGGATGTTCAACCTGAGGGAAGGGTTGACCCGCAACGACCTTGAAAAAGGCGATATGTTGAACCATCGCTATTTTGACGAGCCCTGCAGGCGCGGCGCCATTGATGTGATCGGCATGACCATCGACAAGAAAAAATTCGTCAAGATGGTCGATGAGTTGTACAAACATCAGGGCCTCGACAAAGAGGGTGCTCCCAAAAAAGAAACTCTAAAAAAGCTCGGCCTGGAAAATGAGCCGTCACATCTCCTTTAGGGGGTTATTCGTTATTGTTTATTCGTTTAAGAGGTATAAATCAATTTTCTAATAACAAATAACAACAAGCCATATTGAACATTCTATGATCAATTAGGCATCATGGAGGATAGAAATGCCCAAAGTACTATACATCGATCACCAGAAGTGCACGGGCTGTCAGCTGTGTGAGCTTGTGTGTTCTGTTTCGCATGATGGGATATCGAACCCTGCCCGCAGCCGAATCCGGGTGGTTAAATGGGAGGCTGAAGGTCTGTATATCCCGATGTCCTGCCAGCAATGCCAGGATGCGCCCTGTATGAACGTATGCCCCGTAAAGGCGATCTCTCGCAAGGATGAATTGGCAAAAGTCGTCGTTGATTATGATGTCTGCATCGGGTGCCGCTCGTGTGTGAGCGCATGCCCTTTCGGAGCCATGACATTTAATCCGACCGATAGAAAGGTCTTCAAGTGCGACCTCTGTGATGGCGATCCTCAGTGTGTAAGGTTCTGCGAAGAAAAAGCCGTTGACTTTATCGAAGCTGACAAGGTGAGCATTGCCATCCGGCGCCTGGCAGCAGAGCGTGTATCCACCGCCAGCAAACAGGCTGCCACTCTGCAAGAATAAGTTGGACAGCTTAATTGACGGTTTCAATTCTAATGAATAGAGGCTTCAGGTTCGTTCGGAGGCCTCTATTTTTTTCCGCCAAATAATCATGACTGCGCTACGCTCCGCAAATAGTGCACCCAAGAAAATGGCGATCATTACCAGCTATTTCAAAGGTGAGACACACGGTCTCCTGGGTCCGCAAATGGCGGCTGCTATCATTGAAGATGGCAGCGGCTGTGAGTGTATTGTGATTGCTGTCAGCCGTGAAGATGACCATGCTGTACTCAAAAAGGTACTGGCGGATTATTTTGGCGCCCAGCGACCGATCATCGGCTTTTCTGCTTTGAGCGGCCGCGAAGATCTCTTTTCTCTGGCAGCCGGACTTAGAGCCGAAGGCGCTGTTACAATTTTGGCAGGCCCGCAGGCAAGCGTTGATTTTATCGGAGAAAAGGACTGGCAGGAACATCCCCATCGCTTTAAAGGCTTGTGGAAGGCCTTCAGCTATGCGCTGCAGGGGCCGGCAGAGCAGATCATCCCACTGCTCAACAGTCCGGACACAAGTGACGTGTCTTCCATTCCTGGATTATTGCTGGCAAAAGAAGATGGCGCCGTCAGTCAAAACGCCCCGAAAGCCTGGGACCCCAAATATCTGGGGACGGTTCGCTGGGATAATATCTACCTCCCTGCAAAAAACGGACTGACACCCTTAAAAATCAGAACGGGCCAGGTTTTGCAGCACATCGGCTGCCCGCATGCAGCCCGCACCAAAGAAGCTCGCATCGATTATCCGGCTACAATCAGCGCCGGGCAGGCAAAATCAATCAAACTTCCGCTGCGCGGCTGCTCGTTTTGTGATGTGGCGGTGGACAAAGGATTTCACGGCACTCTGGACAGAGAAACGGTGATCCGGCAAATCCGCTGTTTGCCGGAAATCCGGGATGGCAGAAAGATCCCCTTTGAGCTCATCAATGAATATCCACTGCCGATCCTGCTGGATTTACTCGAAGCGGTTCATTCAGGCGACATCGAACTGTCTCAGATCAACCTCACCTTGAGAGCCGATGGTCTTATTACCGGGATTGAACATTTAAAATCTTTTTTGGCCGTAGCCGCGCGGCACGGCATTTTTGTATTGCTCGGTTCAGTTGGATTTGAGTCATTTGATGACCGCATCCTGCGGAATCTGAACAAGGGCTTGAGTGTTGCCGAGAACCTGCAGGCCGTCCGGCTGATGCGGGATCTCAAGGCGGAATTCGGAGACACGTTCGGATATTCAAGCAGGGAAGGGGCCCATCACGGATTCATCCACCCCACTGCCTGGGACACCGAAGAGACCGCTTCTGAGAATCAAAAAACCATCTCCTTATACGGCCTGCAAAACGATATTCTGCCGCCGCACAGCACTCCCCTTGTGATCCATCACGCTTCGGCTCTGGGCGATTGGATCCGGGAAATTGAGCAACAAGAAGGGCTGCGATGGCCACGATACGGATCCGTTATCGGTTGGTGGGATGCTCCGCATGCCGACCAGGATCAAGGCTAATAGATTGGCGCACTCTTGAAAGGCAATCCTATCTCTGATACTCAGATAAAATTAACTGTCCAAAGTAATTATTTGCAAAGGAGACGTTTAATGAAAAACAAATACGATGCCATCGTTATCGGTTCGGGGGTAATCGGATGCTGTATCGCCTTTGAGCTGACCAAACGGGGTTACAAAACGCTGAATGTCGACAAGCTCGCCGATGCCGGTATGGGCTCCACGAGTGGGTCCTGCGCGGTTATCCGTTTCCATTATTCCACAACCGAAGGGGTGGCTCTGGCAAGAGAAGGCTATTTTTACTGGCTGGACTGGCCCAAATACCTCGAGGTCAGAGATCCCGATGGCATGGCCTTTTATCGCAATACCGGAGCGCTGGTGTTCAAAACCCCGATCAACAATAACCTCAGCCGGGTGAAAGCAGCCCTGGACGAATTCGGCGTGGGGTATTTAGACCTGCAGCCCGGGGAGATCGAGCGCTATTTGCCCAATGTGAATCTGGCCAGCTACTTTCCCCAAAAATGGATAGATGACCCCCGGTTCGGTGAACCCACCGCAGAAAAGATCCCCGGGGCCCTCTGGATTCCTGAGTCCGGTTATATCTCAGATCCAAAGCTGTCAACCCACAACGTCATGGTAGCGGCGAAGGCCAAGGGTGCTGACTTTCTTTACAACACGGAAGTTACGGACATATTGAAGAAGCGGGGACATACAACCGGTGTCAAGCTCAAGGGTGGCAGCGAAATTGAAGCGCCGGTTGTCGTCAATGTCGCCGGGCCGCATTCTTACTTGATCAATCAAATGGCCGGCGTTGAAGATACGATGAAGATCAAAACGCGGCCGATGAAGCAGGAAGTGGCCCACGTGCCTGCACCCGAAGGCATTAACTGGGAGCGGGATGGTGTCATCACATCGGATGGGGACATCGGTTGCTACTCGCGTCCGGAGGTGGGGAATCATTTTCTGATCGGCAGTGAAGATCCGGAATGTGATCCACGGCTGTGGGTGGACGATCCGGATGATTACGACCCCAATTTTACCGATCAGTATAAATGTATGGTCATGCGTGAAGGCATGCGGTTCACAGATCTTACCGTTCCCAACCAGTACAAGGGCGTGGTTGAGCTTTATGACTGCAGCGATGACTGGATTCCAATTTACGACAAGTCGGACCTGCCCGGATTTTATCTGGCTATCGGCACCAGCGGCAATCAGTACAAAAATGCGCCGGTTGTAGGAGTCATGATGGCCGAAATGATCGATGCCTGCGAGAAAGGGCACGACCACGATACCGATCCTTTGCAATTTTATATGAAATACATGCGGCGCAACCTCAACGTGGGCTTTTTCAGTCGCAACCGCGAAATCATAGCCGATTCCAGTTTTTCGGTCATTGGATGACAGGCGCAAACGCGGAGGATGGATGCCGTTATTAACGAACAGCACCCGCTCATTTAAGAGAAGCCGGGGTCTTATTTATGATGGGAGAAATTGATGAATTCCGTAAGATTCGTTTTTGGTGCGGTCATCATGGTTTTTATTATCATTGGTTGCTCGGGAGATTATGCACGAATTAAAACCCTGCCGGCCGATGAATCAAAGGTTACCCAGCAGCAACTGTTCGACAACTGGTCAGATTACACCATCTGGCTCAGGTCGACCGCGGCTATTTTTGACCCGAAAAATGATGATCGCAAAATTGAGGTGGGCAGCAATTGGGACACGGTAAACGATCAGGCAGCCTGGGAGGGGATCGTCAAGGCCAATACAACGGCTAAAGGAAACATCACCCCTGTGTGGGCCAATTACGCGATGACCCCGGTTCGAGAGATCAGGAGCCCCGACGGTGCGCATCTTTTCGGGTATATAATCCATCAGCAGGGGGACCTGGTAAGTGCCAGGCCGGTCGATCAAAATACGATGAAGCTATTTTACAACCGTGCCAGTTTCGGTGGGCCATGACTTAAATGAGGTATGGAGACAATCATGGATATACTTGAGCTGCTGCAAGCAGCGGTGAAATACGGCGCATCCGATATTCACATTGTACCTGGAAGGCCGCCTTTTCTGAGAATAAATGGTGAAATGCAGGGCTTGGACGTGCCTGCGTTGACCAAAGAAGACACTCAAAAAATAATTTTTGGCATCCTGTCGGAAAAAATGATCGAAAAATTCAAGCGCGAAAGCGAGCTCGATACATCCCTGTCCGAAGAGGGTATCGGCCGTTTCAGACTGAATGTCCTGGAGCAAAAAGACGGCATCGGTGCTGTTTTGCGTGTGATCCCGGCAGATATACCTGATGCCGAAGATATCGGGCTTGACGACACTTTAATTCGTCTGACCAAAACCCCCCGTGGAATGATCCTCGTAACAGGACCTACAGGAAGCGGTAAATCGACAACGCTAGCAAGTATGATCAATATTATCAACCGAGACCGAAAAGAGCACATATTAACCATTGAAGACCCCATAGAATATGTTTATCCCAAACTGAAATGTGTTGTCACACAAAGAGAAATTGGCAGCCATTCAAATAGTTTTGGGGATTCCCTCAAGAGGGCACTCAGACAAGACCCGGATATCATCCTGATAGGAGAAATGCGGGATCTCGAAACAATCGCCACGGCGCTGACATTGGCGGAAACGGGACATCTGGTTTTTGCTACACTTCATACGACCGATGCAGCCCAAACCGTCGACAGAATGATTGATGTCTTTCCTCCCTATCAACAAGAGCAGGTCAGAACCCAGCTTTCCGTTTCCCTCAGAGCTGTCATTTGCCAGCAGCTGTTGCCGCGTGCTGACAGCAAGGGAAGAATTGCAGCCCGGGAGGTGATGATCGTCAATTCTGCAATCTCCAATTTGATAAGAGAGGGGAAAACACATCAGATTTATAGTGCCATAGAGATGGGGTCGAAGTTTGGGATGAAAAGCCTCGATAAGGATCTGGCGGATCTTGTGCGAAAGGGAACAGTCACTTTTGATGCGGCTATTGCAAAAGCCAATAACATTAATCTGTTTAAATCAATTGCCCCAGGAGCAGGACGATGATGACAACACTGAAAAGCCTGGAGATATTCTCAGCGTTCAGTGAAGCTATGCTGGAGGCCCTTGCGCTTTATGTAAAGATCGAAACGTTTGAGGAAGGCGACACGATTTTTAAAGAAGGTGACGCGGGCACGGCAATGTATGTCGTTGAAAAAGGGCAGGTGGAGATCAGAAAGAAGGATAAGACGCTTTCTTTTTTCACCAAGGGAAGTATTTTCGGTGAAATGGCCCTTTTTGAAAATGCACAGCGCAGTGCCGATGCCATCGCCAGAACGGATCTGACCTTATACCGTTTGGATAATCAGGACTTCCGCAAATTTATATTTGATTATCCGAAAGCCGGGGTTCGATTCCTTTATACCAGTATCAATGAGATGTCCAGGCGGCTGAGGCTGACGTCAGAATACTTAACCACTGTATTTGAAACCGGCAGGATTGTGGGTGGAAATGATAGTCTATATGATATGACTCGTAAAATACTGGATCGGCTTTTATCCGACATAAACGGTTCGACCGGTGGACTGATCCTCATCTTTAATCCATTTACGGAAATGTATGACGTTGCTTGCCAGGCCAATCTGATGGCTCTTGATCTTGCCGGGGCGCTAAAAATAATAGAAAAGCACGCTGATGAAAATCCGATCCATACGCTTGATGAAGTCACGGTTTTATCCGTTGCCATTCGTGAAGCGGAAAATATCTTAGGCTTTATCATGCTTGAGAAGACCTCTGAATCAGGCCCTTTTAGCACTCAGGATGAGATCATCGTATCTGCGGTCGGATGTCAGGTTGGGTTGGGTATTATGAAAGCTTACCATAAGCAGGAAGAAGAAGCTCGCCGGAGACTTCAGCGCAAAAAGATGCTGAGATTTTGATTTCGATAGCATGTATTCCACATTTTTTTTTAAATTCTTGTATTCTCGAGGAAAGAAAAATGGAAGAAAGTATGACCCGGTCCTATCGTCTGGCAAAGGAGCTGTCACAGCTTTTCGACCTGGAAAGCAAAATAGATACGGTGCTTTCAGTTTCTATGTACCACCTCAATGGATTTATGGATTCTGAAAGATCATCGATATTTTTATTTCAACATTGGAATGAACAACTTGCCATCTTCTCATCTCTCGATCTTGATAAGAATGAAATTCGTATTCCTAAATCATGTGGTGTCGCCGGGTGGGTGTTTGTAAATCGTCAGCCTGCAGTCGTTAATAATGCCTATGAAGACAGCCGCTTTTATAAAGAGGTAGATGAATTGACAGGTTTTCAGACGCGTAGTCTAATCTGCACGCCTTTGCTTGATTCCAAGGATCATTGTTTGGGTACACTTCAATCATTAAACAAAAAAACAGGCAACTTTACAGCCGACGATCTTGAATTATTGAACCTGGCCGCCCGTATGGTGGCTGTTGCTATTAAAAACAGCAAACATTACAATGAACTTTTAGTGACAAACAAAGCCCGCAAAAGATTTATAAAACAGATTACTGACAACATCGGTCATATCGCTGATAAGATATAACCTTTTTCTTAAGATCGGTAAGAGAGGTTGCTTCCTCTTTCTGATAGCAACATTGCTTGAAATCTGCAGCCGGCATTGCGATCATTTCTTTTGCGCGAGTAAGATGCGCGTATTCTTTTTCCGGGGTTTTTCGATCTTCTTTTTTTCTCCCCAGCGCTTGAACAGGTCGTGCTCGATTCCGATATAGTCAAATATTTTGCCGATGGTCTGGTCGATAATGTCTTCAAGTGTTTTGGGCTGGTGGTAAAAAGACGGCACCGGTGGCAGCAGGTGGGCCCCCATTTCAGCTGCCAGGGTCATCAGGC
>WOR8_10008679_pt1 | contig 10445 bp, 8 predicted proteins | sample DeeMarSeWOR38_10_FD_19890 | JGI IMG/M metagenome (IMG submission 19890)
GCCACCTATTGTAAGCTCCAACAATCGCTTGCTTGACTGAATATCAACCGCTGTACCAGTCATAATTTGTCCTTTCAAATTCCAAAACGTCTAAATTTAAGATGAACTTATATAAAAATGACTTTTCATATATCCAAAATCCGGATTATTATGCATAGTATTCCTATGGCCATACTATGATATATAAAGTCAGTTGGATAGTCAATATCTTTTTTTGAAGTTTATTGAGAAAGTTGGGCGGATGAATTGCTTTTTTTAATGAAAATACGAATAACTAACGAGTAAATATACTCTTTTTTTCTGAGAAATCATATTTTGGCCTAAAGGAGAATGATATCCAAACATACTGAAAATACATACTATCGCGATTTTATTTTTCAGAATTGATGTAATCGAGATCTGTAGTTATAAAGCGTAACTTATCGAGAAATGTTTCGTAAACTTTTCGGAAAGAGCAATAATGACCACGACCGACAGCGATAACACTTGTAATCTTCTTAACGTATCCTACTTTTATAAGTATAATAAAAGCTATACTTTATCAGGTAAGTCTCGCATTTATTATAGATTCGTTCGAAAGATTCACTTGAGCCATGCTTAAATCTCAACAAGATCAATTTGTCTTCAAGCATTAGAAACCTCACTGGCTATATCCAAGAATGATCATTCTTCATTCAATACACAATTGAGATGTCCATTTCAGTCTAAATTATTTGGAGATTTTAACGTATTTTAGATAGTAAAGTTAATACAACTTATGAATCTGCGGTTATCAACATAAATCTGCTGTTCATTCCGTAGTTTCTGAGTCAGGATAAACAGGATTAACGGCAGTATTTATCACGTACTACATACACAGTGCGAATAAAGGACGCCGTGTAATGGAGATTTTTTGAGAATTCACTTTTTAAATTATGATTTATGATAGCTAAGTCATAAATTTATGATTTTTTACTACGCAGAAGATTGCCACAGCCCATTCGACTGCGCAAGGGCAGGCTCTTTCGGCCTCAAAATGGCCGGTTGCTGGATTTTACATGATATACGGATTTGAAAATACAAAGCCAATTTGCCGGCCATAGACTTGAAATCCAAAACAATATGAACGAACTTGAATTGACACCTCTAGGTAATGGCGCTTATAATGCTCCGCAATTTAGATATGGTCGGAGGAAGAGGCAGATAATTAGGGGATTTGCAACATGACTAACCAGGGCACCAAAGAACAGATTCAACAACAGCAAGCAGATGTACCTTTCAAGCTGACGATGGAGAAACAGAATGACATTCTACATGTTAAGGTCGAAGGGCAGCGGACTTATCAATCGCTCGTAAAGATAACAGAGCAAATCATGGAAGTCTGTCACCAAGACAATACCTTCCGAGCTTTAGTTGATGTTCGGGCGATGGGGGGTAAATTGACTATATGGGAATCGTTCAAACTTGTAACTTCATGTTTTACGAGGTTAAGGGACTTGCGTGTGCTCAGACAAGCGGCTATAGTCGATAGAGAAGATGCGCGACCTCGGTATAAATTCATGGAGACGGTTGCGGATAATCGAGGTCATAACCTTAGGTTCTTTGAAGACATTGATGAAGCTCAGAGTTGGCTTGCTCTATAATCTTCACCAATTAAAAAATCAGGCCGTCTTCCTCTGATTTCATAAGTGTTTTTATTAACAGGAAGTATGGTGTACATGGAAGCTGACTTAAAAGTAGTTAAAACCAAATACCAATTCTTTGCTGGGCTGTTGATAATTACCCTTTGTATTATTTGTGCCGCACAGGCAGAAGAATCACAAATCGAAGTACAGCACGGCCTGGCAAGTCAATACAAAGGTGATAAAGGGATTGAGAAAGATCCGGATGTGATCTTTGTGGAGAAATTCGAGGATTCTTTGGATGCCGTCAAGTAAGCGCTGGTAAACAATCGCTGTTGATGAGCCACGTCGGCGGCGAAAGTACCGGCGGGCATTTGTATCGACGTTTGTTGCCCGGCTACGAAAAGCTTTACGTTCGCTTTTATGTGAAATTTGCCGAGGACTGCTATCCGATTCATCATTTTGTCCATGTCGGCGGCTATAATCCTCCAACGCCATGGCCCCAGGGCGGGGCTGGGATTCGACCAGCCGGCGATGCGCGGTTCACTACGGGCATCGAGCCGTACGGCGAAAAGTGGAGATGGGATTTCTACTCCTACTGGATGGGGATGAGGTCGTCGCCGGATCAGAAGTCGTGGGGGCACGACTTTATTAACGATGGCAATCTGAAAGCCGAGCGCCAGCGATGGATATGCGTCGAGCTGATGATGAAGATGAACGATCCCGTTACAGAGAGTAACGGCGAGCAGGCAATTTGGATCGACGGCAAATCATGGAAGGAAGACGGGCAGGTGGTCAGTCACCTCGGCAAAGGATTTCCCAAGGGCAAATGGGTATGGGACAGCTTCGTGCCGGATCCGGAAGGCGAGCCATTCGAAGGTTTTCAATGGCGCAGCGACAAGGATCTGAATATCAATTTCCTGTGGATTCTGCTTTATATTACCAAAGCCCCTGCGGGCCACGTCAGCAAGGTATGGTTCGATGATATTGTCGTGGCCAAAAAGTACATTGGGCCGGTCGATCCCCAGGATAATTAATACCGAAAAGGCAGAACTGCTGAAAATATAGATAGTATGTTGTTGTGCCGAATGTCGGATTGTCCAGGGAATTGGAAAAGATATTCGATGGATCGGCAAGAAAGGCCAGCAGGCTATCGAACGATAAAACATTTCGCTTGGTCTGGTGCGTGGATTTTGTGATGCCTTGTGTGAGCACGTGATATTAAGTGAGTTTTTCGGTCTGCCTGGTGATCATTTTAGCTTTTGCTGGGATGCTTTTTATCCGCAGTTTTTTTTTAAGCGACCTCCTTGCTGTGATCGGTTTTTGAAATTGTCGTGTCTTTAGGGATTTTGGTATCGTCAACAACGGCGTAACTCTCGACCATTGTCAACAGGCTTAATAGAAGGCTGAGGGTACTTTCGGCGCCTTGGTTCGTATTAACACCGTCAGGAGCCAAACCATCGTTACAGCCTTTGGTTCTGAAGTCATATAGAGGGATGTGCAGGTCATTCTGTCCGAGGAACCAATCAAAAGCTTGTCTTTGAAGTGTTAAATACTTTTTGTTTTGTGTAGCCTCATAGGCAGCTCTCAGCATCATGACGGTTCCTGCTGCTTCGATGGGCTGCTGGTCGAATGTCGCCTTTTTTCCTCCTCGTTCATACCACCCTTTGCAGCCGATGTAACTGAAATGCGTGCCGTTGAATGTGTTTGACAGAAGAAAGTCACAGGTTATGTCTGCAATTTCCCTGTACCTTTTATTATGGAAAGTCATACCGGCTATATACATTGCGTGCGGCAGAACGGCATTATCATAAGTCAGTATGTCCTCAAACCATTGCCAGTCAGGATAAACATTCTCTTCATACTGTCTGACAAGACCGTCTGCAGCCAATTCCAGTTGCCTTTTGATGTCAACCGCGCCCGGAAACTGCTTTAGATAATCACTCATGCCGAGAATCGAATAAGCCATTCCCTTTGGGAGTTGTTTCTGGACGAGTTCTACAGATTTATCGAAGCAGTCTTTTGCAATCGACAAATATGGTGGTGCCGGCGGTTTAGCCATCACTGCTCCAAACGCCCATAATACCCTTCCGAATGCATCATGTGCCGGTTCGTCTTTACGCCAGGTCCTTTTGAAATCCATAAAATTTTTGATTGAGCCGTCGCTATCCTGTGAATGGATGATGAAAGAAAGATAGGTGTCGAGAAGTTGGAGTGCTTCCGGCTCAGGATACTGGGCGTAATATCTTGTCATCGCAATAACAGCTCTTGCGTTATCGTCTGTACAGTAGCCAAACTCGCGATTTGGTATTGTAAATTTGGCGTGCTGATAAAGGCCTGTGTCATCTGTTAATTTTTTAAGATGATCCAATGAGGGCTCAGGTACTTCGATGCTTGATATTGTCTCGGCTGCGGAGAGTTTTGTTTTAGTTGATATTCGTGGCGGCTTGCGTTGAGAGCTGAACTGTTTCCAATATATCTGACCAATTTTTGGCCAGGTTCTGGACCTGCCGTATTCGTAAGCCCGCCTTCTCAGCGAGTAATACAATGTGTCATTCTTGAGTATTTCTATAATTTCGCAGGCAATATTTTGAGAATCACCGAATTGTACGAGCTTTCCCCGGCCATCTGCCAGAAGTTCCTTGGCCGCCCAATACGGAGTAGAGACGACTGCTTTGCCGGTTCCGACCGCAAACGATAACGTGCCGCTTGTCAACTGCTTCTCATTCATATAAGGTGTGACATAAATATCGGCTGCGCACAGGAAGTTGTGGAGCTCTTTGTCGTCGACGAATCTATTGTGGAAGATCACATGTTCCTGTAGATTCAGGTCTTTAACCATTTGCTGCAGACCGAATCGATACAATTCACCATCGTGTTTCAGTACGTTCGGGTGTGTCATGCCCAGGATGATATAGATCGCGGACGGCTCAGCTTTGATGATAGCTGGCATCGCTTTGAGCATTATCTCGATTCCTTTGTTCTTGTTGAGCAGGCCGAATGTCAAAATTGTTCTGCGGTGTTCCAGGCCAAATTTATGCTTGTAATAGTTACTGTCAACGAAAGGCAAATCTGGTATACCGTGCGCGATTAGTTTTATTTTCTTAGCGGATATATTATAAATGTTCCGCAGCATACTAACGCCTTGTTCGTTCATTGTGATGACTTTTTCGGAGGCTTTACAGGTATCAAATAACGATTTGTAGTAAGACGGGCTGGGATCATCGATGATTGTATGCAGGGTTGTTATTACTGGTGCTTTTAGTCTGTTGAGCAGAAGGCTCAGATATGAACCAGCCTCGCCCCCAAAAAGGCCGAATTCGTGCTGCACAGAGACTACGTCTACGTGGCTAAAATTGATATAATCGGCGGCACAAATATAATCGCTTTTGACGTTTTGGCGGATTTCAAATTTTACCGGGTCATCATATTTGTTGCTTTCCGACCGCATTGCGACTACGAGTGGTTCGAATTCGCCCTTAGCGGCTAAAGCGGTACTATCTATCAGGTCCGAGGTGAAGGTTGCGATTCCACATTTTCTTGGAGGGAAAGAGGAAATAAACACCACTTTTTTCGCGGAACTTTTGTCCATCCACAATATCCCATTTCAAATAGCTTGATGTTCACTTCTACTATTTTAGTGGTAGATGTTATAACCGTCAAGTAAATTGAGAATTGGACCGGGATAAAATTATTTTTGTGACAATATTCAATGGGTATATGACGTAAACTACTGATGTAAAAGGGTTTGGCAATTTTTTGATTTTAGCATAATTTTACTTTTTTCCTTTGCACTTATTTCTGATATATTCGTATAATATGCTACTATTGCAGTAGGAATTATGGGGAAATAAATTATGAAATTATCTACAAGAACAAGATATGCAGTAAGGGCAATAATAGAATTGGCCCAAAATGACAACAAGAAGCCTTTACAGCTTAAAATCATTGCTCAGCGACAGGATATATCCGTAAAATACCTTGAGCAATTGATGGCTGTTCTAAGGTCAGCGGGTTTTGTAAGGAGTGTTCGGGGCTCAAAAGGAGGATATGTGCTTGCCAAGGCCCCGAATGAGATCAAACTCAACGATGTCATGCATAGACTCGAGGGCAACATAGCTACAGTCGAATGCGTAGAAAATGATGATTACTGTTCGCGATCCGCCGACTGTGCAGCCAGATATCTCTGGATGCAGGTAGAACAGGCTATTGATAAAGTTTTGGAATCAATAACACTGCAGGATTTAGTTGATAAGGCGAATTACGAGAATAAATTGAATTATCAGATATAAATACAGATGGAGAAGACATTATGAGTGCGATATTCGAAGATATCACGGCTGTTGTGGGATATACTCCATTAGTTCAAATTAACAAGCTCGGATCGGGCAAGGCTACTATTCTTGCCAAGCTCGAATCCAAGAATCCAACGGGAAGTGTAAAAGACCGAATTGCCCTGTCGATGATTAAAGCCGCTGAAAAACAGGGCAAAATAACCGAAGGCACCGTCGTGATTGAACCGACCAGCGGTAATACAGGTATTGGCCTTGCTTTTATCTGTGCGGCAAGAGGTCATCGTTTAATTTTAACCATGCCAGAGTCGATGAGCATCGAGCGAAGGAAGTTATTGAAGCTGTTTGGTGCCGAGCTTGTGCTTACTCCTGCCGAGAAAGGTATGGCCGGCGCGATTGAACGAGCCGAACAGCTTATGGCAGAGAATACAAATACCTTTATGCCCCAGCAGTTCAAGAATCCGGCTAATCCTCAAATCCACAGGGATACCACTGCCAAGGAAATTCTGATTGACTCGGACGGCCAGGTTGACATTCTTGTTGCCGGTGTTGGTACCGGCGGGACACTCACCGGCTGTGGTGAGGTGCTGAAGGCAAAGAACGAAAACACGAAGGTCGTGGCAGTCGAGCCAAAGGACTCCCCTGTATTATCCGGCGGAAAACCAGGACCACATAAGATACAGGGTATCGGGGCGGGATTTGTACCGGACGTCCTGAACGTCGATATTATAGATGACGTTATCCAAGTCGCGAATGAAGATGCTATTGAGATGGCCCGGCAACTTGCGCTTAAGGAGGGTATTCTATCGGGTATAAGTGGTGGGGCCAATATATGGGCCGCAGTACAGCTTTCACACCAACAGGAAAATGAAGGTAAAGTCATCGTGACCTTCATATGTGACACCGGCGAGAGATATATCTCAACTGAAATGTATGGTTAAAAACCAGAACGTGCTGTATTTTGAAAGATTCCGACAATGCGGAAGGCCAGGCATACTGATCAAAAAATTAAGGATATCGTTGACCAAATCATCCAGACCTACAAAGGCGATACCGGCATCAACTTTATTGAAGTCTCTGATCTGCCTGTACGGGACAAGATTTTAGAAGTCCTCGATTTGCTTATAGAAATTCTCTTTCCAGGTTATACCGGCAAAAGATCGGTTAAAAAATCGAATATAGAATTTATCGTTATCGATATTCTCTACCATGTATATTCGGAATTGACCGAACAGATTGAAAGGGCTTATAAGTATCAATGTAGAATGCAGGATTGTGACACGGGGGACTGCCGGGCAATGGCCGAGGAAGCTGCGTTGCATTTATTAACACAACTGTCGAAAATCAGAGAATTGCTGAAAGGTGATGTCGGCGCTGCATTCGATGGTGACCCCGCCGCGAAGTCTTACGAGGAAATCGTGGTAAGCTATCCCTGTATTACGGCCATTGCGACGTATCGCATTGCCCACGAATTATATCTCCGACAGATACCGTTGATTCCGCGGATAATGAGCGAATGTGCTCATTCCAAAACCGGCATTGATATCCATCCTGGAGCGACAATAGGCAGGAATTTCTTCATCGACCACGGCACGGGTGTTGTGATCGGCGAAACAACAATAATAGGTAACAACGTAAAAATCTACCAGGGCACAACTCTTGGGGCAATGAGCTTCCCCAAGGATGAGAGAGGCAGAATAATCAAGGGCAAGAAAAGACATCCGACTATAGAGGATGATGTAACGATTTACGCCGAAGCGACAATATTAGGTAATGTTACGATTGGCAAGGGTGCAATCATCGGCGGCAACGTCTGGGTCAAGCAGTCTGTACCCGCCGGATTTACCGTGACTACCGCCAACGCCGATTTAGTATGCAGAAACCCCAAAACCGATGGCGGTTTATATGAGATATGAAATGAATGAGCAGCTAATCAGTCAAATTGAAGACTTAAAAGCCGAGCGTGATGCGGTCATACTTGCTCATAACTATCAGCCCGGCGAGATACAGGATCTTGCTGATTTTACGGGCGACTCGCTTGGTCTGAGCATCCAGGCGTCGAAGACTAATGCTGATGTTATCGTTTTCTGCGGCGTAAGGTTTATGGCGGAGACGGCCGCGATTCTCTCTCCGGAGAAAACGGTTCTTCTGCCGGAAAAGTCCGCCGGCTGTCCGATGGCTGATATGATTACCGCAGAACAACTGCGTCAGATCAAGCAGAAAAATCCTGATGCCCTGGTGGTCTGTTATGTCAATAGCTCTGCTGAGGTAAAGGCCGAAAGCGATTATTGCTGTACAAGCTCCAATGCTGTTGAAGTTGTTAATTCTCTGCCGGAAGATAAGAGGATTATTTTTGTCCCGGACCAGCATCTCGGCCAGTTTGTCGCCGAACGAACTGGACGGGAACTTATGCTGTGGCCCGGCTATTGCACAACGCATGTATTTATAACAGTCGATGATATTAACGCTGCAAGAGAAAAGTATCCTGATGCTGTCGTCATGGCGCATCCGGAATGTACAGAGCCGGTCAAAGAGCTCTCGGACGAACTGCTCAGTACGGGCCAGATGCTCAAGTTTGTTGCCAAGAGCACAGCAAAGCGTTTTATAATAGCGACCGAGAACGGAATCATTCACGCTCTGAAAAAGCAGAATCCGGAGGCGGAATTCTTCCCGGCCAGTCACAGGGCTATTTGCCCCAACATGAAGAAAATCACAATAGATAAGGTCATTAGCTCATTACAGGAAATGAAATACAAAATTACTGTCCCTGAAGCGATAAGAACCAAAGCACAAAAGTCTCTTGACAGAATGGTGGAGATTTTGCCGGTAAAATAAGAATGGCAGAGAAAAGAGAAAATTCTGTTGAAATAGTGCAAACTAAGACTATTAGGATCATTGAACGGGACCAGCCTTTAGAGCTGGAATGCGGTAAAAAGCTTGCTCCCGTTGATGTAGCATATGAGACATACGGCAATCTCAATGACGCGGGGGACAACGTAATCTTGATTTGCCACGCCCTAAGTGGCAATGCTCACGTTGCCAGCATAAATAGTCCCAACGACAGTAAACCCGGATGGTGGGATGTTATGGTCGGTCCGGGCAAGGGAATAGATACAGATAAGTATTTTGTTATCTGTTCGAATTTTTTGGGTGGTTGCAGCGGAACTACAGGGCCATCTTCGATTAATCCTGAATCTGGTAAATCTTATGGACTAGAATTTCCTATTATTACTATAGCCGATATGGTAAATGTACAAAAACTGCTGCTTAACAAACTTGGGATTAAGAGATTATTGGCTGTAATCGGTGGTTCTATAGGTGGAATGCAGGTCCTGCAATGGTCGATCGCGTACCCGGATTTTGTGAAAGCTGCCATTCCTATTGCAACAACCTCACATCTCGGTGCTCAGTCAATCGCGTTCGATGCAGTAGGAAGAAATGCGATATTAGCGGACTCAAAATTTGCCGATGGACAATACATCAATGGAGAAGGACCTGACAGAGGTCTGGCAATAGCTCGGATGATCGGACACATAACGTACCTATCCGAGCAGGGTATGCGCGAAAAGTTCGGGCGGGAGCTTCGGAATTCTCATAGCTATAATTACGATTTCAATTCCGAGTTTTCCGTTGAGACATATCTGGATCATCAGGGGCAAAGCTTCGTGGGAAGATTCGATGCTAATAGTTATCTTTACATAACCAAGGCGGCGGATTACTTCGACCTTGGGAAAGTTTACGGCTCTCTAAAGGATGCTTTTGTAAATACGAGCTGCAGATTTCTGGTAATCAGCTTTTCAAGCGACTGGCTTTTTACTCCCGCTCAAGCCAGAGACATAGTCAATGCCCTGGTGGCTAACAACAAAGATGTAAGTTTTTGTGATATAGCATCGCCTTACGGCCACGATGCATTCTTATTGGAACCTGAAACACTGGGCTCATTTATTTCCGATTTCTTGGATGCCACCTATCGGCCGGAAGCGAAAAAGAAGAGCAGCAAAACAATCCAAGGCATTTCATCGGAGCTTGACGTTAAGCAGGCCACACGCGCCCGAGTCGATTATGACCAGATTGAGTCTCTAATAGAACCGAACAGCACCGTTCTGGATATCGGCTGCGGTGACGGCCAGTTGCTGGCAAATCTTACCGCCGACAAGAACATAAAAGGCATGGGCATCGAACTCGACCAGGACCTTGTCCTTGCTTGTGTGGAAAAAGGATTGCCTATCGTACAGCATGATGTCGAGCAGGGTTTGGAAAATTACACCGACAAAAGTTATGACTATGTCATTTTGTCGCAGACGGTGCAAACGATAAAAAACACTGAAAAGGTATTTTCAGAACTGCTTCGTGTCGGCAGGAAAGTAATCGTCAGCTTTCCGAATTTCGCTCACTGGCGATGCAGGATACAACTGCTTTTACAAGGCAAAGCGCCGGTAACCAAACAGCTTCCGTTTGAATGGAGTAACTCGCCTAACATACATTGTTTATCGCTTAAGGATTTCGATCTGTTTTGCAAAAAGCTGGGTGTTAGAGTTGAAAAAAGGATTCC
>WOR8_10009620_pt1 | contig 10444 bp, 7 predicted proteins | sample DeeMarSeWOR38_10_FD_19890 | JGI IMG/M metagenome (IMG submission 19890)
ATGTGGCATTAATACAAAGTCTCAGCAAAAAGGGTGTTGTGGATGATATTGTGGGGATGTATGGGCATCTGGTTGTAGATGAATGTCACCATATTTCAGCTAGGAGTTTTGAAATTGTTGCACGGCAATGCAAGGCTAAATATGTTACTGGTCTGTCAGCTACTGTGACTCGAAAGGACGGACACCACCCGATTATCTTTATGCAATGTGGGCCGGTGAGATATAGCGTTGATGAGCGAAAGCAAGCTGCGGCGAGGCCATTCACACATAAAGTAATTGTGCGTAAAACTGGTTTTAGAATAAATATGCATCTTAATGGGGATGATCTTTCCATCCAGAAAATTTATTCATCATTAATAACAGATGAAAATCGGAATGATTTGATTATTAACGATGTAATAAGTGCCGTGGACAGAAAACGATCGCCCATTTTACTGACAGAAAGGAAAGAACACCTCATGTTTTTAGCTGAACGTCTTTCCCCTTTTGTGAATAATCTGATCGTACTTAAAGGAGGTATGGGACAAAAACAGAGACGACAAATTGCAGAGAAGATAGACGGAATCCCAAGAAACGAGGAAAGATTAATCATCGCCACGGGGAGATATCTCGGTGAGGGATTTGATGATGCACGTTTAGATACATTATTTTTAGCCCTGCCCGTTTCATGGCGCGGTGTCCTTGCCCAATATGCAGGGCGACTGCATCGTTTATATGATATGAAAAAGGAAGTCATTATTTATGATTACGCAGACCTCGAAGTCCCAATGTTGGCTAGAATGTATGAGAGGCGACGTGCTGGTTACAAGGGTATTGGCTATGAAATTGAGGAATAAATTGTGTGCGTTTTGTGTGCGTTTGAGCGGCCTGATGATCTGAAATGCCTATTTTTGATCAATTATGGCTCTAGTAATTCCAACAAATTATTGATATCATTAATCTATTTTTGAATCCCGCCTTCGGCACCACGATGTGAATCTATCAACGGTCTCAGCGACTTACTGAATCCATCTTTCTTAATATGCGATTATGTGCGGTTATTTTAAGCTGCCTTGGCGGCCTTCCGAAGGACTCTGTGCCCCTAAGCGGTTAACAAGTTCCTAAACTATCCAATCTCAACATTTCATGTCATACCTCACCTGATAAAAAAACAACCTTTTCATACCGCTTTGGGCAACAGCCTGGCAAGTCCTGGCCCCTTCACATCGCTATTAGGCCAACCCCTACTTCATCCATAGGGTCATCAGACTAGCTTTTTTCCATCTAGAAAAGACCCTTTTCCCTCTGAGCGATGTTCCCCACAGTTCTCCATTTACGGCGCACTCGCATGCATGCCCTGGTGGGAACCCTTGTGCGACCTAACCTGGTGGAAAAATCTGTCCTTATCTTAATTGGAGTCTTACAACAGTCGGCAAATTGCTTTCGTTTTATTTAGGGACGCCCACTAGCCTCTGTGATGATCCACCATCTTCAACGGACCGCTATTCTTTTGACAGCACAGGGGTATCCCTTCATTTGATAGGTACCCATAACGGGATCAAATATTTCATCGTTATAAAGTAGATTTACGTTTCTTCCCTCAGAGGAGTATGGGTCATAACCAGGTAACCCAAGCTCTTGACACTCTTGCCACCAGCCATGCTGAGCATAAACAACATCCGTAGGTATAGCGTCAGTTAACCTGGCTTTCACCTGGATAGAACCGTTTTGCGTCTCGAGAGTAACCATTTCCCCATCCTTGATATCCAGTTCCTCTGCTTTGGCCTGGTTTATCTCAAGGTATGGCTCTGGCACTAATTTCCTCAGTGAGGGCAGGCAACGACCCCACCCATGGCAGTACTCGTACGGCTTCCAATTGGTCAAGGTTAAAGGATATCTGTTTTTCAACTCCTCGTCACTTAGAGTGCTCACTACCACCTCTTTATAAGTCGGTAGGGGCTCATAGCCATAGTCTTTATAGACTTGACTGTAGATCTCAATTCTCTTACAGGGCGTATTAAACCCCGGTGGTATCCCAGTCTTGGGATTCTTCCTGGCATAAGCCTTTTCAGCCGTGGGGATGTCGAGCGTAATGCCGCCGGGATGCCTTCTCAATTCTTCAACGGTAAGACCAAGCGGCTCTAGCTGGTAATTATATCCTGCCTCGATATCACCATTCCAGAATTTATCCCCTAGACCCAGTCTGCAGGCCAAATCAAACATAATCTGCACATCTGATCTAGATTCATGCTGTGGTGGAACAACCGGCTCTCGCAGTTGAATATGAGTGTTGCTTTTTGCCGTCAGCCCAAAAAAAGGTCTCACGTGCCAGGATTCCCAGTAACTGGCCGCCGGCAGTACAACATCAGCCAACTCCGCTGGAGGGGTCATAAATAACTCCACCTGAAGAAAGAAATCTAGTTTGCTTAAAGCGCGGTATCCTCTCAGGCTATCCGGATTTGCCGTGATGATGTTGCCCCCAAATGCTACGAGACCCTTTACCGGATATGGACGTTCATTCAAAATCGCTTCGTAGACGTCGTTGGCCCGTATCGCCCGGTATGGTTTCAGCCTCGTCTTCATTCCCCCGGGCCCAAGAGGTCTCTCTGCCGCGCCCAGCCGCTTACTTTCGACTTCCGGAGTTAGGAACTCAATGCCGTCCACTCTATTAAGCTTTGGCTTGGGGTATAGCCGGTTGCCGCCGGTGGCATCGTAACACCCGGTTAAAGCATAGATGATACTGACAGCCCGGTTGGTCTGGGCAGTATTTGCCTGCTGCTCAATACCGTTCCATTCCCAGTAGCTGACCGGCCTCAAAGTGCCAATCATCTGAGCTGCTAGCCATATATTATCCTTTGGTACCTTGGTTATCTGTTCTGCTCGCCCTGGGTTCCACTCTGAAGCCATTTCCCCGAGCAGTTGGAATACGGTTTTGCATTCCACCTGCCTGCCATCGGCTAGCGTAATGACATATGTCCCGGTAAGAGCAGGCGATACGGAATCGCTGTTATACGCCATGGTGTTCGGATCAAAAAACCCGATCGACTGGTTTATCTCATCCCAAACCGCAAATGAGCCAGAGTCTCCGTCTGCTGCTAAATCACTCCCTTTGAGTACATTTCCATTATCATCTCGAACCAGAAACGGGCTATTCGTCCACTTGCGAACGAATTCCTTATCGTAGAACCCCTCCTTTATCATTACGTTAAGTATGCTTAGGGCCAATACCCCATCGGTACCCGGATGTACCTGTAACCACAAAGCAGCCTTTTCTGCCGTCTTTGTTCGTTTGGGGTCAATTACGATAAGCTTTGCCCCATTCTTGAGACCCTTGTTGACTATTCCGGCGAATGTTGGAACGGTGCTAAACGGGTTGAATCCCCATAAAAGAATACAGGCCGATTTATCTGCTTCAGCATCTCCAATGCCTGAACCAAAGGTGTATCCTGAGTTTATGTCCCTGGCCCAATTACATATATGGGTAGTCGCCAAGGTATTTGGACTACCAAATGCATGAGAAAATCTGATCATCCAGTCCCAGAAGTCCTTGGCTGGTGATCCTGAGGGAGCTGGTCGGTAAAAGGCAACAGCCTCAGCGCCATACTCTGCCTTTATCTTGTTGAGGTTCGTTGCCACCATATCCAGTGCTTTATCCCATGAGATACGCTCCCATCCGGGGTCAGGTTCTCCTTTCGGTCTTGTTCGCCGCATGGGGTATTTTAAACGCTCTTTGCTATACACCAATTCAGGCCCGGCATGTCCCTTTGGACAGAGGGGACGGAAGGCATTAGGATGATCCATATCAGGCAGTAGCTTGGTAAAAACGCCATCTTCTACCTGGGCAATAGTAGGACAAATCGCCCGGCACTGAGGACAGAATCCCTTGATAAAATTGATATTTTTCTGAGTACTCAATTCTCTCTACCTCCTTGTAATACGATTCACGATTTAGGCATAAAGTAATTGTGCGTAAAACTCGTTTTAAACAACATCCGCCTCTTAATAGGAAAGATCTTTCTATTCATGAATTTACTCCGCATTAATAAATGATGAAAATCGCAGTGATATGATTATTACGATATCATAAGTGCTGTGGATAGAAAACGATCCCCCATTTTACTGACAGATTGGAAAGAACACCTCATGTTTTTGGCTGAACGTCTTTCGCCTTTTGTGAAAAATCTGATCATACTTAAAGGAGGCATGGGACAAAAACAGAGACGACAAGTGGCAGAGAAGATAGATGGAATCAAAAAAAACGAGGAGAGATTAATCATCGCCACGGGCAGATATCTCGGTGAGGAATTTGAGGATGCGCGTTTAGATACATTATTTCTAGCCCTGCCTGTTTCATGGCGCGGTGTCCGCGTCCAATATGCGGGGCGACTGCACCGTTTCTATGATATGAAAAAGTAAGTCCTTATTTATGATTACGCAGACCTGGAGGTCCCGATGCTGGCTAAAATGTATGAGAGGCGACGTGCTGGTTACAAGGCTATTGGTTATGAAATTGATGAATAGTTTGTGTGCGTTTGAGCGGCCTAATGATCTGAAATGCCTATTTTTGATCAATTATGCTTATAATAATTTCAATAACTTATTGACATTATTTACTTTCTTTTGAATCCCGCCTTCGGCACCATTTTCTCAATATTACCGCTCAGTGACACATCCCGACTTTTGGTCAGGCGAATTAGTGTGAGCTCCCAAAAAACTCTTCTTTTCTCGTCTAACGCTTATGCCGACAATGTCTGCCCAATCCTCGCTAGCCCAGTTCAATGATCATGGCCATTCCCAGGCCACCACCTCCGCATAGCGTGGCCAACCCGTATTGCACATTGCGCCTTCTCATTTCATGAAGCAGGGTGATTACTAGGCGAGCCCCTGTGGCTCCCACCGGATGACCTAATGAGATTCCGCTGCCATTGACGTTGATAATCTCACGCTTCTTTGTGAGTTCAAGTCCCATCTCGCATGCCAAATATTGGGCTGCAAAGGCTTCGTTAATCTCTATCAAGCCCATATCCGAGAGCTTCAGGCCTGTTCTCTGCATAAGTTTTTCTGTGGCGGGCACGGGGCCCCATCCCATGTAATCGGGATCGACACCCACCACGCTGAAATCCACGATACGGGCCATGGGTTTGCATCCCAGTTCGTCCGCCCTGGACTTGCTCATAATCACCATAGCGGCAGCACCGTCGTTTATTCCTGAAGCATTGCCGGCGGTGACAGTGCCATCTTTCTTGAACGTGGGTCTCAATTTGGCAAGGGCCTCAACGCTGGTATCCGGTCTGGGATGTTCGTCCGTGTCTACCATTGTTGATTTTCCCTTGCGTCCAGGCACTTCGATAGGGACGATTTCTTCTTTAAACCGACCTTCATTGATGGCAGCTCCTGCTTTCATATGACTTTCATACGCGAGTTCGTCCTGTGCTAGACGGCTGATGTTATACTTTTCGGCCAGGTTTTCCGCCGTGATGCCCATAGGCGGACCAACCCCGATGGCCGTGACCCCATCCCACATCATATCTCTTACTTCCACCGTGTTCATGCGGGCCCCCCACCGGAGGGAATCTATGGTATAGGGGACCGTGCTCATGCTTTCCACTCCGCCGGTTAGGTATACGGAGTTATATCCTTGGCGAATAGCCATGAATCCCTGGGCGATGGCCCACATGGATGACGTGCAGACACGCATGACCGTAAATGCGGGCACCTCAACGGGAACACCCGCCTCGATGGCCGTCACACGGCCGATATTCACCTCCTTCTTGGCACGCTGATAACAACACCCCCAACCCACATCGTCGATGACCGCAGGATCGATGCCCGCTCTGTTCCGATGGCACTGCGAACCGCAGAAACAATAACCACATCATCTAAATCCATATCCAACCTCCTTTATTCCTATCTATCAAACCTTCTCTTTTGAGATGTGAAAAATTCAAATTTGAGATTTGCATTGGTTTACGAAACCATCCTCTCTTTGTCTTTCCAGAATCTTGCCCTCATGGCCTTCTTATCCAGCTTCCCGAGATTGGTCAACGGGATCTCATCCCAGAATTCCACGGTCTTGGGTGCCATGAGGCTCCCTTTTCTTTCCTTGACAAATTTGATCAACTCCTCTTCCGTGGCGGTTTGTCCCTCGTGGAGCACCACGAGGGCCTTCACCTCCTCTCCCCACTTCTCATGGGGGACCCCGATAACAGCCGCGCCCTTGACGGCCGGGTGTTCGAACAGGACATCCTCCACCTCTCGTGGAAAGATATTGAAACCGCCGCTGACAATCATGTCCTTTTTCCGGTCCACGATGTAGAGGAAACCCTCCCCGTCCTGCTTGGCAATGTCTCCGGAATAGAGCCAGCCGTCTTTAACGGTCTCCGCCGTGGCCTCCGGATTCTTGAAATAACCGGTCATGATGTTGGCACACTTCACAATCACTTCGCCCGCCTCACCCCTTTTGACGTCATTGCCCTCCTCATCCACCAATCTGATCTGGGCGTGGAAAGTGGGCCGCCCGGCGGAACTCAATATCTCCATCTCTCTTTCAGGGTCCTCGACCACATGTTCCTCTCGGGACAGGACGCTGAACATCATGGGGGCTTCAGTCTGTCCGAAGAGCTGGCTGAAGATGGGTCCAAAAGTGTTGAGGGCCTGTTTCAGCCTTTCCGGAGCAATGGCGGACGCCCCGTAGATGACGTTGTGCAGGCTGCTAGTGTCGTATTTTTTAAGATCTGGATAATCTAGCAGAACATAGATCATTGTGGGAACCAGGAAAGTCATGGTGACTTTTTCCTTTTCAATGGTTTCTAGGAGGATTTTGGGATCGAAGTGGTCGATGATGACACATCTCCCCTTTCGAAGCAGGACCGGGAGCATCAGACACCCGCCGGCATGGGTGAGGGGTGTGGGATAGAGGAAGACCTCTTCCCAGCCAAACCCGAGATCCAGCATCTCGATGAGAATCGTGTAGACCCAGGCCCTGTGGGACAGCATGACCCCTTTTGGTTTTCCGGTCGTACCGCCCGTGTAGTAGATCCCGACCAGATCCTCAGGATCGATGTCCACCGTTTCCACCTCAGGAGGATGCCTTTCTATCATAGTTTGAAGATGATAATGGCCTTCCATGATGTTCGCAGGATCTTCACTGATGCAGATAAAATGCGCCACGGTTTCCAGGTGCGGCATCATCTCCTTGAGCCTTGGAGCCAAACTCTCGTGGTATATGAGGGCCGTACATTCGGCCTGGTTCATCATATAGATATGGTCATTGGAGCTTAACAGTACGGCGAGGGGAACCCGAATATACCCGCCCTTTGCCAGGGCGTACTCACAAAATATGTATTCCGGGCAGTTGGCCATCAGAAAGGCGATCTTGTCCCCCTTCTTGAAACCCATTTTTTGAAGGGCATGGAGGAGGCAATTGGCCCGATAACCCAGGTCACGATAGGTATAGGATTGATCACGGAAGGTTACGGCGGTTCGATCTCCGAAGAAATCCACACAGCGGTCATAGTAATCCCCGATCGTCATCGTTATCATTTTTCAATCCTCCTTTCTGTTGCATAATATCTTCCCCTTGCGCCGTGAGCCCTGGGCCCAGCGTTTTTTTATACTTTCATATGAAACATCATTTTATAATCAAAGACCATCACATCCTCATCCCTTTGATTCTTTACCGTGTAGCGCCAGGTTTGAACGCCACGTTCGGGCTTGCTCGTTGTTTTCTTATCTATCACCTCCACAACGACCGTGACGGTGTCACCGATAAAGACGGGGGCGAGCATTTTCATGTTGTCGGCTCCCAACCACGCGATGACCGCATCGTCGGCAAACCCGGCGATGCTCACGAGGCCGACGGCCAGACCAAAGATCAGCGGTCCGTGGGCAAGCCTTCGTCCAAACTGGGTCTTAGAAGCGTATTCCCTGTCCATATGGATGGGGTAGAAATCCATAGTCAAACCGGCCCAATTGACAAGATGGGCCTCCGTAACGGTAATTCTCCCTGTGGTATAAATATCGCCCACATTAAAATCATCTCCAAATTTGGTGCGTTCCATATCTTACCCTCCATGAGTACCCTTGTGCCATAATCATTCCTTATGAACGGGTTTAAATTTCGGGAGCGTGAACTCATCATCCAGTCTCTCAAAGGTCACCTCTACGGGCATATCACATTGAACCTGTTTAGGATCGCACCCAACGATGTTTGTCAACATCTGGACCCCCTCTTGCAGTTTAACAATCGCAATGACAAAGGGCATATCTTGAATAAAAGCTGACGGTGCATTATTTGTGACGACTGTATAGCTATACACCGTTCCTTTTCCAGACGCCTCCACCCACTCCACATCCTCTGAAAAACAGTGTGGACAGGCTATCCTTGGATAAAATACGTGTTTTTCACAATCCTTACATTTTTGTAATATTAATTTCTCTTCCCGAGCAGCATCCCAGAAAGGCTTTGCCCAGGGACTAACAATCGGAACCGGTTTTTTGGGCATATCCATGTTGATCCTCCTCCCTATGGGATCTCTGTCCCCAAAATAGTGACTTGTGAATCCATATATGTACCACCCGTGGCCGTCTCTACGGCGAAACGAGCCCCTTTAACTTGTCTTTCACCGGCTTTCCCCATGAGTTGGCGAGCTGCCTCAACCATAAGAGAGACCCCCCCTCCCGCGCCAATATGTCCCTTGGATAGCATGCCGCCGTCCGTGGTACAGGGTATCCTTCCTCCTGGCCACGTATCCCCTCTGAGGAAGATCTCACCGGCTTCTCCCCTTTCGCAGAAACCGAGCTCCTCGAAAGCGATCACTTGGTAGATCGGGTAGGAGTCATAGATTTCCGCCACATCAATATCTTTCGGTGAAAGGTCTGCTTCCTCAAAGGCCTCTTTCGCGGCCTCGGCCCACCCAAAGCGGGTTAAATCCGGCTCCTGAGAAAAGACAAAGTGCGTGACGCGTCCACTCTCTCCGAGCACATATACCGGTTTATTGGGAAGGTCCTCTGCCCGTTCGGCCGATGTGACGATAAAGGCGGACCCCCCGTCAAAGAGCATATTGGACATTTTGGCCCTCAGGGGCGTTGACAGCATCTTGGAGGCCATGACCTCTTCAATCGTAAGGGGCTTCCTGAAAAAGGCGTTCGGATTAAGCTCTGCCCACTTTCGGTTGGAAACACACACCGATGCAAACTGTTCATCTGTCGTACCCGTTTCGTACTGGTATCTTGTTGTAGTCAGGGCCGCCACGGCGGAATAATGCTGGCCATAGAAAACTTCCCATTCAAGGGAAATCCCTGCAGTGGAGAAAAGGTCTATACCCCCCTGAGCCGTCACCCCGGTCCCCAATCTTTCCGCGTGCACGTACAGGACATAGTTGGCCGCACCAGTGGCGATCAGACTGCCGGCCATTTGCAGGCCGCAACTGCTGCTTGCCCCGCCAGCAAAAATCTGGCAGTTTTTCTTGCAGTTTTTCAGCCCCAATTCCTCCACAATACGGGCGGTGACCAACTCCGTATTAAAGGGAGGACTGAAAAGCGATGCGGTGGGCATGACGAAATCAATCTCATCTTTATCGATTCCCGCATCCTTAATGGCCTGCTTTGCCGGCTCGATGGCGTGATAGATGGCCGCCGTGTCCGGGTACCTCCCCGTGGGAACCTCACCGATTCCCACAATGGCAACCTTTCCTTTGAGATCACTCATTATTACCTCCTGGACTATTGATAATTTGTGATTTCTCTCTTCAACTCGTAAGGCGTTTAGGAAAAGAACCGTTGTTACAATCCTAACTGTTTGCCAATAATATTTTTCTGAATCTGAGTGGTTCCTCCTCCTATGGAAAGGACTAAAACGTCCCTCAGAAATCGCTGGGCATCGTATTCCATGGTGAATCCATACCCCCCCAGGATCTGAACGCCCTGGAGGCATATCTTTTTCGCCACCTCCGCGCAGAAATACTTGGACATGGAGGTCTCTTTCACAGCCTCTTTTCCTTGCGTGTCCCTCCAGGCCGCATAGTAGGCCAGTTGCCTGGCGGCCTCAAGCTCCGTAGCCATTTCCACGAGCATATGCTGGATGACCTGGAAACCGCCGATAGGCTTGCCGAACTGCTCCCGCTCCTTTGCGTATTGCAGGGCATAGTCAAAGGCCCCCTGTCCTATCCCCAATGCACAGGATGAAAGAAGCAGTCTTTCGGTATTCAACAATCTCATCATCTGCTTCCACCCCTCATTCAGGCATTCGGGACCCCCCAGAATATTCTCAGGCGGCACCTTCACATCATCATAGTAGACCTCACAGGTATTGGAGCCCCTGTAGCCCAGGTCTTTGATCGGTCTGGTGCTAAAACCCTCAGAGGTCGTCTCCACCAGAAAATCGGTAATGCCTTCAAACCTCGATTCGGCCGTTCTCGCATTGGTCACAACAATATCACTGATTCCGGCACCGGTGATAAATATC
>WOR8_10007426_pt1 | contig 10442 bp, 9 predicted proteins | sample DeeMarSeWOR38_10_FD_19890 | JGI IMG/M metagenome (IMG submission 19890)
CTTCTGGAGCGTTATGGAATGACCGAAATTGGGATGGGGCTTTCAAACTCATACAGGAATGAGAGAAGACCCGGCTATGTTGGACTCCCCTTGCCCGGTGTTGAAATGCGCCTGGTGGATAAGGACAATAGCCCGGTTACTGAAGAGTTGCCCGGAGAAATTCAAATAAAGGGGCCTTGCGTTTTTAAAGAATACTGGCAAAAAGAAGAGGCTACAAAAGAAGCCTTCACTAAAGATGGCTGGTTTAAAACAGGCGATATTGCCATGTTGCATAATGGGATGTACAAAATTTTAGGTAGAGATAGTGTGGATATAATTAAATCCGGGGGCTATAAAATTTCCGCACTGGAGATTGAAGACGTCCTGAGAGGGCATAAAGACATCGATGATTCTGCAGTAATTGGCCTGGAAGATGAGGAGTGGGGAGAAGTCGTGGCTGCTTGTTTGGTGTCCGGAAAAAATACAATGGATTTTGATGAAATTTCGAATTGGCTCAGGGCCAGATTGCCTTCTTATAAGATACCCCGAAAATATATCCTTCAGAAGAAGCTCCCGAGAAATGTATTGGGTAAAGTAACCAAAAACGAACTTAAATCACTTTTTTAATATGGATTTTCTAAGTCTGTTCCCTTATATAGGTATTGTTTTACTGGTAATTATAAATGCCGTTCTCGTAATGAAAAGAGATATTAAAGTTGACCGCAGCAGGGACGACATCCAAACCAAGTAATGGATTATATAATAGAACATCATTTAACGCTTCTGCTAACTTCAATTTATGTTGCGGGTTGCCTGTATATCGGATGGCATTTTAAGAAGAAGGCAAAACGAGGTGTTGAAGGGTATTTCGTGGCGAAAAGGGAAATTCCGGGTTGGGTTATTTCGCTGGCTTTTTTCTCCACTTCAGCCAGTACCAACACTTATATCGGCCAGGCCGGGATTTAATTTGAATACGGTCTTTCCTGGGCATGGATGGGATTGATATGGACCTTCTTTTGCGTAATTTCATGGCAGCTTTTAGGGCCCAGAATGAGGTATCAGACCGCACGTTTAAATTCTTATACCATCCCGGATTATTTTCATTTGCGCTATAAAAGCAACCTGGCTAAAAGCATTCGTATTTTGTCTGCGTTTATAATCCTTTTTGCAACAATATGGTATATGGTAGGTATTGCCAAGGGTTGTGCCCATGTTCTTACCTCGGTTTTAGATATTCCTTATGAATACGGCGCTTTCGCGATTATTTTTATTACCTGTGTTTATACCATTTGGGGCGGTATGTACAGTGTTTTGTGGACAGACGCCATTCAGGGAATAATTATGTTTGGTGTGGCCATTCTAATGTTGATGATTCCTTTTATTTATTTGGGTGGAGTTGATAATGTAATGGAGAGCATTTCCATGACGGAACATCTTACTAAATCTGGCAAGCCAATAGGTAATGGGCTGGTTGTTTTTGGCAAGCTGGTTTCCTTTCTCTATATATTGGGAATAGGCCTCTCTATTGGAATGAAGCAAATTTCGGAACCAAAAAATCTTATTCGTTTTTATTCTATCAATAATGCGAAAAGCATGAAATTCGCCATGATCTGGACTCCTGTTTTTTTAGGTGTTTCTCTGGTTTGCGTAATGGGGCTTGGTGCTTTGGTTCATGGGATGACAACCGTTGAGGAAGCAAATTATCTCATAAATAACACCGATGAGGTGATTGGTTTTATGCTAAACAAGTTTGATAACCGGCTTGTTAGCGGTATTTGTGTAGCTGGTTTATTCGCTGCCGGCATGTCTTCTTTGGCATCTGTTATAATTATTATTGGAACCGCATTTGTAAATGATATATGGCATGCAGTAAAGCCAATGCCGGTTGCTAAAATTATTCCAAGAACAAAATGGGTAATGGGTATATATTGTTTGATGGTATATATATTTACTTTATACCCAATGGCTGGAATCGTGGAGCTCACCGCATTTGCAGGAGCTGTTTTTGCAGCGAGTTTCTTCCCTGCAATATTTGGAGGTCTTTACTTTAAATGGGGTACGGATCTCGGTGCAATTTCTTCAATGGTTGTAGGCATGCTGGTAAATATCATCTGGCGTTTTGGGTTTCGGTTCAACTATCCTGCGCTGGAGGATGTGCACGAGATTATTCCTGCTTTTTTGTTTGCCCTGATAACCTATTTTGTCGTTAGCTTATTGAGCAAAGACCGAAGGCCCGACGAAAAGCACCTTTCTAATGTTTTTGACTAATAACTACTTATACAAACGGCTTATACCATTTAATAGTACCGGATTACCCTTTAATCATCAATATGTGCGGGATATCGTCTTCCAGATAAGTTTCTCCGGCAGCCATAAAACCAAGTTCCTCATAGAATTTCTGTAAATAGGTCTGTGCCGACAAGTGAATGGTGGTTTCCTTAAAATTATCCTCAATTGCTTTAATGGAAGCTAGCATAATTTCCTTCCCATAGCCCCCTTCCCTCATGGGTTTCTCTACCACAACACGTCCTATGCTGGCCTGGTCCATATAATCCCCCGGTTTAAAAATTCTGGTATAGGCTATAATTTCATTTTCCTTAGTGCCTATAACATGCAGCGCCTTTATATCTTTGCCGTCCATATCCTGGTATACACAATTCTGTTCCACCACAAAAACCTCTGTCCGCAATTGAAGAATCCGGTATAATTCCAGATTACTCAGTTCTTGAAAGGTTTTGATATTGATATTCATGGGTTAATCCTGCACGATTACTTTTTTGCTGTCGCATTTGCCAAATTCAGGCTGTATGTTTAAGTGGTTTATACCAAATTTATGGTAGACTTCTTCTTCTATTTTTTCCAATATTCTATCAAATTCTGATAAGTTAATATCTTCGTCAAAATCAATGTGCGCTTCCAGGTGTACCTCATCCTCGTTCAGTTGCCAGATATGTACATGATGCACATTTTTCACCGGTCGTATTTCTGTTATTGCTGATACAATTTGCTCAACCTCAATTGTGTTAGGGGTAAAAAGCATTAGTACTCTGGTAGATGACTTCAATAAATCATACCCCATATAAACAAGGTATAGGGCTATCAATATGGTTAAAACAGGATCTACCCAGTAAAGTGCATAAAACTTCATCAAAAGCCCTCCTATTAACACAGCAACAGACGCCATCATATCTGTAAATAAATGAAGGTATGCAGATTTCATGTTCATATTTGCTTTTGCATCCTTCTTAATTAAAAGAACACTAAATCCGTTAGCAATTATACCTAACAAGGATAACCAAATAACCAGGTTTGATTCAATTTCAACAGGATTTACAAATCTTTCGATAGCCTCTTTTACCAGGATTATTGAAACAATGATCAGGGTTGAGGAATTCACAAAAGCCGCTATTATTTCTGCTCTTTTATACCCAAAAGTCCTGTTTAAAGAAGCTTTCTTTTTTGCTAATAAATTAGCCACATAGCTTATAACCAGTGAAAGGACATCACTGAAATTATGAAGTGCGTCTGATAATAAAGCGAGGCTTCCCGATAATATTCCTCCTACTACCTGGGCCAGGGTTATTAAAATATTAAGGAGTATTGTAATAAAAAGGTTTCTTCCTTTTAAATCTTTATGGTTATGAGAGTGGGAGTGTGAATGGCCCATATTATTGTTTTAAGAACAGGGTATTTTTTCTATTCGTCGTTCATGTCTTCCCCCTTCGAAATTTGTGCTGAGGAAAATCTTTACCATGTCCAAAGCCTGAGAAAGGGAAATAAAACGGGCAGGGAGACTTAGTATATTTGCATTGTTATGTTCCCTGGCTAATGCTACTATTTCCCTGTTCCAGCAAAGAGCTGCCCTAACCCCCTGGTGTTTATTAGCCGTCATGCTTGCCCCATTTCCGGTTCCACAAATTATTATTCCCACATCTGCACGGTTAGTTTCTACGTCAGATGCAACAGGATGTATAAAATCCGGATAATCAACACTATCTGAACCATCGGTGCCATGATTCACTACTTCTATATTCATTGACTTCAGAAGACCTACAATTGCAAGTTTATATTCTGTGCCTGCATGGTCATTACCAATTGATATTTTCATATACTAAGGGTATTTACAATTAGTACAAAGTTACAAATACCTTTGGGAAACCTAATCTTTAAGTTTGTTAACAACTAACTATTTTATAAAAGTGTAAGTGTTTGGGTAAGAAGGTGTTGTTTAATTATAGGATTTGTTAATAACCATAGGATAAATAATAAGTATTATGTTTTGGTTTCTGCTTTAAAAAATGATCTACAAAACCTGATGGTTATTAAGAAAAATTCTTCTTAATAATTAATAGAAAGATATTAAAGTTAAATACCGTGGAAATTAACAGAAAAGAAAAATTTAGTTGTAAGTAATTAGTTGTTGATACCAGTTATTAATAGCCGTGTATAAAAAAGTTAACTTATTGATGTTTAGATGAAACAATGAAAATTTAATTGTCAATAAACTCTTCTTTCTGTTCATAGCAACTTTTACTTAAAATTTTTATAAGTAGTATTAACAAACTATAATCATCATCAATTTTTATATAAATTAATTAAAGAAAATATTAATATATTAATAATTGTTGATATGTTATTTACAGAATTTAAAGGTTTAAATCTGTTAATATGGATTAAGTGCTATGGATTATAATTCGTACTTTTCCATGCAAATAAAGAATTTAATGTCGAAGAAAAAGAAAAGGGCTAAAAGCCATAAAAGAAATGAAATTACAAAGGGTATATTCTCTGTCCTTGAGAAAGAACCTTCGAAGAGTTTTAATTATAAGCAGATAGCTTCAAAGCTTGAGTTGCTTGATACGGAAAACAGGAATTTATTGATTAGAAGATTAGGTGAATTAAGAAATGAAAAACGAATAATAGAGAATACAAGAGGTAAATACCAGGCAATGTCTAATGGAACCTGTTATCAGGGAAAAGTTGATATCACTGCAAGAGGAAATGCATATGTTGTTGTAGATGAATTGGAGAGCGACATCTTTGTGCCTTACAACAGACTTAACAGGGCTTTTCATGGTGATATTGTGGAGGTAGATATATTTAAAAAGAAGAGCAGCAAGAAACCTGAAGGTGAAATAAAAAGAATACTGGAGCGAAAAAAGAAAAAATTTGTGGGTATAGTAGATTTACAAAAGACATTTGCTTTTGTCAGACCTACAGATATAAGAATGTATACAGATATTTTTATTCCACTTGAAAATATAGGCAAAGCAAAGAATGGGGAGAAAGTGCTTGTAGAAATTATGGAGTGGCCGGATAAAGCAGAATCTCCCTATGGTAAAATAATTGAAGTACTGGGTAAACCAGGAGACCACCATACAGAAATCCATGCCATATTGGCTGAGTATGGGTTGCCGTCTGCATTTCCGGATGAAGTGGAGATTTATGCCAACTCTTTAGATACTTCGATAAAACAGGAAGAAATTTTAAAAAGAAAAGACTTAAGAGAACTCCTGACATTCACTATAGACCCGAGGGATGCTAAAGATTTTGATGACGCTTTGTCTTTTGAGGTACTGGATAATGGTAATTACTCCATAGGAATTCATATAGCAGATGTTTCTCATTATCTAAAACCGGATAGTATACTGGAACAAGAAGCATACGAAAGAGCGACCTCGGTCTACCTGGTAGACAGGGTTGTACCTATGTTACCTGAAATTTTATCGAATAACGCCTGTTCCTTGCGCCCGCATGAGGATAAATATACATTTTCAGCAATTTTTGAAATGGATGTAACAGGTTCCGTAAAAAACCAATGGTTTGGACGTACGGTTATAAACTCAAACGAAAGATTTGCTTACGAAGAAGCCCAGCATATAATAGAAACAGGAAAAGGATCAATACCTGAGTCCGTTTCAATAAGAAATAAAGCTTATTCAGTTAATGAAGAAACTGTTAATGCAATTAATACCTTAAATAGTTTAGCTAAGAAAATGAGGAGCAGAAGAATGGATTCCGGAGCTATTTCATTTGATAAAGTAGAAGTTAAATTCAATCTTAATTCAAAAAATGAACCGGAGGGCGTTTACTTTAAGGAGGCTAAAGATTCAAATAAATTAATTGAGGAGTTTATGCTGCTAGCAAATCGCAAAGTAGCAGCATTTATTGGTAAGCAAAAACCAACAAAAACCTTTGTATATAGAATTCACGATCAGCCGGATGAAGAAAAATTATTAGCTTTAAACAGCATTATTTCACGTTTTGGACACAAGCTTAACCTTAAGGACAAAAAGGCTGTTAGCAGCTCTTTAAATAAACTCCTGGAGGACGTTAAGGGTAAGAAAGAACAAAATCTTGTAGATACCTTAGCGATACGCAGCATGAGCAAGGCTGTTTACAGTACGAATAATATTGGGCACTATGGTTTGGCATTTGACTTTTATTCACATTTCACATCCCCTATCAGGCGTTATCCGGATGTAATGGTACACAGGTTGCTGCAACATTATTTGGAAGGCGGGAAATCTCCCAGCAGTGAAATCTATGAGGAAATGTGCAAACATTCTTCAGATATGGAAATTTTAGCCTCCAGTGCCGAACGCGATTCAATTAAATACATGCAGATTAAGTTCATGCAGGAGCACAGGGATCAGGAATTCAATGGTGTTATTTCTGGAGTTACTGAGTGGGGAATTTATGTTGAGATAATTGAGAATAAATGCGAAGGAATGGTTCGAATTCGGGATATAAAGGATGATTATTATACCTTTGATGAACGGGAATATGCAATAATTGGCGAACGTACCCATAAAAAGTACCAGCTGGGAGACATTGTTGTAGTGATGGTAAAAAGCACCGATTTAGTAAAACGCCATCTTGATTTCTCACTTTTAGGAAAATCTGAAGAATAGCTAATTTTTGGAATAGAATTTGTTTGTTCTAAGGGATAAACACTAAAACCAACATAATGAAACAAGTAATCCTTTTTGCTTTTTTCCTGTTTCTTATGCATACCGCAAGACCACAGGATGGGGAAATTAGTGTGAATTTGACTGATTTCACTGAGGTTAAGGCGTTTGATGGAATATCTGTGAACCTGATAAAATCAAATGAAAATAAAGCTGTAATCAAAGGAGCGAATACGGATAAAGTCAAGTTTGTAAATACAGATGGCATTCTTAGAATCCGGATGGAAATAACAAAAATTTTTAGTGGATACAGGACCTTTGTAGACCTTTATTACACAGATAATTTAATAGTAATTGATGTTAATGAAGACGCAAGAATTACTTCCGATGACACCTTTAACCAGGAGGTTATTGAATTAAAGGCCCAGGAAGGAGGAGAATTAAAAATAAAAGCAAGAGTAGAACAAATGTTGATCAGATCTGTTTCCGGGGGGGTTATAACCGCAACCGGGGAATCAGATGTTCAGGATGTTGCAATTAATACCGGCGGTTCTTATCTGGGCAGGGATTTTAAGACAAAATTTACCACCGTAAATGTAAATGCGGGATCCAGCGCAGAGATTTTTGCCTCAGATTATGTCAAAGCCAGTGTCAAAGCCGGAGGAGAGGTTTTAGTCTTTGGAGACCCTGCCAAAATGGATGAAAAAACCGTATTTGGAGGTAAAGTAACAAGAATGTAAAGGAATTCTATAGTTTAATGATAGAAGATATTCAGGCAGCCATACCGCTGGGTTTTTTGTTGGCCTTTATGATTGGCCCTGTTTTTTTTGTACTTCTCGAAACAAGTGCAACTAAAGGTTTCAGGGCAGGTTTGTTTTTTGATCTGGGCGTTATTCTGGCGGATATTATTTTTCTTACAATAGCCTATTTCAGTAGTTTTCAATTGCTGGAAAACTTAAGCAATGAACCCGGTTTATATGTTTTTGGAGGGGTAATTCTTCTTATATACGGCCTTACTACATTCTTTAACAGGGAGTTTGTAAAAGGAAGGACAGATATAAAGCCCAGAAAAGGAGGTTACTTAAGCCTTTTCGTCAAAGGGTTTCTGCTTAATTTTATAAATATTGGGGTTCTTGTGTTCTGGCTGGGTGTTATTATAATCGTTGGCCCAAGCCTGGACAACAACCCTAACAGAATTATTGTTTTCTTTTCCGCAATGCTGGGTGCCTACTTAATTACGGACGTCTTCAAAATTTTGCTTGCAAAGCAACTTCGGCGCAAACTTACAACAGAAAGAATTCGTTTGGTTAAGAAGGCCCTTGGCATAGTGCTGGTTATATGCGGGTTTGTACTTATTTTTAAAGGCTTTCTCCCTAAGGACAAACTAAACATAGAAAAAGGAATTGAATATATAAGGGAATAAAAAACAGCCTGTTCCTGAAAAATCTTTATACTAAAAATCAACTGGAAACGAAAAACCCCTCAATTTATGAGGGGTTTTTGGAGGCATCGAGCGGATTCGAACCGCTGTACAAGCTTTTGCAGAGCTGTGCCTAGCCACTCGGCCACGATGCCATTTAAAGGCGCAAAGGTACTATTTTTTCCTGCTTAGAAAAAGAAACTTATACTCTCTTTTTCTTTAGTGTAACCGTAACCATTTCTACATCCCCGTTAATTGGTGGATTTACTTTAGATACTGAAACCAATGCTTTGGTAACACTTTTCATTTCTTTAAAAATTCGATCTATTATTCTTTTTGATACATGTTCCAGCAGCTTCGAACTGATTTTCATTTCTTCCTTTACAACCCTGTTGATAAATACATAATCCACGGTATCCTCTAAGTTATCCGAAAGACTTGCTTTTTGTAGGTCGGTAAAGATTTCTACAGTTACCAGGTAGTCGCTGCCAATGAGACTTTCTTCTTTCAGGCAACCATGATAGGCATAGACCCTTATATTGCGTAGTGTTATTTTACCCACCTTCTAGTTTGTTTTTGCAAACTTAGCCTAAAGACGCGAGAATTTTTAATAAGTACACCTGCAATTGCTAATACCCTGGAAAAGATCTACTCCAATGGTAATTACATGCGTACCGGTACTGAACCCCAGGATTTCATTTAATATGATCTGGTAGGAGTATCCGAAATAAAAATTACTTTTCTTTAGCCCTATTAATGGCGCAATATATAATGGACTTCCCACCTGATCATTCAGGAACCGATAGGTTACACCCGCATAGTAGTAATCTTCAAAATCGTACCACCTGAATTTTGCATTCAAATCCGTCACGGATCGCCCGTCACTTTCAAACCACTGAAAGAAAACAGAAGGTTCTATTTCAAAATTACTCTTCTTTTTACTGAACCTGTAGCCGGTATAGAAATAATAATTTCTCAATTGGTTAGGCTCTGATATGGGATTAAACTTTTTTAAGTCTTTATTTAAAATATTGGAAGCGTTTAAACTAACAAAAAACTTGTTTTTTCTATACAACACACCTATATCGAAATTATGGTTTGTTGTGGAGCGGTCATCTGTAACACTCGGGTCCAGACCGTCAAAATTTTCAATATCTATCCTGAACTGGTTGAAGTTATAAGAAAGCCCAAAGGAAAGGAATTCATCTTCATACCTGTCTAAGGTAAGGTGATGTGCAAAAGATAATCTTGCCCCTCTTTGTTTGGTTTCTCCATTACTGTCATTATAAAGGATCATTCCCACACCGGAGCGGTTCCCAATCCTGCCGTCAGCAGCCAGAGACTGGGTATCCGGAGCATCTTTTATCCCTACCCACTGGGTAAGACCATTAATCCGCACTTTAATATAGTCACCTATCCCTGCATAGGTTGGCGATATAACAAAGGGGTTATCTGCTAAATACTGTGACAATTGTGGGAGCGTAAGCTCCTGTGCATGCGAAGCAAACGCACACAACAACAGTATTAAACATAGCAATCTCTTGCGCATAATTCTATTAGGTTAAGTTTTATCTGTATAAGGTAAAATGTCCAACAAATTCTCTTTCATCACGCTCACCATTCAACTTTATGACATACCAGTAATCTCCTGTAGGCAGTTCTTTGCCCTGATACAGTCCATCCCAGCCGTTTGGCACAATCGTTTCTTCAGCAACTACTCTACCATAACGATCATATATTTTTATTAGTATTTCAGGATAACCTTCAATGTTATCAGGAATCCAGTAATCATTCATACCATCGCCGTCCGGAGTAAAGAAATTAGGGATTTCTATGTCTATAAACTCCATAAATATTTGTGCAGATACTTCACACCCATTTTCGTCTATAACTGTCACCGTATAGGTGCCCGTCATGGTAATATAATAGGTATTATCTGTACCATTGTTGTCATCATTGAAATAGAATGTGTAATCCTCAAGGCCGCCAGTGACAATAGCTGTAATCTCATTGAGATTCTGTTGTTCCAGTACCAGGGTTAATGGTTCGAAAGCCATGATTTCAAAATCAACCGTTTGCATACAACCATTAGAATGTGAAATGGTTACATAGTGCGCCCCCGGACTAATATT
>WOR8_10008615_pt1 | contig 10442 bp, 9 predicted proteins | sample DeeMarSeWOR38_10_FD_19890 | JGI IMG/M metagenome (IMG submission 19890)
TGGTTCTTGCGTCTCCACGTCGCTGCGATGGAAGCCACGGCCTGTCTCAAGTACCAGCGCCGTGCGTACGCCTCCCCGTAGTGGGGTAGGACACTGGTGTTGTATTCCTCCGCTATGTCGCCGAGGATGATTTCGCGGCGTTCTCCTCGCAACAGCAGATGCAGGAGCAGACGGCCTACCATTGGAGCAGGTCTGCTTCTCATGGGATCAGCTTTCCTGAGCCTCGGGCTCGGGCGTGGTCAGGCTCGCGAGTTTGGCACCGAGTCCCTGCGCCATCTCGCTCAACGCTGCGTACGACTTACTCAGCGCAGTGGCTCCGGCAGGCTCGAGTCGGTAGTGCTTCTTGCGGCGACCACCCCGTTGGGCCGTTGGCTCACCGAGCCGAGACGACACGAACGCGCGCGTCTCCAGCCGGTCCATGGCCGTGTAGACCGCTCCGGCAGAGATTTCCCGGCCAGTGCGTTGCTCGATCTCCTGTCTTAGCGCCACGCCGTGCGCGTCGTCGCCCACTCGTACCAGCGCGAACAGGAGGAGTTGTTCGAATTCTCCCAGGTGAGTGCTCGTAGCTCTTTCCGTCATTATTAACTACACTGTAGTTTGTATTAAACTACAGTGTAGTTCATAGTTCGGCTGGCGTCAAGGGAACGCTTGGACGGCACGGCTTGGCGGATAAGGACTTCTGCCCTCCGAGCCTGCGTCAGCTGACAACGGGTGGAGTCGGTCGGGGAGTTGTTGGTGCGAGGATGCCGCCGGGCAATCTAATCCCGACGGACAGGAAGGCGGCCGGCCCCAACGGTGGGACCGGCCGCTGTGTGGAACCCGTACGTCTCGCTACGGGCTCAGGGTCAGGTGGTGCCTTCGACTGTGAACGTCTGGAATCGTGATGCGGAGACGCCGCAGACGGTGCCGCTAGAGCTGGCGGTAGCTGTCTGTGTGACGCCGTTGTACGAGGCGCTGGACGTAATGTCGATGGCGCAGCTACCCGCGCGGTCGTCACTTGTAAAGAAGCTGAACCCTCCAAGGAGCGTCCCGGACAGCGAGATCTCCTCCTCGGTCAGCAAGAAATCCATGTCCAGTGCAATGCTCGGATCCTCGCCGCTGACGGTGATTGTCACGGTCTCGGTGGGCACCAAGCAGGCATTGAACGTCCAGTTGAAACCCATGTTTAGCTCGGCTTCGAATGTCTCGTCGTCGACCCAGCCATCCACCGATCCGTCAACCGCTACAGAACCGGATTGACACGGCACAGACACATCGAAGCTCTCCTCGACAGTGATGTGCGCTTCGGGTGCCGCCGCCAAACCCGCCTGACGCGACGCCACGAGTCCGCCACCGGTCTCTTCGAACACGCCACTCAGCGCGGTCAGCAGAGACTGAATCTCCTCATCGGTCAGCTGGTCTCCTGAATTCACTCCCGTCGGACTGTCGCTGCCGCACGCGGCCAGGAACACGACGAGCCCGAGGCTGATACTGGTTACTGCTCTCGAAATCCTGTTCATGATACCCCCAGTGGACGCTAACTCATTGCTCGGGGCTCCAGCAGCCCCTGCTAACAGGATCTAGCGTATCAACTTCGGCACCGCCTTACTGTGTCGTAGATCACTTAGGCCACGAGCGACTGACGAGTAGGGGAGATGCGTCCACGAGAGTTGCTGCCGAAAAAGTCTGCTCGGCACTCCAGGTGGCCTAAAACCGCGGCCGCGAATGATCTACTAATCCCACCTATATATGCAGGCTCAGCCTGAAGTTGACCAAGGGGTAATCCCGAATTACACGACCGCCCCGGACCACCCGCACATGATGCTGCTGGTGTCGGCGCTGCCATGCTCTTCGCGCGGCCTTGGTGTGAAACTCGTACGCTCTCCGCTGCGCCTCGCGCAGCTGCCCCAGCGCCACCCTCTGCTGCTGGTACCGGCGCCGGTCCACCTGACGGGGGAATACGTGAATCAACACTGGAGCATGAGCCCTGAATGCTCGCTCGTCCCAGCAGTACACGTAACTTCCTTCTGGCTCACAAAAGCGGTTTCCCACTCGCAGGTAGGCTGAAGGGGTGGTGTAGCTCACCGAGGCGCGGATACCGGATGGACGTCCCACCGAGACGCCCACGGAAACTCGCTGGGCCAACACGGAGGTCGTGTCGCATAGCACGACTCCGGCTAGAAGCGCGAGCCCGACTGCCAGTCTCTTCATGGGACACCTCCTGTTGATGTCGATCCGTCTGTGACCCTCCCGTCACCCGACACTCCTCAAAGCACGGTGCGTGCCGTTAACGTAAGTCTTGTTATTACAGTATCTTACAGAGATACGACAGATGTAGGTGCGTCTAAGTTTGTCCACTTTAGTGGACGATGGTTCGTTCCACTCCAGCGAGTTCGGACCTGGGTTGCATCCGGCGCTCGGCGGAATCCGCCAACCACGTGTTAGTATGGATAGAGCTGCTCTTGGAGCTGGAGGTTCTCAAAAATGGGTCATCGCAGGTTCGTAGATCGTGAGGGGAGCACCTGGGAGGTGCGTGCCAGTTCGCGCAGTGAGTGGGAGTTCGAGCCGCTTGGAGACAAACCCGAGCTACCGAGGATGGTCAAAGCACCTGGGTATGAGCGGGATCCGTTCGAGCTGAGCGTGGAGGAGTTGCAGCGCCTGCTTGACTCGACCCCGCCGCCACGAGGAAGGTCCAAGCCATCCCCATTCCTGGACTAGGCAAGCCGCAGTAATGAGGGGGGAGTCGCATGCAGGGGGTAGCTGTACGACTCAGCGCGCGACTCTCGTCCCCGCCCCCCCCCGCCGCTCAGAAGGCTGCCCCAACCAGCTGTGCGGTCTGCGCTGCCGCAGTGAGGGCAGGCAGGGTCGGCATGCCGCCAGCCAGGGACATTCCTCAGTAGGCAACCAAGCCCCTGTTGTGAGGGAAAGGCCGGCGCCCCGCCCGCGCCACCTGGTTGTCGTGGTGGTAGTTTTCTCTGGTCGACGATTCCTGATAAGAGAGCAGCACGGAGGACATGAGAATGCGTTCCACTTACAGTTTGTTCACCGCCGCGGTCTGCGCCGCGCTGTGCCTGCAAGTAGTAGTTGGATCGGGCGCATATGCCCAGCTGCCGCCGGATCGCTCACTGGTGCCGCCCTCGATTCGCGATGCGGTGCTGCAAGAGATATCCGGTGAACTCGCGCTGCAGCACGTCCAGCTGCTGGCCGCGAACCGGATTCGCTCCCCAACTGAGTACACCGACACCTTCTTCGAGACGTCCTACTTGCAGGAGATGGCCGAGCGGTACGGCCTGTCGGATGTGCGGGTGGACTACTTCCCTGCAGGTGAGATCTGGATGCCGGAGGAAGCCGACCTCTGGATGGTCGAACCGGCCCGCAAGAAGATCGCGGGTCTCACAGTGGTGCCGGCCGCTTTGGCAAATGGGAGCGCAAGCGCCGATCTGGAAGCTGAAGTCGTGTGGGTGGGGATGGGAGGCCCCGCCGACTACGAAGGCAAGGACCTGTCAGGCAAAATCGCACTCGGCGACGGCTCTGTAAGCGGGATATTCAACACCGCAGTGAGCAGGTATGGTGCGGCTGGCGTTCTCGGAACCGGTAGTGCCGGGGTCAACGGCAACTACCCTGGCTACACACTCGACCAAATCGGGTGGCAGCGGGTTTCAGGTGATGGAGGAGGGTTCGGCTTCGTGCTGTCGCTGCGGCAGTTCACCGAGATCCGGGATTACCTCGACCGTGGGGTTCGGGTCGTTATGCGTGCCCACGTGCGCTCGCGAACCGTGCCTTACCGAATGAACGTGATATCGGCGGCGATCCCGGGTACGGATTCGACGGCGGGAGAACTCATCCACGTGGCCCATGCCTTCGAGCGGATCCCGACACCCGGTGCCAACGACAATTGCAGCGGAGTGGCCACGGTTTTGGAGGTGGCTCGGACGTTGGCCACGTTGATAGCGCGAGGAGAGCTGCAACCGCCGCGCCGCACAATACGCCTTCTCTGGGTACCGGAGATCTCGGGGTCGAGGGCGTTCATGTATGCGAATCCCCAACTGGAGGATCGGCTCATTGCTGCAATGAACTATGATATGCCGGGTGAGGACTTGGAGCTGACCGACAGCTACCTGAGGATGAAGATGACGCCGGATTCACGTCCCAGTTATCTGAATGATCTACTTGCCAACCTGCTCACTTTCGTAGATCAGACGGACATCAGGACACAGACGGGCAACAACGCTCCGTTCAACTACAGGCTCGTGCCGTTTATCAGCGCCAGTGATCATGTCGTGTTCTTGAGTGCGGGAATTCCGGCGATGCAGTTCAACCACTGGACCGACAACTTCTATCACAGTAGCGGCGACCGGGTTGAGGTGTCCGACCCGACGGAGATGAAGCGGACTGGGTTCATGGGAGCGGCCGCCTTCTACTATCTGGCCAATGCCGGTGCGGCAGAGGCCCGCGATTTGGCGTGGGAAGCGGTGGCCAATGGTGAGAAGTGGATCGCTGAAGTGACGCGACAGAGCGTGCGGTTACTGGAGGTAGCTGCTCCGGAGATCCACGGGAGGTACAAAGCGGCGCATAACAAGGTGACAGGGGCCTTCAATCGCGCCCGCGGTGGTGTGGAATCGGTACTGGACCTCTCCGACGCACCCGAAGTGCGCGAACTTGTGGACCGTTTGTCGGCAAGTCTGGAACAGGTGCTACAGGCTCAGTCAGCCAAGCTGGAATTGGTGTACAACGAGCGCTGTAGGGAGCTAGGAGTTCGGCCGCAACGTATCACCCTGACCGAGCAAGAGCGCCGCTATGCCGGGATGGTTCCTCACATGAGGTACAACTACTACAGCGAGGAGTATCGAACGGCATCAGCGAGAGTGGACCAGTTCATAACGGCTGAGCGACGTTTGAGGGGTCTAGCCGCAACTGAGGTACCGTGGTCGATCGACGGTGAGCGCAGCATCCTTGGCATCTACAACCTGGTCCGTGCAGAGTACGGTAACGTGACCACCAACAACGGAGAGTGGAAGTTCGCCTATGTTGTGACTCCAGGGACCGACGACATCGACCTCGAGTCAGTCGCGGCCACGGTCCTCGCTATGGAGCAGGCAGGATTGGTGGAGATCACGAGACGGTAGTCATGTAGAGTGTGGCCCCGGGTGGCGGGCCGCAGGTCGAGTCGTGACGCTCGCCTAACTGACACGGCTCACAGCAATTGAGCACGACCTCCATTTTGTCGTCGGGTGCAAGGCAAATGACTACTAGAGAACAAACCGCTGAAGCCCCGCGGATGATCCAAAGGACCATCAGCAACATAGGCCGAGCCTGGAAAGACCTCACAGGTGCGACTCGCGTGCGGCTGACAGGGTCGGTGCGTCCGGAGCTACCGGAAGCGGACCGCAAGCGGCTCGCGCGTCAGATTGACGAGTGTCTGCTGGGAAGAGGCGGGGTGGTGTCCGAGCGGGCACGGGCTGCTGACCTGGGACACACTTATTCGGGTCTGGACGTGGTTGGCAGAAGGCGCTTCTTGGAATTGCTGGCCGCGGAGTATGGGGTGGACGAGAAGGCCCTGTCAGACGCGACGGCAGCCTGGACCGCACTGCAGCGAAGCGGCAATGGATGTGTTGGTGACATGCTGGCTCGGTGCCAAACGATACAGTCTGACATGAGGGCCGTGCTGACGCCACCGCGTGTACACTTGTTGTCCCGTTTCACCGCTCTGCCCAACGGAGTCAAGTTCCTGGTGGATATGCGTGCGGAATTGCTTCCACTTGCGCGCACGGACCCGCAACTGAAGGGGCTCGACGAAGACATGAAGCGTCTGTTCGCTTCTTGGTTCGACGTCGGATTTCTAGAGTTACGCTGCATCACCTGGGATGCTCCGGCATCACTGCTGGAAAAGCTGGCGCACTATGAAGCGGTTCATGCCATCGAGTCCTGGAGCGATATCAAGAACCGCTTGGCACCCGACAGACGTTGTTACGCTTTCTTCCATCCGCAGCTGCCCGAAGAGCCGTTGATCTACCTCTGGGTTGCTCTGGTAAAGGGGTTGTCGGGCAACGTCCAGGAACTGCTCGACGTGAGTGCACCGACAGGGAACCCGTCTGAGGCAGACACCGCCATCTTCTACTCGATATCGAATGCGCAGGCCGGGCTGGCCGGGATTAGCTTCGGCAGCTTCTTGATCAAGCGTGTAGTAGAAGACTTGATGCGAGACTTCAAGAACCTCAAGGCTTTCGCGACTTTGTCGCCCATCCCCGGGTTCACCGACTGGCTCAACGAGCAAATCGCGGAGCAAGGCGAGGCGTTGCTGAGGCCCTCCGAGCTGCGGAGGTTCTCAGAGTTGTCGCCCGACCCAGAGGGGCTCGACTTGCTGACAGCGATTCAACGTCAGGAAGGGCTGTTCAGGAAAGCGACGATCCAGGAAGCGACAAGAGCGCCCCTCATGCGCATGTGTGCTCAATACGTGACCAGTGCAAAACGAGGACAGTACGCGCGGGATCGCGTTGCTCATTTCCACCTGTCAAACGGGGCGCGGATCGAGCGGATCAACTGGCTGGCAGACACGTCCACCAATGGGATGCGCCAGTCGCTCGGCATGATGATCAATTACCTCTACAAGTCCCGCGACATAGAGGACAACCACGAGGCCTACTCGGCTGATGGGAGGATCAGGACCTCAAAGAGCGTCAAGGCGCTGCTCAAGCAAGGGGGCTGAGGATAGGGGTCGTTGCTTCAGACTCCTACTACCTGCTCAGCTGCTAGGCGGTCTACCTCGTCGGGGGAGTAGCCCAGTACGTCCTGCAAAATCTCTCTGGTGTGCTGGCCCAGAGCTGGCGGTGGTTCCTTTGCTATCTCAGGTGCTGAGGAGAGGTGAGGGGTGGACCTGGCGAAGGTGTACGTTCCGACCTCCGGGTCGTCGATATCCACCAGCATACCACGTTTCCTGAAATGGGGATCGGTGAATACGTCCTGCGCGGTGTACACCGGGCCAGTGGGCATTCCTGCGGCGTTCAGAGTGTCGACGACTTCCGTTCTGGTCTTGTCCTCCATCCACGCTTCGATGATCGGCTGCAGGAATTCCTCGTTGGCGGCACGACTGGTGCCGTCAGCACTGCGTGGGTCGTCAACTAGGTCCGGCCGCCCCACGGCGGTGGCCAGGCGGGCCCAGACGGTATCGTCTGGAACGTTCAGTGCCACATAGCCATCCTTGCACTTGAAGGCGCCGCGCGGCCAGAGATGCTCCAACTTTCCTCTCTGAGGTGCCTTGCCGGTCACCGAGTAGAGTGCGACCATCCGCTCGTTTAGCGCCAACATGTTGTCCGTCAGCGCGACATCCACCAACTGCCCGGTTCCAGTCCGTTCGCGCAGGAAGAGCGCTTGGAGAATGCCATAGGCCGCAATCATTCCGGAATAGACGTCCGCCAGGCCATACAGACTGAAGGTGGGCGGTTTGTCTGCGAACCCTATTAGATCCATGACCCCGCTCATGGCCTCCGCCACGATGTCGAATGCTGGGCGACTCGAGTAGTCGGTCTGATAGCCCGGGAGACGCCCGAACCCAGAAATCATTGCATAGATGATCCTGGGGTTGATAGCCCTGAGACCCTCGTAGTCCAGCCCGATCTTGCCCATTGCCCCTGGCCGCAGGTTCTCAACCACCACGTCAGAAGTCCCTGCTAGTTTGCGGAGAATTTCCTTGCCCAGTTCGCTCTGAACGTTCAAGGCCAGACTCTTTTTGTTGCGGTTGTAGGCCATGTATCCGAACGCTTTCTTCACTCCGTCTCGCTCCGCAAAAGGCGGGATGTAACGGCGGGGATCTCCCTTGCCCGGGCGTTCGATCTTGATGACCTCTGCACCGGCATCCGCCAGAAGCATGGTGCAGTAGGGGCCGCTCATGTACTGCTCCAGTCCGATGACGCGGATCCCCGTAAGAGGACGCTGCTGCTGGTTAGCCGACATCTGATCTCCTGCTTTGATTCACTTGCTCCCCGCTCTCGGCTCCCCGCTCCCCGCTCTCGGCTCCCCGCTCCCCGCTCCCTGACCTTCCCACTCAACCAGCGTGGAGACTCCCATTCCCACTCCCACGCAGAGCGTGGCGAGACCTAAGTAAGGTCGGGACTCCTGAGGAGCCCTTCGCCTCATCTCGTGGAGCAGGGTCACCAAGATTCTGGCGCCGGAGCAACCGGTGGGATGTCCGAGGGCAATGGCGCCTCCGTTGACATTGGTGATGTCGTGGCTGAGTCCCAGCTTACGCATCACACCGATGGCTTGGGCGGCGAAGGCCTCGTTCAGTTCGACCAGCCCGATTTGATCGACGGTGAGTCCCAACCGGCTCAGCAGTCTCTCGGTAGCCGGCACGGGACCGTACCCCATGACCCCGGGATCCACTCCCGCCACCGCCGAACCGATCCAGCGCGCCAGCGGGCGAATTCCCAACTGTTCGGCCTTGTCCCGGCTCATGAGGAGCACCGCCGCCGCACCATCGTTGATCCCACTGGAATTCCCGGCTGTTACCGTACCCCCGGCTCGGAAAGCCGGCTGCAACCGTGCGAGCTGCTCAACGCTCGTATCGAGGACAAGACCCGAGTTCTCAATCCGAAAGCGGGGGTGCTCGTCAGTATCCACTGTGACGGAGTTGCCTTTGCGTTGTGGCACTCGAATGGGGATGATCTCGTCCTTGAACTTGCCCGCGTTCATGGCCGTCACTGCCCGCCGGTGGCTCTCCACGGCGAACGCGTCTTGCTCCTCGCGAGAAATCCTCATCTCCTCGGCGATGTTCTCCGCAGTTTCCCCCAGGCTCACGATCGGATACAGGGCGTCCAGCTGAGGATTGTTGAAGCGCCAGCCCACCGTGGTGTCCCACATGGTCCAGTGGCCGACGGGTTGAGGTCGCTCTGGTTTTGGGATGGCCCAGGGAGCCCGGCTCATGCACTCGACCCCTGCACCGATGACCACGTCCGCTTCACCGGCCACGATGGCCTTCGCCGCCTGGTTCACCGCTTCCAGGGCCGAGGAGCAGTTGCGGTTTACCGTGACGCCAGGAACCTCCACGGGCCATCCCGCCAGAAGAACGGCCATGCGGGCCACGTCCCGGTTGTCTTCCCCGGCTTGGTTGCCACACCCCGCATAGACATCCTCGATGATCGACGGTGGGATCCCCACTCGCTCCACCAGTCCCTTGAGGACTTCGGCTAGGAGGTCGTCAGGGCGCACGCCGGAGAGACCACCATTGTGTCTTCCTACCGGGGACCGCACCCCGTCGACGATGACAACCTCTCGCATAGCAGTTCAGCCGGCGCTCTGGGGCCCGGTCCTAGATCGCCGCTAGTCCTGGCCAGCGCTCGGAAGCGCCGGAATCCTTCTCCAGGTCAGTGATGAACTCCCCGAATCGCTGGGCCACCATCTGGAGCCGGGGATGGTGATTCGCCACGAAGGTCTCCGGGTCGGAATTGTCGTAGAAAGCCGCCAGCAGAGCATCAGCCTTCTCGTCGGTCGCGGCGTCGATATAGCTGGAGGAAATCCGGAGGCAGAGGTCCTGTGCCGAATGGAAGGCACTGCCGGGGAGAGTGGCGATCTCATAGTCCTCGATGAGATGGAAGGCCAGATCCTCGTCATTGTGGACCCCCCGGGCAGCCAAGGGCTCCCGCCATTTCTCGAAGCATGGGTATACGTAGAAGGCCCCGGCGGGCTCCTCGCAAGGGATTCCCAGCCGCAGCATGGTCTGGTAGAGATAGCGGGTGCGGATAGCATGCATCCGGGCGCACAGATCGATGTATTCCTCGATCTCGGGATCGCCACCATAGGCAACGAGTGCGGCATATTGCACCGGCGCGGTCGTGCAGGTCCAGATGTTGGAGGCGATGTTCTCGAGGGCTTGGACCAGGGCCTTGCCGCCGTTCTCGCGGGGCAACACGGCCGTACCGATGCGCCAGCCTCCCAGTGGGAGGCTCTTGCTCAATCCCCCGAAGACGACGGTTCCCTCCGGATAGAACTTGGATATGGAGACATGAGGGATCTTGCTGAAAGCAGTCAGAGCATAGATCTCATCGCTCAGCACCATCAGCTCATGCTCCTTGGCGAATCCCGCTAGAGCCTCCACTTTCTCGGGGCGCATCATGGTCCCAGTCGGGTTCTTGGGGCTGTTGACGATGAAGACCTCCGGGTTGCCCCAATTCTGCCGTGATTCGTGGATCCGAGCCTCTAGGACATCCAACTCCAATTCGAAGTTCACCTCGGGCCGGGTCGGGATGAATGTGACAGGCTTGCCCAGAATGTGCGCTTGGGGTCCGTAAGAGACCCAGGAGGGCTGGGGAATGATGACTTCCTCACCGAGCGCCATTAGGGCGGCGTAGATCAAAGACTTGCTCCCGGGGCCCACCACCACCTGTTCGGGGCTTACGTCCAACTGGAACCGCCGCCGATAGTGTTCGGCGATCGCACGCCGCAGTTCCGGGATGCCAAGGGCGCTGGTG
>WOR8_10007428_pt1 | contig 10440 bp, 12 predicted proteins | sample DeeMarSeWOR38_10_FD_19890 | JGI IMG/M metagenome (IMG submission 19890)
CCTTAAGGAGCGAGTGTTTAGCGTAATAAAAACTCATACCGATGAAGGTACTGGGATTAATTTTGCACGATTAAGCAAGGAGAGTAAACTTCCTGATACTGAATTAAGAACCTATATCAATGACTTATTATTAGAATCTCGAATTTACAAATCTGACGAAGATAATTTTGAGGCATTTTGAATCCCTCATTTTTTCTTAAAATTAATTGAGATAAGGGATAAATTTTTTTCTTATGATGCATTTCTTTATTATAAATCGTAGATTGTTGAGGAAATAATTATGGATTTAAATGATTATGATGATTTACTGGAAAAAGCATACGAAAAAATACCTGAAAATGTAAAACAATTGTCGCGTTTCGAAATTCCAGAAGTTGAACTCAGAATTGAAAGTAGGAATACATACATCACAAACTTCAATAAAATTATAAGCACTCTTAATAGAGATAGGAGACATTTCCTAGGAATTTTCCTAAAAAAAGCGGGAACCATGGGAGAAATTAGAGGGCAACAATTATTCTTGAAGGGACAGTATAAACCACAGGTTCTGAATCGGTTAATCGAAAATTATACGAAAGATTATGTGTTATGTAGCATTTGTAATAAACCTGACACTCAGATTCAAAGAGAGGGTAAAATGGTCTTTTTAAAGTGCACTGCTTGCGGTGCAAGAGAAGAAATTAAGGAAAAATAACAAAATAGAAATAATACTATGAATGTATACCTTAAAATTCATATTAGGGATGATTGCGAGACTGTCGCGTGTTGTGATGAGGCGCTTTTAAACAATGTCTATTCTGAAGGGAATCTAAGAATTGAGATAACAGATCAATTTTTTGGGGGAAGATTAATAAACATAGAAGACGCGATTGCTATTTTAAAAACTGCATCTTTTTTCAATATAGTTGGGGAGAATATTATTGAAAAGGCTATAGAATGCAGAATATTATCAAAAGAAGGTATACGGATAATAAACGGAGTACCAATGGCTCTAAAGATGATGTTTTGATGCCTAATCGATTTTGTGCTATTTGTGGGAATAAGTTAGATGGAAATTCCCCTCATTTTGGAATGTGTATTGATTGTTATTTAAAGGAACACCCGTTATTTGAACTTCCGGATTCTATCTCTGTAAATGTTTGTCTGGACTGTGGAAGTTATGCTAAAAAAGATATATGGATTGAGCCTTCTTCAGATGATATGATTTCTATCCTACAGGAGATTATCCAGAAATATCTAGTAAAACAGTTAGGAAGAAATACCCCAATTGAGACCTTAATTTCATTTGATGAGTCGTCAATAAGATATTCATCAAGAGATTTAATAAAATCTGTTGAAGCTCTTATTAAGGGAAAACTGGAAAGTGAATCATCATTTGCTCATCAACAAGTTGTTAAATTAAATGTAAATCATATGTTATGTAGGAACTGTTCAAATATTCGTGCGGGTACGTATTTTATAGCAATATTGCAATTGCGAGTTAAAAATGAGACTCAAATTGATACAATTCAGAAAATTCTCAATAGAATTAATTCATTTACCCAAGATCTTTTCGAGAAGGATCATAGACAATATATTTCAAAAATTGAAGATCAAAAAAATGGGGTTGATCTGTACTTAAGCACTAATGAATTGATGAACCACCTAGTAAAATTTTTGAAGTCCAATTATCACTTTCTTTTAAAGAGAACAAAGAAGTTAGTGGGAAGGGATAGACAAAAAGGGAAAAATATCTACAGATTAAAAACCCTTATCAAATTTTTGCCGATAAGAATTAATGATGTAGTAGAAATTGATGGCCAAGAGTATACTATAACGGGTATTACCAAAAACAAAGTTGTTTTGAAAAATGAATATAACAATAAACTGATTAAGAATTATTCTTACTTTTTTAGTGAGAACATTAATATAAAAACAGATGAGGTATAGCTTTTGGAAGAACGTGATACTGATATTAAGGATGAGGACAGAGAGGTTCAAGAGAGTGAATCTGAGCGAAAGTTTGATATGAATATTGATGAATTACAGAGAAAAAAGGTCGATAAAAAACGTATGAGAAATATTGACCAATCGAAGAAAAGAGCGGCTATAGAGTCTGTTTTTGATGAACGTACCGTTTTTCATTTAAATAAGTTATTAGTAAACGGGCCTCTTGAACGAATAGTAGGTGTTATTTCGGCAGGTAAAGAAGCTAATGTGTATTTAGCTTATGATATCGATGGTAAAGAAGTTGCTGTAAAGATTTACAAAATTGATACAAATACTTCAAAATGGATGAGAAAATATATCACTGGTGATCCAAGATTTAAAAAAATTCCAAACAATATATCTAAAATTATCTTTCTTTGGGCAAGTAAAGAATTTAAAAATCTTAAAAGGGCTTATAAAGCAGGATTAAGTGTTCCTAATCCTATATTTACCCAAAACAACATATTGATAATGGAATATATAGGTTTTGAATCAATTCCAGCTCCAGTATTGAAGGATATAAAAGCTCCTAAGGATCCCGTGAAACTTTTTAATGAAGTATTGAATTTTATAAAGAATTTGTATCAAAAAGCAAAGTTGGTTCATGGAGATCTAAGTGAATTTAACATTTTATATCACAACCAGAAACCCGTTATCATTGACATTTCCCAAGGAGTTTCTGTACAACATCCTAAAGCTGAGGTTTATTTAGTAAGAGATATTAGAAATATTTTTAATTATTTTGAAAAAATTGGGGTTAACACTCCAGATCCTAAAGATTTTTATTATGAAGTTCTCAATATAGATATTTAAAAATTATTAAACTTTCTAAACGATAAGAGATGAAAATAGGAAAAAATCGCATAGCGGTCCTTATTGGAAGAGAAGGAGAAACAAAGAAAGATATTGAGCAAAAGTTGGGAGTAGTAGTCAATTTAGACAGCAAAACTGGTGATTGTGAGGTTTTGCCAAAATTAGATCATCCAAACTATATGCCCCTTAATGTGTATACTGCTCAGAAGATAGTAAACGCAATTAATAGGGGCTTTAATCCGGTTAAAGCTATGAAGCTAACCGAAGAAGGATACGATCTAGAGGTCTTTAATCTCTTATCAATTCTGGGTAAATCAGATAAACGAATAAAACGAATTAAAGGGCGTGTTATTGGAAGAAATGGTGAAATGCGAAAAGCAATTGAACGGTATGCTGAGAGTTTCATTTCTGTTTATGGAAAAACTATAGCAGTAATAGCTGATTTCGATAATTTACAAATCGCACGCAAATCGGTTTCTATGTTAATAAACGGGATGCCCCATCATGTAGTTTTGAAATTTTTAGAAAGTAAATATAATGAAAAAAAGAAAGAACAATTTAGACAAATATACAAGCCTGAATTTTAAGGGATTAGGCAGTAAAGGTTTTTTGGTTAATTTTACGTACTTTTTCTCTTAAATCCTTTCCATAAATAATAGCTTTTAACTCTTTAATTAATTCAGTTTCATTTTCGATATTCCCTACAAAATTTTTTTCCTGATACTCCTCTTTGTTCAAATTATCTAAATGGATTTCATAACTCCTTATTGAATATAATCCAGTTTCATAAGATCTAAACACAACAATACACTTGGGATATATATGGTTTTTTTTTAAAAATACTGCCCACCCGTCGAAATAAAACTCGATTTTAAAACTAAAAATATCTTTCCACAGTTTAGTTTTCTCAAGAAAGCTCTCAAGTTCCCGTTGAGTTTCCAGTGAGAATTTGTGTTGATTCATCCCCTAGAATTTAAAAAGAAATATAAAAAGGATATCAAAATTTGGATCCTTTAGTCGAAGGCTATTTCCCCAATATTAAAAATGTCATCGGATAAGCTTAGTTTAGTCGGTTTTGATTTTGAAGGATACATTGAAGGACTTCTAGAATATCCAGAACCAAATATTTGAGGAGATTTTATTCCTGTAATGAGGAGCATGACCCTTATAAAGCCTTCAAACTCATCTGAAACCCTTGCACCCCAAATTACCATTGAATCATGCATTGCCATTTTTTCAGAGATCATCTTGGCTACAGAGTTTGCTTCTGAAAGGGTCATATCATTACCACCGCAGATATGGATGAGAGCACCTTTGGCGCCTTCAATACTAACATCTAATAATGGGGTATTCAATGCATCATCTATAGCGTCAGCAACGCGATTTTCTGTTTTGTTTGATTCACCAACCCCTACAATTGCAACTCCACCTGTACTTAATATTGTCCTTACATCTGCGAAATCTAGGTTTATTAAAGAAGGTAAAGAAATTGTTTCTGTGATACCTTTGACCATAGTTGCTAATACTTCATCAGCTACACTAAATGCTTCAATTATTGGTAAGTTAGGAGCAATATCTAATAATCGATTATTATCAATTACTACTAAAGTATCAACATATCGCTTCAATTGATTTAATCCCATTTTTGCCTTATCAATTCGCCCAATTTCAGTTTCAAACGGCAGAGTCACGACCCCAACAACAATCGCATCTTCTAATTTTGCAATTTCAGCTATAATGGGGGCACTACCTGTTCCTGTTCCACCACCCTCGCCGCATGTAATGAACACTAGGTTACTATCCCTTAATACTCTAACTAAGTCCTCTCGAGACTCTTCAGCTGCGGCACGACCTATTTCAGGATTTCCCCCAGCGCCTAATCCTTTTGTCAGAGCTTTGCCTATCAAAATTTTAACATGAGATTCAATATTATCTAGATGTTGGCAATCGGTATTAACTGCAACACAAGTTGCACCTTTAATTCCGATTTTCATTAATCTATCAATAGTATTATTCCCCGCACCACCACAACCAATAATTTTTATATTCGCATATCCAAAGTTCTCCATCTGAGGCTTGTTTATTTCTCTCTTTCGGGCTTTTTTTATGAACGATTCCATTTTAATACAATTCGCTTAATTTTGCTAGAAAGAAGATTAAATTGAAAAAATTAGAATTAATGTATTATTTCGATATTACTTATCAAATTTCTGAAATTGATTAACCAATCGAAAAATCGTTATCAATCTGAGGATCAAATATGGTCTTAATATCTCTACCTTCAATGAGAACAATCTTAGGTAAAGGATAGGGAAAGCGATTCGAAAAAGTTAAGCAATAGGCTCCCGTATTTGTAATAATTACCTTATCTTCCTTTTTTGGATCCTTAGTAAAAAAGTAATTTTTGGCTAAAACATCTTGATCCGTGGGAACGATACCCGCAATTGAAGTTTTAAATTTATGAGGGTTGTTAATTTGTGTTGCGTTATAAAACCTTAAAGAACATCTGGCAAATTTTGGACAAATATGGTTTCCAACATTTAAGAAAATCCATCGATCTTCGTTTACATTTACAATTTCTGCCAAAAATAAGCCCGAATCACCCACCAAATATCTCCCTGGTTCAAAGAAGATTCTTTTGTTGGTCATATTTGATTCTACTAAGCAAGATTTTATCATCCTTGCGATTTTTTTTAATTGACTCTTAGGCATTACAGTCGCTTCGGGAAATCCTCCCCCAAAATTTATGTTTTCGATAAGAATATCATGTGTTTTGAGCAATTTTAGGTTTTGTATCACTAATTTGACATGTCGTTTATATTGATCAATGTTATTCATTTGGGAACCAAAGTGTGATAAAATTGATGTCACCTTAACATTTTTACTCTTAGTTATTGTCTTTTTTAGCGATTTAAGCGAAAATTCTCCAAGCTTAATACCCATTCTACTGTCATATTTTCCAGAATTAATCCTTAAACAGACATTTTGAACCGTAGAATATTTATATGCGACCTCATTAATCTTATCGATATCTTCGATATTGTGTATGATAATTTCTTTAATTTTATTCTTAATACTAAATTCTATGAGATCGAGCGGTAAATATAGGCCCCCAACAATTATCTTCTCCGGTGAAAATCCCGTATTAAGCGCAACTCTGAGCTCTGGTAAGCCTACTACCTCAGCACCAATTTTCTCACTGCTTACAATTTCACAAATTTCAGAAAGATAATTCGCTTTAAGTGAATAGAAAAATTCGAACCTTTCAAATTCCTCTTTGAAAACTTCATCAAACATCTTTATATTATCCCTTATACGATTTTTCAGGAAAATTAGTAAAGGTGTGGTATATTTTTCAAAGATCTCATCCAAGGGGATTAAATCAATGATAATTTTTTCTTCCTTCTTAACGATATATGGATTACCTGAGAGAGAATTCATTTTATTCATCTTTATTTTGTTATTAAATTTTGATATATATCTTGTGTTTTTTCAGCTATTTTATCCCACGTATAATTTTGGGTCACTTTTATAAGTCCATTTTTTCCAAGTTTCTTCCTTAATCTCTTATTTTTAAGTAGAATCAGAACTTTTTTTGAGATATCTTCGGGATCATCAAATTCAACTAGAAGTCCATCTATATTTTCTTTTATAACTTCTGGAGTTGCTCCTATTCTTGCTCCAATTACAGGTTTACCTGCGGCCCACGCTTCTAAAAAAGCAATTCCAAACGCATCACTCCTGCTAGGCATTAAATAAATATCTGCTTCTCTAAATGCCGCAATTTTTTTTTGGTCGAAGTAACCCGTTAAATTATCTGGAGTAAAATTGATAATTCTTGCATTTTTGAGTTTCGAGATTTTAGATAATTCCTGGTTAAAAGCTATTGTTGATGGACCTATAAACACAAAATATACTTTTCTCTTTTTTTTTAAAATAGAAGGTATTGATTTTAAAATTGATAACGCCCCTTTTTCGTAATTTTTGTACCCACAAAACAAAATCAGAGAATATTTCTTTTCATTATTATTGAAAAACTTTTGTTTAAAATTAACAGAGTTTGAGCTCGTAGGAAGGGAATTTTTGAATTTATCGTAATCCACGCCCATCGGGATTACTTCAATCTTTTGCGCATTAATATCGTATTTTTGAATTAAAAATTGTTTTTCAAGATTAGTACACGCTATTAATAAATCAAATTTTTTTAATATTGTACCAAGTTCAAAATCCAAATATCGAGGGTTTGAAAAATGAAAGAAAGGGGTGCAGATTACGGGTTTTTTTAATGCATTCCCAATAATTAAACTTATAATACAGTTGAAGTAGGGGAAAAAAGTGGCATGAATCAAATCATAATCTAACTTCGGATTATGTAGGAAATAATCTAATAAGTCCCCAAGATAAGGACCATTTTTTATAACTCTTGTTAAAAGAGCATCAGGAAAGTTTAACTCTTTAAAAGAAGTAATAGCTTTTAATTTAGTTAAAATCTCCTCTTCAGAAAGAGCATAATTTACTGGAAATCTATTGATTTTAAGATTGTTCACCATATTAAAGTACCTATCACCTGATTTTATTCTTTTCCCGTCTGGATCTCTTAAAGCTTTAAAATCTATTGCATTTGATGTAAAAATCTCTATATTATAACCGTAGTTAGTAGTCAATATCTCCGCCATTCGTTGAAAATAGAACTCTGCACCAGAAATGGAGGGAAAATACCGTGTAGGTAGGTATAATATACTATTCAATGTTGAAATGATCTTTTTTTAAATATAGATAATAATATTATATAGGATACAATGTCAAAAGATTTATTGATCAAGGTTTTTGAAAAGGCAAATCAAAAACAGATAATTGATGAAGAAATTATTTCTTTTTTAGAGGAAATATTTCCTAATAAATCTTCTAATGTATTTGAGTCAATGAAAAGAGGGGTAACTAAATATATTTCCACCCCCTCAAACAGGGTGATTTGGACAGTCATGGGTGAAAAGCAAGAGCATTTAGTTTACCCCATGTTGTTTTGTTCTTGCCAAGATTTTTATAAGAGCGTTGTAATCTTAAGAAAAAGAGAGTTTTGTAAACACATATTAGCCCAAATAATCGTTGAAGCTTTTGGTACATTCAAAGAAAAGGCGTTAAAGGATAGTAAATTTAAAGAGCTTCTAAATAATCTAAAATTAGCCCTTTAAAATTCTTGTAATTTCTAATGTTATTAAGTGTTAACTCGAATCTCAGTTCGCTCCCAATCTTTTAGATATCTATTATATGTATCAATACTAATCTCACGAGGGATATTTATATTTTTAGAAGCCTCTAATTCTCTTATTTTGAACATAAGTTTTTTATTTTTACGATAAAAAGTTTCTGCTTTCGGATACTCATCTACAAATATCTTTTTTATGTTCTCCATATCTGCACTCTTTATTTGATCATAATTTTCAATTATAAAATTGCATAAGGGGTCGATGGATATGGAAAAATTAAACGCATCAACCATTTTCAAAGCTAATGGATAGGCTTGGCACGCTAAAGGTTTGAAATCATGGACAGCACACCCTTTATTTTTCTCATAAAATGGGCAACCTTTTGATGGATTATCTAGCTTTATACGATATGTTAATACTATTATTTTTTGATTTATATCATCGGGAAAAACCAGATCTTCGATTATTCTGAAATCAACTCCGCGTCTTTTTGCGATTTCAATTAATACATCAGCCTCTTCTGGATAGAGGGGTATTCTTTTTACATAATCTCCTGGAACTTCGTGACAACAAGTTCCGCACATTTTACATCTATATGTAAGGGTTTTCATTATTCTTTATACACCAGAAGAAATAAGTTTATTTTTTACTATATAAAATATGAATTCTCTGAAATTTAACTTTTAGATGTTATGAAAATATTACTTTTACAGTAATTCTTGTGTCTACTAGGATAATACATCGTTTTTAAATTGATAAAAATACCTAATCATTAGAAGTATTTTTGAAAAATCAAGGTTTACTCTATGGAAGACATTCGAATTATTCAGCATAAAAGCTTTTCTAAAGAAGATTTCACAAATCCCATTTGTATTTTGGGAATGCCCGGTATAGCGGACATAGGCAAGTTTGCATTAGATTCATTAATAGGGCAACTTAACGCCGAAAATTTGATGGATATTATTTTTGATGATTATCCTGCGGGTGCTATTGTAGATGATAGTATTTTGTCTGCTCCTAAAGCAGAAATTCTATACTGGAAAGATCCAGAAAAATTACGAGATATCCTACTAATAACTGCTGATGCTCAAAGTTTAACTCCTAAGGGGATCTACAGGATTTCAAATTTTCTCACAGAAATTATCGAACAATATGGAATCAAACTGATTATCGCCTTAGGAGCTTATCCTATAAGCAGCAGGAATATAACCTCAAAACTCCCAAAAATTTATGCGAGTTCAACAGATCGAGAGATATTGGATAAACATTTAACTAAGAATGGTTGTCAAAAAATTCAGAAAGGAGTCATTATAGGGGCAAATGGATTAATCCCAACCTTGGCAAAAGCGCGTTTTAACATTGATGGATTAGTTTTTTTAGCTGAAACAGATAATTTAGCAATGGTTAATGAAGATATTACTGATTTGAAGGCTTCAATAACTCTTTTAGAAATGCTTAAAAAATCTTTCACTTTACCAATCAAGAAAAAATATTCATTGGAAAATATTGAAGATATTACCAAAAACCTTCAATCAAAGAAAGATCAACTAGAAAAAGATCTTGATACATTTCAGTTGGTTGACACAGATGATAAAAGAAAATCACTCTATATCTAAATAAAAAAAATTACCCTTTCTTTCTTTTGAATAAGGAATCTTCAATTTTACGGTTGTAATCAAAAACTATTTTAATTATGAAAGATTTAAGAGTATTATGAAGTACGTGTGTGCCAAAAAGAGTTGCGGAAAAGAAGTGAGTAAAAAAGAATTGAGCGCACTTCCCGGTATCAAATGTTCTAATTGTGGCTTTCGTATTTTATATAAAAAAAGACCAGATGTCATAAAGCGCATTAAAGTCCGATAAAACTAATTCTTGTAAGAATTTGGCATCCTGGAAATCTGATTACATGTTAATATTGAATTTTAGATGGTTTATTAATTCTTTATAGCGATTTCGTATTGTAGCTTCAGTTACGCCTGCTGTAATCGAAATTTCTTTTTGAGTTCTCCGCTCTCCCTCTTGGATCGCAGCAACATATAAGGCAGCACCTGCTAATCCTGTAGGTGCTTTTCCAGCCGTAATCCGATATTTTTTAGCGAGTTTTAATATTGAAGCTGCTCGGTTTTGAGTTTTCCCTGATAAGTTTAATTCTGCACAAAATCGGGGAATAAAGTTAATAGGAGAAGAGACATGTATGTTTAATTTGAGTTCATTTAAAATCAATCGATAGCATCGAGCAATTTTCTTCTTGTCTACTGAAGCAAATTCTATAAAGTCATCTAATGTTTTTGGTATACTGTCTAATCTACAGGATAAGTAAATTGAAGCGATTAACATAGCTTCAATAGATCTTCCTCTGATTAAATTTCTATGAGCCATTTTTCGATAAATATGAGCGCCTGATTCTTTAATACCTTTAGATAGGTTTAACTGGGATGCAAATCGATCGAGC
>WOR8_10008985_pt1 | contig 10437 bp, 12 predicted proteins | sample DeeMarSeWOR38_10_FD_19890 | JGI IMG/M metagenome (IMG submission 19890)
AGACTTCGGAGATGATCAAGTACGCCTCCAATGCTTTTCTTGCCACCAAGGTTTCGTTTATCAATGAGATGGCCAATATCTGTGAACAAGTGGGTGCCGATGTTCACCAGGTGGCCAAAGGAATGGGATTGGACCGTCGCATAGGGCCGAAATTCCTCCACGCCGGCCCCGGCTTTGGTGGCTCTTGTTTTCCCAAAGACATTAAGGCCATCGACAAGATTGGCCACGATCACGGCTACAGCTTTGAGATTGTTAAAGCGGTAATGAGAGTTAACAAACGGCAAAGAAAACTCATGGTCGCAAAGATCACCAAAGCTTTGGGTGGAGTGAAGGGGAAGAACCTGGCGATTCTTGGCCTTACGTTCAAGCCCAATACAGATGACATGCGAGAGGCTCCATCCATTGATATTATTAGGGGTTTGCAACGGCAGGGTGCCAAAATTCGTGCTTTCGACCCGGCAGGGATGAAGGAAGCCCGAAAAATGCTGAAAAATATGTACTATGCCAAAGATGCCTACGATGCTGCCAATGGTGCTCACGGCCTGGTAATTATTACGGAATGGAACCAGTTCCGCAACCTGAACTGGAAGCGGATGGCCGAACTTCTGAAAAAGCCGGTGGTGGTTGATCTCAGAAATATTTACGAGCCGAAGAAAATGCAGGCCCTCGGATTTCGCTATACCTGCGTTGGCCGACAGAGCCCTGCCTGACAACCTTCCGGCCGTTGTAGAAGCTATATGAGTATTCCCCAAGATCCGAAACCAGCAAAGCTCTTTGTGAGTGTCATTGCCGGTTCTAGGGGGCATATTGCCAAAGTATTGTCTAAACTGACCGGACGTTATGGGATACTGGATTTCGTTAGTGCGCTGCTAGCATTTGACTATACCGACTACTACTATGCCGAGATGGGACAGCCTTTGGTCAGGCGATTTGCCAGCTTCGATGGTCTCATCCCACAGGAGGACTTGGCACAGATCAAAGTGCAGACCAATCTTCTGGAGACTGAACAGAGTACAAGGGGAAATCGACGCGTAAACATTGATCCGGGCTACCTGTTGGCCGAACGGTTGGTGCTGGCGAGCGGCAAGAACTACGCCCACCGCATCCATCTGAGTGGTGGCATCTACGCAGATTTGACCCTGATTTATCGTGACCGGGACTATCGACCGCTGGCTTGGACCTACCCAGATTATGCGGAGCCCAAAGTACGGAACTGGCTTCGAGCTTTAAGACAGAAATATTTGCTTCAACTGCGAAGCGAAGAATCGACCACAAAGAGCACAGAGCGAACAAAGGATATTTGAGATTTAAGATTTGAGATTGTAGATTGACACAATTAGAAACTGGAAGACATCGTAATCTACAATCAAGAATCTGAAATTCCAACGCTCCGTGGTCCCTGTGGTTTAGAGAATGCCGGCCCAATTGGGCCATAACGGGGTGGAAAAGTGCTTCATAGCATGACCGCTTTTGGACGTGGCGAGGCTGGAGCTGACGGTTACCGGTTTACGATTGAGCTCCGGACACTCAATCACCGCTTCTGTGATATCCGGATTAAGTTACCTCGCAAATACAGCGATTTTGAAGAGGATATTAAGAAAAGGGTCGGTTCAAAGTTTTCCAGAGGACGCATAGAGATCAGTGTTCTTGCCGATGATACGTTGGACAAAGTGCAACATCTCACTGTAGATACCGAGCTGGCCAAAACGTACAAAAGGCTGCTTCTCATTCTCCAAAAGGAACTGGGACTCGAAGGGGATCTCAGGTTGGAATCTCTTTTAGATTTCCGGGACCTATTTGCTTTCCAGGAAGACGAGGAAAGCAGGGGAAAAGCTTGGAGAGTCGTGGAGACAGCCCTCGATCAGGCGGTCAGTGACTGTCTCCTCATGCGGAAGGAAGAAGGGCAGGCAATTACAAGTGATCTCAGCAGGCGACTGCACCAATTTGAGGTTCTAACCGGGGAAGTTGAGACCCGGGCACCGCTTGTGGTTCAGGACGCCCGGGATCGAATACAGAAAAGGATTCAGGATCTGCTTGGTGAGGCGGAGTTGGATGAGGCGCGTTTGGCTCAGGAGGTTGCGTTTTTCGCCGAAAAAAGCGATATCACCGAAGAGTTGGTACGCTTACAAAGTCACATCCAACAATTCCGGGATCTTCTCGAGGCAAGTGGGCCCCGTGGACGCCAGATGGAATTCCTCCTGCAGGAAATGCACCGTGAGGTCAACACCATAGGCTCTAAGGCCAACGATCTGGAAATCGCTCAAAAAGTAATCCAGATGAAGACAGAGCTCGAGAGATTCCGGGAACAGTTACAGAACGTTGAATAGGGGCTTTTGCTAGAACAACTGGGGCAAAAAAGGCAAGGTGGCAGTCTGAACTGACGAACGTCAGGATAGTTCTTGACTCGAATTTGCTCTCAACGCAGCTCGGGCGAAAGTGCCCCAGGGTACCATTCGTCGGAAGGTGGAGTTGAAATGGAGGGAAGACTTTTAAACATCGGCTTTGGTAACACGGTGGTGGTGGATCGAGTAGTTGCTATTGTTTCCCCTGGATCTGCACCAATGAAGAGGCTGAAAGAGGACGCCAAGATGGCGAAGAAACTCATTGACGCCACCATGGGGCGACGCACCCGGGCAATCATCATCACCGACAGCAATCATGTCATTCTTTCCGGAGTGCAGGCTGAGACAATTGCCCAACGGTTTATGGCCGATTCTCTTGGAAAAGATGGCGATAGCAAGATAAAGTAATGGGGTCTACTGGGCAACTCTTCGTGCTTTCTGGGCCATCAGGGGTGGGAAAATCAAGCTTGCGGGAAGGAGTGCGGAAGAGATTTCCCAAGCTTGCCTACTCGATTTCCTATACCACCAGGGCACCGCGCCAAGGAGAGTCAGAGGGTCGAGACTACCATTTCGTCTCATTGGAGACTTTTCTTGCGATGAAAGAGGCGGGTGCTTTTGTTGAGTGTGCCCAAGTCCACGGGAATTATTACGGAACTTCTCGTGCGCAGCTAGAAAAACAATTGAATGAGAGGCAGGACCTGCTTCTGGAGATTGACGTCCAGGGTGCTCGCCAGGTGAAAGAGCATTTTCCCCACGCCTGTTTCGTTTTCGTTCTGCCGCCTGATCGTGAGACCCTTGAAAAAAGGCTTTTGGATAGAGGGACCGAGCAGGGAAATGATGTTGATCAGCGGCTGGAGAACAGTTCCAGAGAACTTCTGGAAGCGTCTTGGTATGATTACTCGATTGTCAACGACGTTTTCGAGGAAGCTGTTGAAGCGCTCGCAGCTATTATTCTGGCCAATGTTGCCAGCAGCAGGAACTTCTCCCGCGAGGCCTAAGCCAGGACCAATTGCGGATTGTGGATTGAACATTTGGCATTGGTCATGTGCCTTCGGTGTCATTAGGTCACTACGCTTCGCTGTCATTTGTTGTAATAGGTAGATGAGTGAATTGGGGATTGAGAGATTAAGGAATTAAGTCAGCAATCCAAGAACCCTCTTTTTTTAATTCCTAAATCCCAAATTCCTTACTTCCTCAATTTGTTTGGATTTCGGATTTGAGTGGTTGTACACTTACTTCCCTCCAACCCCTGCTTTCTGGTTGTCCCAACAGCTGCATTTCACATGACAGACATTATATACGGTATACATCCAGTCCGCGAAGCGCTTGCAGCTCGCGGCCACAGGGTCAGAGAAATCTGGGTGAGCCGGAGTGGACAAAACCGCACTATTGCGGAAATCCTCTCCCAGGCGAGGGAGCTGGGCATCAAAATCCGCTCCCACGAACGGCAACGTCTGGACACTAGGGCAGGGACCACTGCCCACCAGGGGATTGTAGCTCTCCTTTCTCCTTCTTCATTCGTCGATCTGGGGGAGATTCTCGAAGCAGCCCAGCGCGACGACCCTGCACTTATCTTAGTATTGGACGGTATCCAGGATCCCCAGAATCTAGGTGGTCTCATACGTACCGCATATGTCTGCGGAGTTCACGGAGTGGTGGTGCCAAAAGATCGGGCTGCCTCTCTGACTGCTGCGGTAGCCAAGGCCTCAGCCGGCGCTCTTGAGCACATGGACGTTGCTCGGGTCACCAACTTGAAACGAACCCTGGAGCTTTTCAAAAAACAAGGAATCTGGGTGGTGGGATTGACCATGGAAGCGGACCGGTTTCTTTATGAACTCGATCTCTGTCAGCCGACGGCTCTGGTGATCGGCGGAGAGGCCAAAGGCATCCGACCGCTGGTGAGGCGGACTTGCGATCTTCTCGCTGCAATCCCCCAGAAAGGCCGGCTTGATTCGTTCAATGCTGCAGCGGTTGGTGCTATGGCTTTGTATGAGACAATGCGTCAACGACTTACGGTCGCTCTCCAAAAATAGCAGTTCCCACTCGAATAAGTGTTGCGCCTTCCTCGATGGCTACCTCAAAATCGCCAGACATGCCCATGGACAGTTCATGCATTTCAACATCAGGTAACTGAGCCTCGGCTATCTCCTGGCTCAGCTCTCTCAGCCGGCGAAAGTGTGGTCTGGCACGTTCCGGATCGTTGAAGAAAGGCGGCATGGTCATAAGCCCTCGGATTTGTAGATGAGTTAATTCGGAGATCTCTCGGATTAGCTGGATGCACGTGGCCGGATGAACACCACCCTTACTCGCTTCGTCGGCGAGGTTCACCTGGATGATGATGGGAATCACTCGCCCTATAGGTTGAGCGCGGCGGTTCAATTCAGTCGCCAGTTTCAGAGTATCGACAGTCTGAATAAGGTCGAAGAGCTTAACCGCATATTTTGCTTTGTTACTCTGCAAACGCCCAATGAAATGCCAACTTGCCTGGCCTCCCACCTGTTCGATTTTGTTACGGGCTTCTTGGACGTAATTCTCTCCCAATATATGCAGACCCGCTGATACCGCTTCCTTGATACGCTCAACTTCTACGGTCTTAGTGACACCGACCAGTTTGACCGATTCGGGTGATCGGTTCGAGCGCGCGGCAGCATCCGCTATCTGCTCTCTAACCCGGGCGAGGTTCTCTGCTACTGACATTTTTTCACCACTAAATTCTGGAGGGGTTAGCCCGTATATTTCACGAATTGCTGTCGCGAGACCACGAAGATGGACGTGCCACCTGGCAACCGCAGGATGTTGGTCCCGAGGCGTACCAGAACGGTACGTCGCAGGGGCCGACATCCGAGGACGCCAGGAAGGACGGCCATATCCGTGGTCGCAGTAGGTAATTCATGAAATATCCGGGCTAAAAAGGATCGGCAACTCGATGACGACGTAATAACTCCACGGTCTCGCAGAGGGGCAATCCCACCACGTTCGAGTAAGAACCCTCGATCCGTTGAACCAAACAACCGCCAATGCCCTGGATACCATAAGCGCCAGCCTTATCCATGGGCTCACCAGTTGCAATGTAGCCCTCAATATCAGCAGCGCCGAGCCTTCTCATAAAAACCTCGGTCTCAACTGCTTGGCTCTCCTCCACCCCACATTGTGCGTGTAACAGGCAGACTCCGGTAATGACACGATGGCTGCGCGCGCTTAGGCGAAAAAGCATGGCTGTGGCCTCAGTCAAGTTAACTGGTTTTCCCAAGATTTCCTCATCAACAACGACGATGGTGTCTGCGGCCAATACCCATTCTTCGGGGTACCGTTGCGCCACCTCCTTGGCTTTCTCTTTGGCGTAATAGGTGGCGTGACCTCTTGGTTCCATGCCGCTTTGGTTGGTTTCCTCTAGTCTGCTGGGAATGACCTTGAAGGAGAACCCGAGCTGGCGTAAGAGTGCTTGACGCCGCGGAGAACCTGAGGCGAGGATAAAGGCTTCATTCTTGTTGTTCTTATTCATTTCGCTCAGATGTCGTCTCCCCATCTACCTTTGGCAACTTGAAAAGTTTGCGGGCGTTTAGGGTCGTCTGCATGGCCACCTCTTCTAAGGGGAGATTTCGTAGTGATGCAATTTTTTCTGCGGTGTGGATGAGAAAAGCTGGCTCGTTTCGTTTCCCTCTTTTGGGCACCGGAGCCAGAAAGGGGGCATCGGTTTCCAGGAGCAACCGGTCAAGAGGGCATTGTCGGGCCACATTCTGCAGGACTTGCGCTTGAGCAAAAGTCACGGGACCTGCGATGGAGAGGTATAAGCCCAGATCCAAACATTTTTTTCCAAAGGACCAATCACCTGAAAAACAATGCATAACCCCACCTATTTCCCAGGCTTTCTGTTCTCGCAAAATCTGCAAAACTTCTTCATGAGCCTCCCGATCATGGATTACAATGGGCAATCCCAGCTGTCGGGCCACATTGAGCTGTTCATGCAGACAGGAGATCTGTACTGGCCGCGGTTTATAGTTGCGGTAGAAGTCGAGGCCGATCTCGCCGTAAGCTACCACCTGCGATTTATGGCTCAGGGTCACCAATTCCTGGAAATCCTTGGACGAGAGGGCGCAGGCATTGTGGGGATGGATGCCTATGGTGGCGTAGATCTCTCCGTTGGCCTCAGCCAGAGCAACGGCCCGCCGGGAGGTGGGAAGGTCGATGCCGATGGTAATGATTTGCTGAACACCCACCTGCCTTGCTCTCGCCAAAATACCCTTGTGCTCTGCGACCAAGTCCTCAAAGTCTAAATGGCAATGGGTGTCAACGAGCATGTTTATTGTTATCTAGATGTGAGATATGGGATGTGGGATACTAAACCCAATAAAAATATTGAATCTCACCTCACATGTCACACATCCCACATCTGTTGCTCAGAATTTGTTTCGTGCTTCGAAGCTGGGGCCCCGCCCGCAGGGCGGGGAGTCCGAAGGACAATTTCGAAATTGGTCGCGGCTTCGCCGCGCCTCGCTTGCACTATAGGAAGAAAAGCTAGGGGTGTCAATGATTCGGCACCGTCCTATGCAAGCACTCTCTCCCGCCTGGCAAGGCCTATAACTGGCGGGCAGAGAACCGCGCTGAGAGTCAGACCCATGAAAAAAAGATTCCGACTTCATGCCAATTTCCCAAGTTTGTGGTTTAATCTCGCCCACCGTTGCGATAAAAGAAGAAAAAGGAGCAATGCAGATGGAATCATTTTGGATTCTCGGAGCCGGACGCTTCGGAACCCTGGCGGTACAAAGAATTTTAGAACGAAAGAAGGTCCGTCGCCTGGTGGTGGTGGACCGAGATGTCCACATTTTGGAAAAGTTAAGAGAGAAGCACATTGAGACAGTTGAGCAGGACGCCATCGATTTCCTCGTTCACTACCCGGTTCTTGGTTCCGAATGGATAGTTCCGGCTATTCCGGTGCACGTTGCCTTTGCCTGGCTGTGCCGACAATTGTCCAGAGAGGGGGCCGTTACTCAACTTGCAGTTCCATCTATACTCGAACAAGCGGTCCCCAATTCTCTGCGTGCAAAAACGGGGGCTCTCTACGCCAGCTTTGCCACCTTTCGCTGTCCTGACGACTGCGATGAACCGAATGAGAGTTGCACGGTGACAGGGGAGGCCCGTGAAGCTAATATGTTTGATGTTATTCGGAACATAAAGGTGGAGGGCTATGTAACCCAGGTGGTGCGCAGCCAGCAGCTGGCGCCGGGGGTGGGCGGTTACCAGTTGTCAGTTCTTTGGCGACTCCTTGAAGAGACGCGATCAACAGAGAAGGACATCTTGGTTGCCACTGCCTGTCGCTGTCATGGGGTACTTAATGCACTCCATTGGGAGCGCAGTAGGGGCTCAGGAATGTACACAAAGCAAGAGTAACTGCGAGACGAGCAAGACGAGCGAGACTGGCGAGACGCGTGAGACGTGTAGCACATAAATGATGCCAACAGCCATGTCAACCACATTGCCCCTCATGGCAAACTCTTTCTTGGAAAATTGATCCCAGAATCCCCCCTCGCTGCCGAATTCTTACCCAAACTCACTCCTCGTGTGGCTAAAATCGGCCGATCCGCTTTGTGACACAGTGTGACACCGAAAACAGCCGCAATGTTTTCCCGCCGAGGATAGGAAAATCTTCATCAGCTTGAGTGCCTGTCCTATCAACGCTCGAGTCAATTTTTTGGCCAGGTCAATCCATCCACTGACGTCCGATTGGGTGGGCACTCGGCGAACCAGCTTTTTCGCTTCATTGACCTCTGCAAGCTTCTTGTGGAGGTTCTCAGCATTTCGCTGCGCCAGCTCAGGAACGGTATCTACCCCTGCTGCCTCCAGCAAATCAGCATACTCTTCACCAACACCCTTAATGCGAAAAAGATCTGCCATGTTGACCCAGCGCAGTGTTATTTTTTCACTGACACCTGCTTTTTCGGCTATCTCCTGACGGCCCGTGGGAGCCGCACCTTTCTCAAGCAATTGATCCGGTGTCCCAACACTTGCTTTTTGAAGCTTTTGGGCATAAGACTCTCCAATGCCTTCGATCTCAGTAAGTTTTGCCATGGTTACACTCTTTTCTTTTCAATTCGTTTTGTGGCTTATTCGATCGACAAATTCCCGCTCCCACACTTCTTAGTAAATGACACCACTCCCAAATGTGAACGCCATCCTTTCTCCGGTAGAGAGTTGGATGGTAAACCTGACCAAGTAATTTCCTGGTTCAACCTGGAATTTCCATCTCTCTAATGATGGACTAATAATCGATTAAGAAAATTCAAGGCGGGTGCCAATGGGTCAAACAGGTAGGTTTGAAATTCTAACTAATTGTAAACAAAAAAGTTATTTATTATTGGTAAATATCTAGCTTCAGAATAGGAGCTAACTGTTGGGGGATACCCCCCAGAAGGAATAGTTATTTCACCCAATTTTGAGTGGTAATCAAGAGGAATTAGTAGAGATCAAGGCTGTGACCAGCTACAGAAATGGTATACTCTGCCTGGAGATCGTGTCAATATGAAAAATTACCATTGTGAAATGTAAATGGCTCAGAAGGAAAGGGGCGAGTTTAATTATTGATGAGCTATATGAAGATTCCTACCACCTTGGTGGGACTGCACATAAGAGTAAAGTGAAAACCTAGCCGCAGCCCATGATACTCCATCTTACATCCATACCGCGCAAATAGGCTTTCCATCCACAAACACAACATATTGAAAAACGACAAAACTGTCAAAAGGTGTTAGATGAAACTCTCGAGTCGATCTCTCCGACTTTACCTCATAACGCTCACATTTCTTCTCACTGTGCTACTTTACGGTTCCTTCCGTAGCAGCGCTCACCTTCTTGGACTTTGAAAAATTTCTGCTATTGTCCCCAACCTCAGGCTGTCGCTCTAGCAAAGAATATGGTCCTTCGGGCAAAAACGATCTGACCCGATGGCCCCTTTTTTCCCTATTGCTTATTTCAGAAAATGTCTATCTGTTACTTTCATTGCTGGGGTGAAAGCTATTAAGACTATCAATGGCTCATTACCGGTATTCTTTGCGGCATGCACTTTTCCCCTGGGGTTGAAATGAATACTCCCGGGCTTAAATTCAACCCACTTGTCATTAACCAACAGCTGTGCTGTACCCCTGATTACATATTCAATTTCGATATGTGTTTCGTGATAATGAGGACCTAATCCAGCTCCCGGCATCATTCTGACCACGAAAAAACTTATTGTGTCGTCTTCTGCGATCTTGATCAATTGGGAGTCCTTTCCGGGTGGCAAAGGATTTTCTTTTAAAACCTCATCGACATGGGTGATGATCTGCCAGGTGGTATTTGTTTCATTTGCGAGAGCTAGGGTGCCGAGGGAAGCAAACATCAAAACGATGGTTGCCCAAAAAACAATAATTCTTGTCCGCAACGTATCATTACCTATCATGGTTCACCTCCTAAGAGCCCCTTGTCATGGTTTGATATTTAAAGTGTAGAATGGCTTAAGTGAGATGTCGACCAATAAGGCTGTGAGACACCGATGCCCATCTTGAGATTCATCAAACTAACCTCTCTGACCGGAATCAAGGATTGTACTGCAAGCTTTTCCCGACCTACCAGAAGTATCACAGAAAAGAGGGTATCATCTTTTGAGGACGAATCCGAGCGGGAGTTTTCACTGAGTTTAATCTAGAGCAAAAGGATTCTCATGTTTAGATGAATAGATACCATTTTAGTATGATTTTTAATTTAATTATTTGATTTTTTCAACAGGTGGGCAGTACGGAAGGGTTTGAGTGAATATAGGATCGAGAAATCTAAACTCACCTTGTCCGATGGGTAAGTTTACATCCCTTCTATGAGGGCCTTTTTGTCAAGCCCTTTTTTGGGTGAGAGGTCTTGTCCTTGCTTTTCGCCATATTTTCGAGTCATCCGAATTCGGCGATGCCAAGCATAGCCGAACCGAGGATGACCTGCAGCTGGATCCGGCTCCGTGCCCACCACTTTCAATGGTCCTTGGTTGTCTGGTTCTGTGGGAGGTGGGACTTATTTGCTCCTGTCTACCACCTTCTATCCGTGCCGCAATGGGTAAGCGGACACCTAATACTGC
>WOR8_10007435_pt1 | contig 10435 bp, 9 predicted proteins | sample DeeMarSeWOR38_10_FD_19890 | JGI IMG/M metagenome (IMG submission 19890)
ATGTAGAAGTCTATATAAGTTTTTTCAATTTAAAATTGTTTTTACGAAGACATTTCTTTAATCATAGGAGTTAATTGTTTATCTTTATAACCATACTGTTGCATTGCACCAGACGGACAAGTAGCAACACATGCGCCACAACCCATACAAAGAGCCTCATTGATTTTAGCATGGATAGTAGTTTTTCCATTTACTTCCTCTTCAACCATCTCAATTGCTTTAAAAGGACAAATTGAGACGCATAACTTACAACCAGAGCATAAATCATTATCTACAATAGCAATAAAAGCTTCTGATTCTAAACTAGGTTTAGACAAAATATTTGCAGCTTTTGAAGCTGCACCGCTTGCTTGTGAAACCGTATCTTGAATATCCTTTGGTCCCTGGCAGCACCCTGCGATAAATATACCATTAACAAAAGTATCCATAGGTCTTAGTTTTGGATGAGCCTCAAGTAAAAAACCATCTCCACTTAGATTAATTCTTAATAAACGTGCCAAATCTGAAGCATTATACCGTGGAACCAAGGCTGGTGCTAAAACTATCATATCGGTTTTAATTTCAAATAATTTATTTGTAGTTGTATCAAAAATATCTATTTTTTGATAGGTTTTCATATTTCTTACTTCTGAAGGTCGTCCTCTGAACATGTTTGTTTTTAAACCACGGATTTTTCTATAAAACTCTTCATAACCTTTTCCAAAGGATCGTATATCTGTATAACAAATATTGATTTCAATATCTTCACCAAGTTTTTCTCTTAACAAATAAACATGTTTTAAAACGCTCATGCAACCAATACGACAACACCATGAGCACTGCGTTTCATCTCTTGAGCCAACACATAGAATAAATGTTACACTTTTTGGTTTTTGTTTATCAGAAGGACGCAATATCTCCCCCTTTGTTGGACCGGATGAGCTTATCAATCTTTCAAGTTCTAGTGTTGTGATAACATCTGGGGAATTTGCATATCCATATTCGTATAGAGAACAAGGATCTAGTAAGTCATAACCAATTGCTACAACTATGACCCCAACATTTATTTCAACATTTTCTTCCTTTTGTTCAAAGTTAATAGCATCTTGTAAACAAGCTTCTTTACAAGCGGGTGCATCGCCACATTTACCTCTTGTTAAAAATAAACAATGCTTATCATCTATTGTGTATTTTAATGGTACAGCTTGTGGAAACGGCATATAAGCTGCTCCTCGTTTACCCATTCCCATGTCAAACTCGTTTTTTATTCTATCCTTCAGCCGACAATTTGCAGCACAATCACCGCATCCTGTACATTTTTCAATGTCTATATATCTTGGTTTCTTTTTGATTTTAACTTTATAGTTTCCAATACTACCTTCCAAACCAACAACTTCAGAATATGTTAGTAACTCTATATTTGAATGATTAGCAACCTCCATCATCTTTGGTGTGAGTATGCAAGAAGAGCAATCAAGTGTTGGGAAGGTTTTGTCAAGCTGAGCCATACGTCCACCAATAGAAGGTTCTTGCTCCACTAAATATACCTTATAACCATCATTTGCTAAATCCAAAGAAGCTTGTATTCCAGCAATTCCTCCACCAATTACTAAGGCATTTGGAGTTACAGGGATTTTTGAAGGAGTTAATGACTCAAGTAGTCTTGCTTTAGCAACAGCACTTCTAATCAGAGATTTTGCTTTTTCTGTTGCTTTTTGGCGATTACTATGAGCCCATGAACAATGCTCACGGATATTAGCCATTTCTAAGCAATATGGGTTTATACCTCCATCACTAATTACTTCTCTAAAAGTATGCTCATGCATCCTTGGTGAACAAGAAGCAACTACAACACTATCGAGCTTGTGCTGTTTTATCATGTCTTTAATTAATGTGGCGCCAACGTCAGAACACATATACTTGTAGTTTTTACTAACAACAACCCCATCAATTTTACTTGCATATTCTGTTAATTCTTCAACATCAACATTCTGTGCAATATTGATTCCACAATGACATATAAATACACCAACTCTACGCATATTCAATTACCCTTGTGCATCTCCTAGATTTAATTTATCCACAGGACTCAGATTCAAATCAAGTCCCAGTTTTTCTTTATTAACACCAAGTGCTAATCCCAAAAGTTGAGTTAAATAAAATACAGGAACCTCAAGTTTTGTAGCAACTGTTTCACCAGCTTTAACCTGCCTTGCATCATACATCCTATGACACCAAGGACAAACATCTACTAAACCATTGAAACCATAATCTTGGACTGCTTTTAGTTTCTGACCTGTTTTTGTCAAAGCAGATTCAGGTGAGTTAATTTGTAAAATACCTCCACAACAGTCAAGTTTTTCTGGATAATAATTAACAGTTTCTGCACCAAGTGCTTTTAAAATCTCTTCCATTTTAATTGGATTTTCAGAGTTTACCGGCCGACCTATTTCACTAGGCCTAATTAAATGACATCCATAATGGGTTGCAAATTTTAAACCAGTTAATGGTTTTTTAACTTGTTTTTTTATGGTTTCTAAACCTACATAATCATGGAGTAAATCAACTGTGTGTAGAATTTCAACAGACCCTTTGTAATTTAAATCCTCATCAGAAAGCATTCCATTAACTCTATCTTTCATTTCTGTATTATTTTCAAGTAAATGTTTGCATTCACTTAAAGACAAATGGCACATTGCACAAGGAGCCAATATATCAAGGTTATTTTTTTCAGCAATAGCGATATTACGTGCAGATAGATATAATGCCAAAAGTTGATTTACACTTTTCATAGGTTCTCCGCAGCAAGAAAATCCTTCAATTTCTACTAATTCAATATCTAAAATTGGTAAACTCTCTCTTATAGACATTTCATAAGCATATTGTTCTGTGGACATCATACAACCGGTAAATAGCGCATATTTTTTTTTCATAACTTATTAATCACACCTTTTCAACAGCTATTTTCATTAAACAAGCTTGGAATTTTGTCAAATCTTTTGGTTTAGGTGCATTAGGAAGACCCAGATCACTTCTACGTTTTGTTTTATTATCCCTTGTTGTAATTTCTTGTATATCTTGAATTCCACCTATAGAAAGAATCGATTGTAAAAAAGCAGTATATTTTCCTGGGATCTGCTTGCCACTTGCAACAGCTAGATTCTTAAGAGCAAATAAAATCTCAACAGGAGCAACTTTTTGAGGACATCTTTCTCTGCACTTGAAACAGCTCATACAAGTCCATATTATATCTGAATTAACCATTTCATCTATAAGTCCACGTTTAAGCAAAGCAGCCATTTTATGTGGTTCTAGTTCCAAAAGCTTATGAGCCTCACAGCCAGATGTGCATTTTGCGCATTGAAAACAATAGTCAGATATTTCATTTTTTAACTTGGTTAATCTATCATTGATTTCCTTTCTCAGCTGTGATTGAGGCTCCCCCATAGAAGTAAGATCGATGATACTCATGTAATACAACCCATAATTAACAATTGTTAATTATTTATATACTTATCATTTATATACTTTATGTTTACTTGATGGTTTTTCAAAATTCTTATATAAATTATATATTTAAAATCTACTAAATAAGTAATTTTTATAATTTATTAATTAAAGACTTTTATTTTTTAACTTTTACAAGGTTTACAGAACCGTTTTTAAAAACAATCCATCGAATTTTATCACCGTCTTTAAGATTTAAAATCTCAACAACTTCCGATGGAACTGTTATTCTTCTTCTTGAACCTCTAATTGTTAAGGCAGTATCTGTTATGCATCTTATATCTTCTAAATCCACCTTCATTTTAATCACCTAAGTTATATAAACTCAGCTTATATCTCCTTCCAAATATGCTTTTGTTCTGGGATCTTTTGGATAATTAAAAAATTCATCAGAATTTCCATCTTCAATCACTTCCCCAAAATATAAGAAAATCAGATAATCAGCAACTCTTTTTGCTTGACGTAAAGTATGAGTAACAAGAACAACGGTGTATTCCTTTTTTAATTTTAAAAGTAATTTTTCTATTTGTTGAGCAGAAATAGGATCAAGTGCTGAAGTTGGCTCATCACAAAGTAAAACCTCAGGATTAACAGCAATAGCTCTTGCTAAACATAGACGTTGTTGTTGACCAGCAGAAAGTCTTGATGCAGAATCATGTAATCTGTCTTTTACCTCTTGCCATAAACATGCTTCTTTCAAACAATCCTCTACAATTTTATCAAGTTCTTCTTTACTTTTTTTATTATGAATACGCTGACCGTAAGCAACATTATCATAAATAGACATAGGAAGAGGAGACGGTTTTTGAGAAAGTAGTCCCATTTTTTTTCTAATATCAGGTATCTCACCTGATTTGTGATTAAGAATATTTTCATTATCTACAATAATTTTTCCAGAAATTGCTATATCATCTCTAATTTCCAGTAATCTATTAAATGATTTAAGCAAAGTTGTTTTTCCACAACCAGATGGCCCAATTATCGCTGTTAGTTTTTTTGAAGGTATTTTAATATTTACATTTTTTAATACATGGTTGTTATGATATGTTACATTCAAACCTATTGTTTCTATTTGTATATTTGATAAATTTTTCATATTTTTATCTCCTTTATTTAATTACATATTTTGTTGATTTTTTTATTAAACTTCTAGATGCAATACTAATAATTAGAACAATAATAAGTAAAATAAATGCAACAGCATAGGCTTTGCTTTGAACATTTGGATCAGGCATACTAAGTAGATTCAGAATCATAGTAGGTAATGCGGCAGTTGAGTCATACAATGAATCAGGTATAAAATTTGAATCCCCTACTGTTAATAAAATTGAAGCAGCATCACCTATTCCTCTTCCTAGACCTAATAAAACTCCTGCAACAATACCAGGTAATGCTTGCCTGCGGACAACTTTTATTGCTGTTTCAAATTTTGTGGAACCTAGTGAATAAGCGCTTTCTTTTAACCCTAGAGGAGTCATTTTTATTGATTCATCTATACTTCTAGTAATAATAGGAATTTCCAACAAAGTCAATGCAATTATTCCAAAAAGCAATGAGGTACTCATGCCGATTCCAATCATAATTGTCATACAAAAAATACCATAAACAATAGATGGAACACCCCAAAGAATGTCAAGACATAAACGGATAAAATTTGAAATAGTAGGATGAGTAAAATCCCTTTGCAAAAACAAAGCAATACTAATACCAATTAAGAACGCTACTGCAGTTGCAGGTAGTGCAAGAAGTAAAGAACCAATTATCGCATTAAGTATACCTCCACCACCTTTTCCAAGATAAAATCTAGGACTAGATGTTTGAGTAAGCATCTCTAAGGAGATTGATGAAGCACCATTAAAAACAATAACTGTAAAAATAAGTATTAAACTACCAACAACAATTAAAATAGAACATATCATCAAAATAGCAAAGATTTTTTCTTCAAGTAAACGCCTGTTCAATAATTCCACCTTGCCCTTGCTTTTCTTAGAATTAAAAAGCCTAACATGTTAAAAATTAAAACCACAATAAAAAGAATTAAAGCAACGAAAATCAGAGCTGATTGCAATCTTGGTAATGACATAACATCAACATAATTTTGAGCAATAATTGAAGCAAGTGTCTGACCCTGGTTAAACAAAGATGAAGGTATTTTTTCCTGATTGCCAATAACCATACTAACGGCTATTGTCTCACCAAAAGCCCTACCAAAACCTAAAAGAATTGCAGATAAAACCCCCGGACCTGAAGCACGAAATATAACTTTTTTAACAGTTTCCCATTTTGTTGCACCAACAGATAAAGATGCCTCTTTTAATTCAATAGGAATAGCATTAAAAGACTCAATGCATAATGATATAATTATTGGAAAAACCATAATTGATAAAATCAATGAAGCAGTAAATAGACTAAAACCAGAGCTATTGAATTCACCAAAAAATGGTGCAACAAAATCTCTAATCAATGGTACAAACACAATAAATGCACATAAACCATAAACAACAGAGGGTACCCCTGCAAGTACATCAATAAAAGGTCTTATTACCTGCCTAACTTTTTTTGGGGCATATTCAACAATATAAACAGAAGTTAACAAAGAAATAGGTACGGCGATAATCATAGCAATACTAGTTACAATTATGGTTCCAATAATCACACCTAATAAACCAAATTCACCAGATCTAGGTCTCCAATTTGATGAAAATAATAATTCTGTTATGGATTGATCCTCAATTATGAAAAAAGAGCCTGTTAACAAAGTAAATAATATTAAAAAAAATAAAAATGCTATAAATATTGTTATTACTAACATTAATTTTGTGCCAATTAAATCACGAAGTTTTCTTTTTTCCATACTAAATTTCTCATGAAATATTTTTATGTTATTTCAGGTCTAGTTCCATTTTCTAAATAACCAATTTCTTGATTTAGAATCTCTTGGGATAAAACTGTGTAACCACCATCATGAACATACTTTTGCCCATCTGTTAAAATCCAATAAACAAAATCATACGTAATCCCAGTAAAACTACCTTTTGTGGCAAGATGTAAATACCTGGACGGTGGGGAAGGATAACCATCATAAAAAATCGCATTTAAAATATTGTCTCTAGTTGTATAAAAATCTTCATCTGGATCTAAAGTACCATTATTATCTATATCAAGTGGAACTGGTTGTAACCTCTCAAATGGTTGTTTTGTTTCAGATGAATATGCATAGTTAATATTATTATATCCGATGCCAAATCTATCATCTTTAACAGCTCCAGCTACACCTGGGTCGTCTTTTACTTTACTTGCTTTATCTGTAAAGTCATCTTGTGTGTAATCTCCAAGATATTTTGCCCAAGTTTCTGCAGCACCACAAGAGTCAGATCTTGTATAAACACGAATTGGGTCAGAGTTAGTTGAATTAACCAGTTGACCCCATGTTGTAATTTTACCTGTAATAAAAATTTCTTTTAACTTTTCTTTTGTTAAACCTTTTTCAAGTATTATATCTATAACTGGATTTTGGGTATTAATCGTTGCAACTACAGCATCCTCTATAACTGATACCCAAAACACACCTTGACTTATCTCTTCAGGAGCAATGTCTCTTGAAATCATACCAATGTTAACAAGTCCACCTATAGCATCGGACATACCTTTTCCAGCACCTCCAGCTGAAACATCGATTTTTATATCGGAATGGATTTTTTGATATTCTTCAGCCCATATACCCATCATAGGATACATAGCAAATGCACCAGAAATTTTTATTGTCTTTTCCTCCTGTTGAACACAGCCGGATAGCCCTGAAATACTGATTGTTAAAATCGTTATAACTGTAAAAATTTTTAATGATCCATTTTTTGTTTTTTTATCGATTAAATCTTTTTGAATTTTTTTCAATTTTATTTCACCCTTATAATATTATATGCGAAATGGATTATTTAAATTTATTGGTAAAAATCCAATAAAATCCATTAAATATTGGTAATTTTTGGAAAACAAGGTTTAAAAATATGTTAAAGATTTCACCTGATTCAAATTAAAAGTAAAAAGGTCTAGTTTATGGAAAAAAACAAATATGGAATTGTTTACCATGAAGATTACAATAAATATGACCTTGGTGCTGGTCACCCGCTTATTGGTGACAAACCCAGAAAAACAATGGATTTTTTAAAAGAAAAAAGTATTATAAAAGAACTAAAACTTTTCATACCAGAAAAAGCAACAGAAGAAGACTTATTAAGAGTGCATACTAAAAAATATGTTGATTTAATAAAAAAACTAAGTAAAACAGGAGGTATGCTGGCAATAGACACTCCTGCACCAATTGGTATATACGAATATGCTAGATTATCTGCTGGAGGCACATTATTAGGTGGAGAAAAATTATTTAATGGATTTAATTGCATGGTTAATCCACTGGCTGGTTTTCATCATGCTAGTAGTAATGTTTCATCAGGTTTTTGTTTTTTTAATGATATAGCTATTGTGATAGAATATCTCAGAGAAAAATACAAGTTAAAAAAATTTTTAGTGGTCGATGTTGATGTACATCATGGAAATGGAACACAAGAGATCTATTATAATGATAATACTGTTTTAATTATATCATTTCATCAAGATGGCAGAACATTATATCCCGGTACTGGTTATATTGATGAAATTGGTGGAGATAATGCAAAAGGGTTCACAGTTAATTTACCCTTACCACCTGGAACAACCGGAAACGTTTATTTTGATGCTTTTAAAGAAATTGTTCCTCCAATTACCAAACAATTTAATCCCGAAATTATAATTTATCAAGCGGGTGTAGATACTCATCATTCTGATCCACTTGCAGATCTGATTTTGTATTATCAAACATATTATTATCTAGCTAAACAGATGATTGAATTATCTAATGATACTTGTAAAAAACTTCTTGTTTTATTAGGTGGTGGTTATAATAGTTTAGCTTGTAGTATGTCTTATTATAATGTTATATGTGGTCTTCTATGTAAAGATGATTATTTAAAAGAAAAAGAAGCCACAGATTATAAATTAGAGAAAGTTAAAAACTTGGTTAATGAACTTAAAAAGAATTTAGCTGATTATTGGAAATTATAAAATGTTTTATTTGCAATAAACTTAATTAAGAAATCATTGTTATCGGGGCACTTGATATAAATTTTAATCTTTGAGGGTTTTTAGATGGTTGTTGAAAATCTTGATAAAATCTTTAAACCAAAGAGCATAGCTGTAATTGGGGCAAGTGAAAAAGTAGGATCTCCTGGTTATAGAGTTTTTAGAAATCTAATTGGTTCAGGATACGAAGGTGTAGTTTATCCTGTAAATCCAAACAGAGAAAGTGTACAAGGAGTTCAGGCTTATCCAACTATTAATAATGTTCCCAGGATTGTTGATCTTGCTATTATTATAACACCAGCAAAAACAGTTCCTGATATATTGGAGCAATGTGGTAAAAGAGGAATTAAGGGGATTCTTATTATTACAGCTGGTTTTAAGGAAATAGGTCCTGAAGGAGCTGCTCTTGAACAACAATTGTTTGATATTAAACAAAAATATAAGTTGCGAATTTTAGGACCTAATTGCGTAGGTTTTATAATGCCTTATCTTAATCTCAATGCGTCTTTTACAGGTTCAACGTCTTATAAGGGAAATATTGCTTTGTTTTCACAAAGTGGTGCAGTATGTGGTGCTATTTTGGATTGGGCAGCTGCGGCAAAAGTTGGTTTTAGCTCTTTTGTATCAGTTGGCTCAATGCTTGATGTTGATTTTGGCGATCTTATTGATTATTTTGGTATGGACATGTATACAAGAAGTATTGTTCTTTATGTTGAATCAATTACTAATGCTAAAAAATTTATGAGCTCAGCAAAAAGTTTTGCTAGGGTAAAACCTGTTATTGTTATAAAATCAGGTAAATATTCAGAAGGAGCAAAGGCTGCTGCTTCACACACTGGAGCAATGGCTGGAGAGGATGCAATTTATGAAGCGGCATTTAGAAGAACAGGTATAGTTAGAGTTAATGATATTACGGATTTGTTCAATTGTTCATCTATTCTTGCAAAGCAACCACGCCCTACTGGTCCAAATATTGCTATAATAACTAATGCTGGTGGACCAGGTGTTTTAGCAACAGATGCTGTTATAGAAAAAGGAGGCAAAATGGCAAAATTATCTGATGAAACTATTCAAAAACTAAATCATGTTTTACCACCAACTTGGAGCAAAGGCAATCCCATTGATATAATCGGAGATGGTGATGACATAAGATATCAAAAAGCTATGGAGATTTGTTTAAATGATAAAAACATAGATGGTTTAATCATAATATGTGTGCCACAAGTCATGGCAGATCCAGATAAAGTAGCAGAAAGAATTGTGGATATAGAAAGAAAAACAACAAAACCAATACTAACTTCTTTTATTGGTGAGGCGAGTGTTTTTCATGCTAGACAAATACTTAATAGTAGTAATGTACCTACATATAATTCTCCAGATGACGCAATTGAATCTTATATGTATTTATACCATTATGAAAGACACCTAGATCAACTCTACGAAACACCTGAGGAGTTAGGTGTAAAAACTTCAACACATAAAGTAATGAAAAGAAAGATACTTGATGCTGCTAAAAAAGAAAAAAGAGATATTTTAAATGAAATTGAATCAAAAACATTTATTGAATTGTATGGCATAAAAACAACAAAACCTCTTGTTGCCGAAAACGAAGAAAAAGCAGTTAAAATATCAGAAAAAATTGGCTATCCTGTGGTAATGAAAATATTATCACCCAAAATAACACATAAAACAGAAATTGGAGGAGTAGTTCTTGATTTAAAAAGTGGAACAGAGGTTAAAAAAACTTTTAAAGAGATGATAAAACGGGCAAAAGAAAAAGCACCAGATGCAAAAATTTTAGGAGTAACCATACAGAAAATGGTAAAAAATA
>WOR8_10008932_pt1 | contig 10435 bp, 7 predicted proteins | sample DeeMarSeWOR38_10_FD_19890 | JGI IMG/M metagenome (IMG submission 19890)
GTGAAGTAGACCGTTTGCTCAATGAACAAAGGCGTACGCGTGGCTGTCGGCGTCCGTGTCGGGGTCGGCGTTTGGCTGGGCGTGTAGGTGGCTGTTGGAGTATATGTCTGCGTAGCCGTGTTCGTCGGGGTGTGCGTTAGCGTTCGTGTTGGGCGCGGTGTGTTAGTAGCGGTCGGGGTGCGGGTTGCCATTGGGGTGTTCGAAGGAGTCAGCGTGGCTGTCAGGGTCTTTGTTGGCGTATCGGTCACCGTCGCCGTCCGCGTGGCTGTATTGGTCGCGGTTGATGTCTGCGTGGCCGTGTTCGTTGGCGTTTGACTCGGTGTCAGCGTTGGTCGCGGTGTGTTAGTTAAGGTTGGGGTGCTCGAAGGAGTTAGCGTTGCTGTAGCTGTCTTCGTTGGTGTGCGGCTCGGGGTAGACGTCCCAGTCAGCGTCATTGATGGAGTCTGGGTTGCCGTTGGGGTCTTTGTAGTCGTATTGGTCACCGTCGGGGTCAACGTAGGTGTGTGAGTTGGCGTTGCGGTCTTTGTTGGCGTGTGAGTCGGGATAGGCGTGTCAGTCGGGGTTGATGAAGGCGTGCGGGTTGCCGTGGCTGTCTTTGTGGGCGTATCAGTCTCTGTAGCGGTGTTCGTCGGGGTACTCGAGGGGGTCTGCGTGGCTGTAGCTGTCTTCGTCGGCGTGCTGCTCGGAGTAAGCGTCTTAGTCGGAGTCGATGAAGGTGTGCGGGTTGCGGTGGGCGTCTCAGTTGGGGTCAAAGAAGGTGTGTGGGTCGCCGTTGCTGTATTTGTAGGCGTATTGGTTGCTGTCGCGGTGTTCGTCGGCGTCAGCGTGAACGTCGGGGTTGGGCTGGGCGTAAATGATGGATCCAGACAGATCGGGCTTGAATCGATGCGTCCGATCGGGTTGCGCGTCGATCCGTATTGATCGTAGATCTTCACATACTTGATATCCGGGAACTGTTTCAGATTAGTCGTCAGTGCCTGGGCTATGCTGTACACCACCCCTGTCGACTGGCAATTCCCCTCCAGATACAACCTGGCTATCCCCTCGGAAAACTCCAGCTTGCTGTAACCGGTAAATCCGTTCGAAATCAGCGTCAGACCGTCTCCACGTTCACTGTAGCTCGGGCCTTCAAAGAATGCGTCTAACACTGCCCCGACCGGGTCGGCTGACGAGGAGATCGTGCGCTCCACACCTGTCTCATAGGGGAACTGCCCGCTCAAAAGACGGTTGTTGTCAGTGAAGTAGACCGTTTGCTCAATGAACAAAGGCGTACGCGTGGCTGTCGGCGTCCGTGTCGGGGTCGGCGTTTGGCTGGGCGTGTAGGTGGCTGTCGTCGGGGTGTGCGTTAGCGTGGGTGTCTCAGTCGGTGTCCTGGTAGGCATATCAGTTGCTGTGGCTGTCTTCGTTGGCGTGTGACTCGGGGTGGAAGTCTCAGTCGGAGTTGATGAAGGTGTGTGGGTTACCGTCGCTGTCTGAGTGGCTGTGTTGGTCAGAGTTGGCGTGTTCGTCAAGGTGCTCGAAGGGGTCAATGAAGGTGTGTGGGTTGCCGTGGCTGTTTTTGTGGGCGTATCAGTCGCTGGGGCCGTCTTCGTCGGCGTGCTCGAAGGTGTCTGAGTGGCCGTAGCTGTCTCCGTTGGCGTATGGCTCGGAGTGGGTGTTTCAGTCGGGGTCAACGAAGGCGTGGGGGTTGCTGTGGCTGTCTTTGTAGGTGTATTGGTCGCTGTCGCGGTGTTCGTTGGGGTACTCGAGGGGGTCTGCGTGGCTGTAGCAGTCTTCGTGGGTGTATGACTCGGGGTGAGTGTTTCAGTCGGGGTCAACGATGGTGTGTGGGTTGCCGTGGCTGTCATTGTGGGTGTACTAGTCGCTGTAGCTGTCTTCGTTGGCGTGAAACTCGGGGTGGACGTCTCAGTCGGAGTCGGCGAAGGTGTGTGGGTTGCCGTGGCTGTCTTTGTAGGTGTAGGAGTAAAGGTATTTGTCGGGGTTGAACTTGGCACAAAAAACGGATCCAGGCAAGAAGGAATCGAATCAATCCTTCCAAGAGGTTCTTGTGTAAAGCCATTCTGATCATAAATCTTTACATAGTGAATGCCAGGGAATTGTTTGAGATTTGCTGTTAGCGGTTGAGCAATCGTATAAAATGATTTATTCGATTGACAATTACCACGCAAATAAACACGAATGACACTTTCAGCAAATTCAACCCTGCTATATCCTGTAAAACCATTGTATATAGGTTCTAAGCCTTGACGCTTTTCCGCATCCCCGGTTCCCTTGAAATATTGATCCAATACTGCTGTTAGGGGATTATCCGAGGTTGAAATATAACGGGTTACTCCAACTTCATAAGGTGGGTTTTCACTTGAAACTCTGTTTACATCAGGAAAAAAAACTGTTGCCTGCTCCCATAAGGGTGTGTGCGTTGGCGTAGGAGTATTGGTTTGTGTTGGGGTGGTTGAGGGTGTATAGGTATGCGTTGGCGTATATGTAGCTGTTGGGGTATGGGTATAAGTCGGTGTAAAAGTAGCTGCAGGCGTTTTGGTAGCCGTCTGTGTTGGAGTCGGCTTCCTGGTCGGAGTGAGAGTTGGTTCTTTGGTTGGGGTTGGAGTGCGAGTGGGTGTAAATGTTAGTGTTGCTGTAACCGTTGATGTCGGTGTTGGTGTTAGACTGGGCGTTGATGTTTTTGTAGCAGTATTTGTCGGTGTAAATGATGGCGTAATGGTAGTCGTCGGTGTGGGTGTGAAAGTTCTCGTGGCGGTGCTAGTCGGTGTATATGTTTTGGTTGGAGTAAAAGAAGGAGTATAAGTTACTGTCCATGTCCAGGTAGGCGATATTAGGGGAGCCAAAGCGGCCCTTGATTGCTGAGTATTCGTTGGCGTTCTTGACGGTGTACGAGTCGAGGTAGTGGTCGGTTCTATAGCCGGACTTTTTGTCGGGGTTATTGTCTGTAAACTTTCAGGAGCGGACGTTGCAATAGAAACCGGGGTTCCAACTGAAGCGGTCGCATCAACCGGGACCGATGTGCTGGTGCCCGTTAATTTGATGGTTAGACTCCCAGAGACGCGGGTAGCTGTTGACAATGGTCGGACAGTATCAATCGAACTGACTCTTGCGGTCAAGGATGGCACTGGAATGGCAGGCAAACCATACTGGTTAGCGGCCTTCCCACCAAAGGTTGCCAGGTAGCCAGCCACGAGAAGCAAGATTGCCCCCACCCCTAAAAATTGCCAACCCCTGTTTAATTTCTTTCGTCGTGCTTTGAAGTAACTGATGGAACGACCAGTTTGGATTGAACGGATACCAGCGTTAAAACTCAATAATGCAATTAAAATCGTTAGTACAACCGCGATGCTGATTCCAACCTGAATATCCATGCAGACCTTGGAAACGATTATAGCATCTAACCCCGAGACATAAAAAAGCACCCGGACTGGGTGCTTTCTGCCAGAAAGTTAACTTCTCAAGAACCCTGAATCACCTTACGCACCGGCCTGCCAACCAATCCGGCGATCGGACCCACCAACAAGGCACCAGTCAACACAATCAGGAATGGGATCACCGGCGATGGACTTCCTTCGGGCAAATCCCAAATGCTGGCAACGATAAAAAACACAATAGCATTTATCGTTCCAAACACAAGGATGGCGACAACACGTCCTCCATCTCCTTTGCGGAGGTATAGATAAATCAGCGAAGCCATCATCAAACCAACGGGAGCAGCTATCAGGGCCAGGTCGTAGCGATTGAACGGAGCAGCTGTCGCCATAGAGAAGGATGCCATGCCTGCCATGGAAGCAAACCCCAGGCTCACCATCCCGGCATGACGCCAGCCTTGCCAGGCGGAAACTCCTATGAGCACTGCAATCCCAATCAAGAGCATAACGGCTATCACATTATCTATCACGGGTGAGATCATGGGAAGGCCAAAGTCAGCACGCTCCTCGGCTATGGTTTTGACAAACAAAACCAGGCCCATCCCCGCCGCACCGATCCAGATATGCCCCCAGGGGGGAACCCGCTTTATTAAGGCCCATAATCCACCCAGCCCAATGACTAGGCCGGGAAGCATCATAATGACAAAGCCTGTCATCAGACGCCAGTGGGGAATTGTTTGCCAGGGCTCCCAAATGACCAAGGCCCCCAATGCAATGCCAAACCCAACCATCGCAGGTGGCAGGCAAGCGATGATGGCATCACGCCGATCTTCAATCCGCCATGATTTATCTTCTGTAATCAGAAACATGATGCCCCTCCCAAAGGTGTCTTGAAATGCAAGCCAGTATTCCGTCAAAATCGCTATGGGCAAACCACGTATTTCCTTCCAAAAAGTACGCCACAAATTCCACGCGCCAATTTCCTTTTGTGCAACCATTTTTTCCAAAAACACTATCTGCATTTCACATCCAAACTCTTGACGAAATCCATAGGGATACAGGACAGTCAAGATGGAATAGAAGCGCGATAAACGATTCAGTACCTGGTTCAAAGTGCCTCCCCTTCTGAAGTGCGTTTCTGCGTGATCGCCACCAGGGATTGCATACGGGCCGTCTCGGCATCCAGAATACCCTTTCCCAGTTGTGTAAGGGTATAGGCTTTGCGCTCACGACCAGTACCATCCTGCCCCTCCTCCACACGCTGCACCCAACCCGCCCGCAAGAGACGTTTGAGCGCACCGTACAACGTTCCGGTGCTCAGACTGACGCGCGAATCGCTCAACGATTCCACATCCTTCATGATGGCATAACCATGTTTCGGTTCTGGTAAAAGGCTGAGGAGGATGAAGAAGACAGCCTCGGAAAGCGGTAGGTTCTCGTCATAATCCATATGATTACATCTCTCCTGAAGGTACTTTATTTGTCTGACGCATGCGCTGTCTTGTAACAAATAGAAACCCTAACACAATCAGATTGAGCAACAAAATCAGGGCATCAATCCACCCAAACTGGTCTGCAATGGAGAGCACCACATTTAGCGCCATGTACAGGATTGCCAGAAAAAATACCCAATTTCGCCCAGTGACAATCATCACGCCAAACCAGATCATGACAATTGCATTCGCGATCATCATAATTGTAATAACCCAGCGCGTCAGGCTGCCTTCATCTATAGCTCGGAACAGCAAGCTCGATATTCCAAAGGCCAGCCAGACAGCCGCGTTGAGGAAAAACAAGTTCCGTGTCAGTTTCAGCAATTTTGGTGTTTGATCACTATTCATAATTCACTTTTATGTATCGCTCCACAACATGTCGTCTTACGACATATTATACAATTTTCTTAGCTCATAGTCAAGCACCTATTGACGGAAAATCAGTCTGTGGTAAAACAGGCTTATGAAGGAATTAGTCTTTCTCAAGCTGGGCGGATCGCTGATCACGGACAAAACCCAGCCTTATACCGCTCGGCTGGATAAATTAGCTGACCTGGCATCCCAAATCAAACATGCGCTTCAATCTCGTCCGAACTTGCTCCTAGTTCTGGGACATGGTTCCGGCTCCTTTGGGCATACGGCGGCGAAGAAGTATGGGACGAGGGAAGGCCCCCCCCTTAGTCCCCCCCCATTTTCTTCGAAAATAGGAGGGGAAACAGCAGCGCCCCTCCGGCTCCCCCCATCTTCTACGAAGTTAGGGGGAGAGAAAAAATACTGGGGCGGCTTTGCTGAAGTGTGGTATCAGGCAACAACGCTCAACCGCTACGTGATCCAGGCGTTATACGAGGCGGGCATCCCGGCGATGACGTTTTCCCCGGTAGCCAGCGTGTGGTCTGATGACGGGCAGGTGGCGCAGTGGAACCTGTCTCAAATCAAATATGCGCTGGAGAAGGGCATTGTTCCGGTGGTGCATGGGGATGTGATCTTTGACCAGACGAAAGGTGGAACCATCTTATCTACCGAAGAATTGTTCGAGCACCTGGCGCGGGAACTGCATCCGGGGCGGATTTTGCTGGCAGGACTTGAGGAGGCGATATGGGCTGATTTTCCTGCACGCAAGCACAGGGTCAGGAAAGTGACGCGTGAATCCTTTATCGAGGTCAGCAAGAGTCTTGGAGCAGCCACAGGGGCGGACGTCACAGGAGGCATGGAGTCAAAGGTCAGGCAAATGCTGGAACTTGCTGAGGCCGTTCCCAGATTGACAGTTCACATTTTTTCCGGTGAAAATCCGGATTTTTTGCGAAAAGCACTGTTGGGCGAGCATCTTGGCACGCTGATTGAGCCATAGCACCGCAAAATGCGGCATAAACCGAATTGTGACACAATGCACAACAAACGGGGAAATACGTCTCTTGCAAAAAAAACAAAAATCTACGAAAATGGAACTATATTGACTCACTATAAGGGAGCAGAATATGTCCAAATATCGAAACAGTAAAGTTGATTTTGAAGCCATTGAGCTTAAGACCTTGAAACCCGTACCCACGGACATCGAGATCGCACAAGCACAGATGGAATTCGCAAAACCCGTTACCAAGGTTGCCGAAGAACTGGGCCTGCTGGAAGACGAACTTGAGCCTCACGGCAAGTATATGGCCAAGGTCAGTCTGAGTGTATTGGAGCGCCTGAAAGATCTTCCGGATGGAAAATATGTAGATGTGACCGCGATCACACCTACCCCGCTGGGCGAAGGCAAAACCACCACCACCGTTGGCCTGAGCCAGGCGATGGGTGCTCATACGGGCAAGAATGTGTTCACCTGCATCCGCCAGCCATCGCAAGGCCCGACCTTTGGCATCAAGGGCGGCGCTGCCGGTGGCGGTTACAGCCAGATCATCCCGATGGAGAACTTCAACCTACACCTGACCGGTGACATTCATGCCATCACCGCGGCCAACAACCTGATGGCTGCTGCGATCGATACACGCATGTTCCACGAAATGGGGCAGAGCGATGAAGCGCTCTTCAATCGTCTGTGCCCGCCCGCCAAAGATGGAAGCCGCACATTTGCGCCCTCCATGCTCAAGCGCTTGAAGAAACTGGGCATCGACAAGACCGATCCCAACGATTTGACCGAAGAAGAACGCTCACGCTTTGCACGCCTAGACATCGACCCTGAAACCATTACCTGGAACCGCGTGCTGGATACCAACGACCGCATGCTGCGCGGCATCACTATCGGTGAAGGCCCTAACGAAAAAGGCCGCACGCGCAAAACCGGTTTCGATATCACCGTCGCCAGCGAGATCATGGCCATCCTGGCCCTGACAACCGACCTGGCAGACATGCGTGAGCGCTTTGGCCGCATGGTCTTCGCCACCAACAAGGCTGGCGAGGCACTGACCGCTGAAGACCTGGGCGTAGCTGGCGCATTGACCGTGCTGATGAAAGACGCCATCAAACCGACCCTGATGCAGACATTGGAAGGCACCCCAGCCTTCATCCATGCTGGCCCGTTCGCCAATATCGCGCACGGTAATAGCTCGATCATCGCCGACCGCATCGCTCTCAAGCTGGGGGACTACATCCTGACCGAATCAGGCTTTGGCGCTGACATCGGCATGGAAAAATTCTTCGATATCAAGTGCCGCTACTCCGGCCTGATTCCCAACTGTGTCGTGCTGGTTGCGACCGTGCGCGCGCTCAAGATGCACGGCGGCGGACCCAAGGTGACTGCTGGCGCCCCGCTGGCTCCGGAATACACCGAGGAGAACCTGGAACTGTTGCAAGCCGGTATCCCGAACCTGGAAGCACACATTGAAAACGCCAAGAAATATGGCATTCCGGTGGTTGTGGCTGTCAACAGCTTCAAAGATGACACACAGGCTGAAGTGGAACTGGTACGCAAGGCCGCTATTGAAGCCGGTGCCGAAGATGCCGTGGTTTCCCGCCACTGGATGGAAGGTGGCGCAGGCTCGGTTGACCTGGCCAAGGCCGTGGTTGCAGCCTGCGAGAAGCCCAGTGACTTCAAGTTCCTGTACCCGCTCAAGGGCACCAGCATCAAAGAGAAGATCGAAACCATCTGCAAGGAAATCTATGGAGCTGATGGCGTCGAATACGAACCCCTGGCTGAGAAGAAGATCGAACTGTATACCAAACTGGGATTCGATGAACTGCCAATGTGCATGGCCAAGACTCACCTGAGCCTGAGCCACGATGCGACACTCAAAGGCCGCCCGAAGGGCTTTGTGGTCCCCATCCGTGACCTGCGCGCTTCCGTGGGAGCCGGGTTCATCTACCCACTGCTGGGCAAGATGAGCACCATGCCCGGCCTGCCCACCCGCCCGGTGTACTACGATGTCGACGTCGACCTCGAAACCGGACAGGTGCTTGGGTTGTTCTAAGTATCTATCCGAAAAATGCTCTAGCTGGCGAGACGCCAGCGAGGAGTGCGCAATATAAACACAGATCCTAAGGGTTTTAGAAATCCTTAGGATCTAAGAAAGACGATGATGACGGGAGCATTCGCTCCCGTCATGTTTTATGACAAATAGCACGTGACAGCGCTTTGAAAAAATTGTATAGTAAAGAAGAACAAATTCTGTAGAAGTACTTAAGCGGAATGGTTCTGCAAAAGACCCCAATTCAGGTATCTTGTCAGAACCATTTTGTGTGAGGCATAGTTGGGTGGCATCTACAGAATTTAATAAAAGCATTGTCTGGAAGAGGATATGTGATGCTCACGATGTTGTTTATTGGCGTCTTTCACACGTATCTTATTGATGAGGTGATATACAAGAAGCAAGACAAAGGAGGTAACTGTGAGTGAATATATACCTAGTCCGTGGCAATGGGTGGCAGAGCAAGTTGAACTTTATGAAGGAAGTGGGGGTACTGAGGGTTTAACCTTTAGGGACACGGGTCTGCCAGTCATAATTGTGACACATCGCGGGCGGAAGTCAGGGGCTATTCGTAAAACCCCTTTAATGAGAGTTGTGGATGGAAATAACTATATCCTAGTGGCATCTCAGGGTGGGGCACCAAAGCATCCGCTTTGGTATCATAATTTGAAGGCGGACCCCAATATCGAAATTCGCGATAAGGATGGAGTCTATCTAATGCAAGTTCGAGAGGTAATAGATTCAGTTGAGAGAGAAAAACTCTGGAATATCGCGGTAGAAGCATACCCTCCTTATCATGAGTACCAGTGCAAAACCGATCGCGTCATCCCAATCTTCGTAGCAGAACCCGTCGAATAAACGGAAAGAGAAACGGAATTTCGAAATTTCACAATGAGCGCCACCTAACAAAGCGTTCTCAGAACCTGCTCCAGTTCTGTCCTGAAAAATGATGGCCGATCTTGACCTCGAAAATGGAGGTGTGTTTGGGCTGTTCTAAGCCAAGCTGACAACAATTAGGAAGATAATGACGGAATCTCACGATTCCGTCACTTTTTATATTTTACGGCTGATGTGAATTAGATTTGACAAAGCGGGGAAGTTCTCCAAAATAAGGTTAGCAGACCGAACAAGGAGAACATCCCCATGAACAGTATACCGATTTCTGAGATATTGTTGTACATATTTGTGCTCGTAGATGACTGGTATCAAGAATATGCTGGTTTCTATCGACAAGGCAAACCTGGGCAAAAGCCTGAGTTTCGAGATAGCGAAGTAATGACGATCATGTTAGCAATGGATTTCATTCCTTTTCCAAGTGAACGGCAGTTTGTAGGATATGTGCGTGCGAACTATCTGGCTCTGTTTCCAAAATTGTTGGATCAAAGCCAATTCAATCGTCGTGCCAGAGCAATTGCTCCATTGCTGGAAAAGTTCCGTCAACATTGGCTCTTTCGTTTGGGTATAGTTTTGAGCAATCACGGATTGCTTGACACTAAGCCTATTCCAGTTGTTGGCTATCGTCGCAGCAAAAGGCACAGTGATTTTCAAGGCAGTGCAGCTTATGGTTACTGTGCCAGCAAGAAGATGTATTATTTTGGCTACAAGTTAGTTGCGATTTGCACCTTAGAAGGTCTCCCATTGGTGTATGATCTGGTTCCGGCAAATACGGATGAACGCAAAGCCGCTGAAACGCTCTTGGAGAAGTTGACAGGGTTCAGCTTGTTAGCAGACAAAGGCTTTCTTGGTGAAGATTGGCAAGCCGATATTTTCCAATTCACTGGTAATCGGATATGGACACCTAAACGCAAGAACCAGATCAAACAACAACCTAAGGATTTCGAGCGTTGGCTCAATGGTCTCCGACTTCGGATCGAAGGATTATTCAATGAGATCCAAAACATTGGTAAGAACGTTGAGCACTTGTTGGCTAAAACAGTCATTGGCCTTTGTTCTCGCATTGTCGCTAAAATGACCAGCCATTTGTTAAAGTACATCTTACGTCTTGAATTCGGCATTGATGTCTTGACTTTTTCGAAAGTCTAAGCCCAATTCACATCAAGCGTATCATCTAAACCTAAAATGATTGGCAATCGTAACTATAAAATTAAAAACAACCTGGAATTGATATTAGACCTCTTGCATAAGTATGCCATAATAGGCGAATGAGATA
>WOR8_10007441_pt1 | contig 10434 bp, 7 predicted proteins | sample DeeMarSeWOR38_10_FD_19890 | JGI IMG/M metagenome (IMG submission 19890)
TCTGCCTTGTGACCTGGCTCTTCTGGCCATAGGTTTTATCCATGGTGAAACGGATAGGATACGAGAAAAAGTAGAGCTTGAGCTCGATGCCCGCGGAAATATCAATACCAATAATTATCAGACAAATATTGAAAATGTATTTGCCGCCGGAGATATGAGGAGAGGCCAGTCACTTGTTGTCTGGGCAATTACCGAAGGACGGGAAGCCGCAAGGGCAGTGGACAAATACCTGATGGGGGAAAGCCTTTTGGAAGCACGGGACGAATCTCTGATGAAAGTGCAATCATAGTACTTAGATAAAGCTATATCAGCCCGGGATGTTAAAGAATGTTCCGGGCTTTTTTTGTCGATCTTGAAGATCTTTAAAGGAATTTTAAAAACCTGCGAGATAATCCATCCCTGAATTATTTATTTTCCAATCAAATATGTATCCATCCATTCCACGTATTCTTTACCAAGATCCGGCAAGTCCACAGCTCCTGGAAAGCCTGGCCCATGACCTGCTCCTTCAATCCTGATAAGTTTTGCAGGCACGCCCGCTTCCTGAAGCGTTTTATACATTTCTTCCGAAAGGGCAAATGGTACAATATCATCCTTGTCTCCATGCACAAGTAAAAATGGAGGATCGTCCGGAGTAATATGGGAGATCGGAGATGCCTCTTTTGCGCGCTTGTATTCCATGGTCAATGAATCCTTTAACTCCCTTCCTCTAACGCCGAGGAATGACTCGCCAACAGGAATATCGCTTAGAAAATTAGTTGGTGCTGCCCTGGCGATAACACATTGTACCTTGGCGCTCAACCGGTTAACGGGAGTTTCATCCAAAAGCACCTCATCGCCGTCAAGCGTTCCCAGCATACTCACCAGGTGCCCTCCCGATGAGCCACCAATCGCACCAATTCTCTCAGCGTTTATCCCGTATTCATCCGCATGAAATCGAATGAACCTTACAGCCCGTTGAACGTCTTCTACGGCAGCCGGGAAGATAAAGCGTGGTACTGCCCGGTGATTAATTGAAAATAATGTATACCCTGCGTCAACAAGAGCCTGACCTTCAAGCTTCACATGACCCTGGTGATTGAGCATAGTTGCATCCAGGCTCAGGGGTCGTGTCCAGCCGCTGCCAGAAATATGAATGATCCCATAGCCGTTGGGATGTTCAGGATAATAAACATCCAGCAGCAAGGCCAGTCCGGAAAACATACCATAGACCACATTGCGCTCTACCCGGGCCGCATTCAGGTCGGGTTGGGCGTATAGTTGTGAAACTGACTGAAAAGACAATAATAAAAATAGATACAGGATAATAATCCGTTGCATATGGTTAAAGTTTTTCATTTGCTATAAAGCTGGAAATTCAATTAATGATATTTAATAACTTTATCCCTCATTAAAGTTGAATAAAGCATAATCTGGTCCTTCCATGTACCCGGGTACATCAGACTTTTGATTTTGGGCCATCTGTTCTGAAACGGGAGTTGAAAACGGCATTTTACCATTGGGAGCAACCTTACCAGTTACCACATCCAAAACCGCCTCCGGTGTAGTACCAAAGGTGGCGAGTACTCCTTTCATATTACCGGATTCATCGTTGTATATTTCATCAATTACCCACGGATTGGTGTAGTTGATGGCCAAAACAGATGGTTTTTTGGATACCAATTTGTTGATATATTGTATATCTACACCATTCTTGCTTAGCGATAAGTACAATGGAGAACCGTCTGATGCAAAAAGAGATTTGGATTTGGGTATCAACCAAAGCAGAATCACATCTGCTTTTTCAGGTGCATCGACAAATTCGATATCCCATTGGTTTTCATCGGGCTGTATTACCGAAGTGGCCGAAGTCCCCCGCTGTTGCTGATAGGTTTCAAAATATACTTTAGTGCCACTGTTTATAGGTAAGATTGCCAAGCTGTTATTTTCTTTATTCCTCAATAAAACAATAGATTGTCGCAATGCAACATTTGCCCTCTCCTGGAATTCCGGTTTCCCAATAATTTGTTCAGCAGCATCAACGTCGACATATGGATTTTCGAAGAGACCCAACCTGAATTTTTCCAATAATAACAGGTGCACTGATTCGTCAACCAGTGACATTAATTCCGGATATTTATTTAGGGTTTCGATAAGTTTGGTTGGATCGGCAGTACCTGAGAAAATATTTACACCGGCTTCAATGGCTTTTTTGTAGCGGTCCGTTATGCTCAACTCTTCCACTCCCCATGGCATCATATCGATGGGACCTGTGTCGGAATTGATAATCCCATCAAATCCTAACTCTCCTCTAAGTAAATTCTGTAGGATCTCCTTATTGTAAGCATAACCTACCTCCGGATATTTTGTACCTACAGGGTAAGAATAGTAGGGCATACTAGCAGAAGTTCCGGCTTCTATTGCTGCTTTAAATGGGATCAGGTTGTTATCCAGCATCCCACCCGGAAAAATTTCCTGTTTCCCCCATTCAAAATGTGGATACTGACCGCCCTTGGTTGCACCTCCACCAGGAAAATGTTTGGTGGTGAGGGCAACCGAGGCTGAGCTCAATTTATCTCCCTGGAATCCCAGCACGATTTCGCGTATCATATTGGCAGCCAATGTGGCATCTTCTCCAAAGGTACCTTCGGCACGTTGCCATCTTGGGTCGGTACATAAGTCTGCCATATACATATATCCTTTTCTTATACCGGTAGCCAGCCACTCCTGACGAGCGATATCCGCAAATTCTCTTGTAAGCTGCATGTCACGCATCGCAGCCAGACCAAGCTCACCCGGCCATGAGGAAAAGGTAGTTTTCCCAACACTCAAACCTGCAGAAGCATCAGAGGTTATATGATTCCGTGGATTGGAGGTAATAATGGACGGAATGCCCAGGCCATCACTTTCGCAAAGCGCCTGCAAGTTATTTGCCCATTCAGCCAGAATCCTGGCCGGTGGATTGGCACGTAAAATAAAATGACGTTCATGAAATTGGGTTACAGCCTTGGTCGTACCTGCAGAACTCATATTCGGATAAGGTAGTGGTTTCCTGGTAAACATATTCATATCCATCACCAGGTCTTCTTCATTGAAACCACTGCCAATGGTTCCTTTGGGTTCTATACCGCGTTGCAAGCCCATGTCATTTTCCAGGCGGGTAGAGCTGATCAGCATGAAACCGGCTTTTTGCGCCAGTGACATTTTCGATGCCAGGTCTCTGCTGCGTTCTTCATCCGTGAGTCTCCAGTCTTCATAGGGATCCAGTTCATTATTTCGATTGAGGTCCTTAAAGGACAATCCATCGACAGTTATAAGATTTGCGGAACGATATCCAAGTGCAGGTTGCGCTTTAACTTCATTGGCAGATTCATTACTTTTTATACCGCAAGCCGGAACCAGACTAATAATTAAGTATTACTGAAAAAATCGATTGGTAAAGTTTGCTCTTTTTATTTGTCATAATTTTTTACTTTTTAATGTATAAGATCTTTGGTACAGCTATACCCAGCTACTTGTGTAGTTGATGTAACAATGTGAATTGCCTATGAGCCATCGTTATATCTTTGTTATTTGTAAATGTCAATAAACTACAAATTAACAACCTTAATTACCACCTTGAGTCGCATCATCCCATGCATCCGTTCTAAAAGAGGAGGCAGGTAAAAGGTTGGTGTCATAGAGGGTGCCAACCACCCAGTTTCGCCAGGCATATCTTATCGCTACCGGAGCAGTCACCTTATCGCTAATTACATATACCTCTTTTCGGTTTACGATTTTAGCATTTGCTGGATAAAACACTTTATCCTCCCCGGCAATCTCGAATCCTTCTAACTCCCCATACGCATACAGACCTGTTTCTGCATTTTTAAATTTAAGCGTTATGCCGCCATCTTTCACATCTAGCGAATCAAAAATTGGCGCAGCGAAATCCACAGTGCTATACCCATACGTCTTGTGAAGCGCATTAAATAATAATCTTTCGGATACTTCCTTTTTCTTTGGAGGATGAATACAATATTCATCTCCTATATCCAGGGTAATGGCAATCCCTGAATTTGGGATCAGATCCAAACATTTCAACTGAGCTTCGCGAATAAACGCTGAGTTTTCAACAGTTTCAAATGCCTCGAGGTCATTATACCAGCAAGGCGCGATTTGTACGTAGTAAAATTGAAAATCACCAATTCCCCAGCGCGATCGCCAATCTTTTACCATAGCGGGGAAAAGTTCGGTATATATATCAGGTTCCATTCGGTTTGATTCTCCCTGGTACCACAATGCGCCTTTGATGGTATAAGGGACAAGTGGTTGAATCATTGTATTGAAAAGTGCACTGGGAATATGATTTGTTCCTTTTGCAATATCTACATCATCGAGGTTAACTTCCAGATAATTGCTGATCACTTCTTTGCTTATCCAGGCCTGGACGGAGCTGCCTCCCCATGAGGTATGTATCATTCCAACGGGTACATCCAGGATCTCCTGTACCTGTTGTCCAAAGAAATAGGCAATTGCACTAAACTCCAAAACACTCTCAGGGGTTGCTTGTTGCCAGGGGGTGTACATCTCAATATCCGTTAATGGCGTCTTTGAGCCAACTCGATCTACTGTGAATAATCGTAAATTAGGATTATTGGACGTTGCCACAGCCATATTGGCACCAAAGGTGGGTTGTCCGTCATATCCTTTTAAAGGTTGCTGCATATTTGACTGGCCCGAACACAACCACACCTCTCCGAATAAGACATTTTCTATGGTAATAGCTGATGTTTTGCTTGTTATTTTAATGGTTTGAGGATCTTTACTGTCAGTTGTTTTCACCTCAATTCGCCAATTGCCTTCATTGTCCGCTTCCAGGTTCATAGTTTCCTGTAACCAGGCAGCTTCAATGGAAATTTTCTCTTTGGTATCAACCCAATCCAAAAGCACTTAGGTAGTGATTCACTGGAGCACCACATCTGAAGATACAATGGCCGGAAGTTTAACTTCTGCTTTGATGGACTATAAAAATAGCAGTTATAAGGATGCTATCAGGATAAGTTACGGTACGCATTTCATATTCATTTTGATTTCATTTTTGACGCTATTAAACATGTTTAAATATTACTAGCAGTACGTTCATTTATGGATTTGTCTTTTCGTCAATATATTCACAATATAACTTAGAAAACATAATGGAATCCTCAAATTGGTTAGAAATATGACAATGTTGCCTCATTACTCCTTCCCTTTTAAAATTGTACTTTTCCATTAATCCCAAAGATGGGATATTCCCAACTCCTACCAAAGCCTCAATCCGATTCAAATTCATTTTGTTGAACCCATAGTCAATTATTGCATTTATTGCCTCTGACATTAATCCTTTCCCTTTAAAATTCTCATTCTCCATTATATATCCTATTTCAGCTCGCTTATGTTCTTTATTCCAATTATGAAGCCCACAACGTCCAATTACATTATTTGAATCTTTGTCTGTTAACAGAAAAAGTATAAAACTTCTGTTGTAGCTTGAATATCCATTTTTGTGTTTGGCTGCTTCTTTCTGGTAATCTTCTTCCGAACGATGACCCAATATCTTTTTTATTTCGGGTTTTGTAAGGGCATTAAAAATATGCTTCATAACGTCAGGAGAGATTCCTTTTAATATTAATCTGGAAGTTTCGATTGTTTCGAAATTCATTGTAACATTTTTGGTAATGATCATGAACAAATGAATATGTAAATTGGGTTTAACTAAAAAACTGATACATTGCTGATAACAATATATCTGTTCCATTATTCAGCATCGATTTTTATTTCTTCGGCTTAAATTTCCTACTTGTGGAATTTTCAGCTGTAGGAAAATCATCCGGGATGGGTAGGGTAACCTTTCCCGTGGCGGCCCATTCTGTTCCCCGTAAAAAGGAGATAATAAATCCGACACTTTCAATCGAATAATCATCATGACCAAGTGTGGTATGAAAAATCCGCCCTTTTCCGTAATCGATCACCATCAGCATGGGCTCATGACGATCTGTAGGCGCTTTACCGGATTGGTCTTTGCCAGTGGCCAGAATGGTCATATTTTCTGCCGGTCCGCGCAACATGGAATAGCATTCATCTTTCGTCGTCAGCCATGTTTTGGGCATGCCTTTCGTGATGGGATGATCAACTACCCGGATCGTCACCGGGAAAACATTCTGTGGACCATGTGAGCCGGCATTCCCGGCTGTGGTATCTCTCACCAGTTCACCTTCATTGGTATAATACACATAAGGGCCATCTTTTTCGTTGCGGTCGCCCCATCCGCCAAGGCCGATCATTTTGTTGTATTCCAGCCAATCCGGGAAAGAATTATCCGCCGCATGCACCGAGACAAACCCACCACCGTTTTTCATGTATTTCTCCAGTGCCTTTTGGGTCTTTGCTGGCCAATCGGCAGCTTTCCATCCGAAATTGGAAATCACCACATCGTACTTTTTAAATGGTGGCGCAAAGTCCGGGTCAGCTTTTGGGTCCTTCAGATCTTCGGTTTCACCGACACCGGCCAGCGGAAGAAAAGTCTTTTCCCGTTCCCCTTTCCAGGTATATTTTGTACGCATAATGTCCACCTCAAACAATCCTGTTTCCTCCAGGTATTGTTTCATCATGATAGTAGACTTTGGCCAGACCTCGTGATTGTTTTGGCCGTCGACAATAAGTGCCTTTAATTGTGCTTTGGCAGAAAATGATATAACAACCATTGCAAAAGCGGCGATCAGTCTTCTTTTCATAATTAGATGTTTTAAAAAATGAGCTTGGATCAATTGAAGAATATTATTACTTTTTTACCAAAGGTAATATCTTTTGCAGAGTTATATCACAAAAACCTAAACCTTATCCAGTTCTTCCCTTACAAATGCAATCAAATCACTGATGTATTCCCTGCTGAAATTAAATTCAATATTAGCCGCCCTGTAGATATCAGGAATTGACCGTGTATATCCCAGCTTTAACGCTGATAGATATCCATCCAATCCTTTCTTGGGGTTTTCCTTGAAATTTTTCCAGACCGCAATGGCTCCAAGCTGGGCAAACCCATATTCAATATAGTAGAATGGGACTTCATAAAGATGTAGTTGCCGTTGCCAGGTGTAATCCCTGTAATGCTCCAGCCCAGCCCAGTCAGTGGTCGTATCCGAAAAATCTGACAGAATAGCATTCCATGTTATTTTGCGCTCTTCGATGGAATGACTGGGATTTTCATAGATCCAATGCTGAAATTTATCAATGACAGCTACCCAGGGCAAAGTCTGGATAATTTGTTCCAGGTGCTCTTTTTTTGCTCTTTTCAGTTCTTCCTTATTATCAAAAAATATGTCCCAATGATCCATGCTAATCAGCTCCATCGACATGCTGGCCACCTCTGCCACTTCTGAAGGTGTATGTTTGAAATCAGCCAATTCAAGATCTTTGGTAACTATGGAATGCACGGCGTGACCACCCTCATGAAGGATAGTAACTAAATCTCGCAAGGTGCTGGTCGCATTCATGAAAATAAACGGGATGCCAATTTCGGACAATGGATAGTTATACCCACCCGGCGCTTTGCCTACACGCGAATCCAAATCCAAATGATTGATCTTCCGCATGGTATTGATGCATTGACCCAGGAATGGATCAAGACGATTAAAGCACAGGATCGTTTTGTCAACGAGATCTTTCGTGTCTTTAAAAGGTACCAACGGCGGTTTTCCTGTAGCATCGACGGCTTTGTCCCACGGCCTCAGTTGCGGTAGATTCAACTTTTCTTTTCGTTCTTTAGCCAGCTGGTTTAAAATAGGAACGATTTCTTTTTGTGCTGATTCATGAAAATCAAAGCAATCCTGCGGCGTATAATCAAACCGTCCCATGGCTGTGAACATATAATCGCGGAAATTTTCAAAGTCAGCATTTCTGGCTACTCGGTCGCGTAGGCTGATCAATTTGTTAAATAATTCATCCAGCTTATCACGGTCCTTAAAACGTCGTTCCGAGATTTTGCGGTAGGCTTCTTCCCGCCTTGGCCTGTCGGTAGATTCCAGTATGGTCGCTGCCTGCTGCAAAGTCATTTCTTTTCCGTCGATATTGACAGTCATTGCTCCGGAAATATTGCCGTATTCCTTGGCGTTGTTTTGAATTTCCGTTTTCAACGGGATATTTTCTTCCCGGAAAATTTTAAAATCCTTTTCAATATTTTTGAATAGTATCTTGAAGGCGTCATCCTGAATGTCATTCTTAAATGGGCAATTGATGACCTTTTCGTTGAGCTTGTGATTCAGCGGTGCAATTTTAGGTTCTATTTCACTTACGAAATAGGTATAGGCCTCCTGGTATTCCTTTTTAGCAGTATCACAGGTCATTCGGATATAGCGCCAGCCGGCATCTTCTGAAATGATGGATTCCAGCTCGGACCGGTTTCTCAACCAGTTCCTGAACGTTTGCACATCCACGAGCTCAGTTTTAATTAATTCCTGGTAATAGGGTTCGATATGTTCCCAGGTATCCGGGATGAAGTTTTCAGATACAAAATTCCGTTTATTTCTCTTTGTAGAGATCTTTACACTCATGTCTAGATGTTTTTAGATTTTTTATTCTACCCGACTTCTATTTCAACGCCAGGTCCGGTTGGCCTGCTTACGCAGTTCAATATATATCCTTCGTTCAATTCTTCTTCACTGAGCCCTTCTTCCTCTTCCATTTCCACATTTCCGCTGAGTAATTTTCCCCTGCACGCCGTACAAAGCCCGCTTTGACATGAAAATGGCATATCGATATCCTGATCCAATGCGGCTTCAAGGATAGTTTTATTTGAAGGTACGCTCACGAGGTAGGTTTCTCCATCGAGAATAATTTTTACTTCGATTTCCTGATCTGATTTAGTCACCGGTTCTGCAGATTTGTGTTTTGGTTCGCCGGTAAAGAAACTTTCCTTATGAATGTGATTTTCCGGCACTTCAAAATCTATCAACGTGTCGATCACTGTTTGCATAAATCCGGAAGGTCCACATAGATAGTAATGGGATTGATTGATTTTATTTCCGGAAATATCCATCAGGATATCACTTGTGGTTGAAGTGTCCAGCCTTCCGCTATAGCCATTCCAGTTTTCAGTAGGTTGTGAAAGTACGTCAATTAGATTAAACCTTTCCGGGAATTCAAATTTCAATCCTTGAAGCTCTTCTTTAAAAATAATGGAATGTTCGTTCCTGTTTTGATAGACCAACGTGACAAGACTTTTTTTCTCAATGAGCAAAATCGATTTCAGGATCGACATAATGGGGGTAATACCACTTCCGGCAGCGAATAAAATATATTTTTTGGATTGCTCTTCGTTCAGATCAACCACAAAATGACCCGCAGGTTCCATCACATCAAAAACATCTCCTGTCTTCATGTGATCGTTGAGGTAATTCGAGACTTTACCAGCTTCTACACGCTTTACCGTGATCGCCGGATTCTCACCTGCAAAAGGCGAACTGCAGAGCGAATATGATCTCCTGATCTCTTCTTTATCGATTGGTAAAATGAGGGTCAGGAACTGACCGGATTTGTAATTGAACGGCCTGTCGGGAAGCTCAAAAATCAACGTGCTGGTATCATCGGTTTCCTTCCTTACTTCTTTTATTTTCAATTTAAAATATCGATCAGAGAATGATTGATCTTTTTTACCTTTCTTTTTAAAAAATTTAAGCATCGAAATTTAGTTAATGAACACGGGATAATTCCCAAATGTTAAATCATTTATAAAAACGATTGTTTGAAAATGTGTTCAAATTTATAAACAAATCAGATTAACCTTGGAGAATTGAGTGATTTATTCATAGTGAATCCAAGGAAAAAATTTGGCTTATTCGTACATTTGCACCTCATTTTTTGAAAAAACACATACATGGAATTAAATAAGCTCACCGCTATTTCACCAATTGATGGAAGATACAGAGGTCAGGTAGAAAATATCGCCAAATACTTTTCTGAGTTTGGATTGATTAAATACCGGGTTCATGTCGAAATCGAATATTTTATTGCCCTCTGCGAGCTACCGCTTCCCCAGCTTAAGGAAATTAGCTCTGAGGTCTTTGATCAATTGAGAAATATCTATCTGTCATTTTCCGAGGCTGATGCCACTAAGGTAAAGGGAATCGAAAAGATCACCAATCACGATGTGAAGGCAGTGGAATATTTTATCAAAGAGGAATTTAATAAGCTTGGATTGGAAAAATACAAGGAATTTATCCATTTTGGCTTAACTTCCCAGGACATCAATAATACAGCTATTCCACTTTCGCTTAAGGACGCCATGGTTGAGGTAGGGCTCCTTTTTACGGAGCTTATTGATCTGCTCAAGGATAGAGCTGCCTTATGGGTGGATATACCTATGCTGGCAAAAACCCATGGACAACCAGCCTCACCGACACTATTGGGAAAGGAGGTTGCCGTGTTTATTGAGCGTCT
>WOR8_10008619_pt1 | contig 10434 bp, 5 predicted proteins | sample DeeMarSeWOR38_10_FD_19890 | JGI IMG/M metagenome (IMG submission 19890)
GGGGAATTCGGCTCGTGGATTTTATGGACTTGTTCCATTACTTCTTCTGTTGGTCTGCCGTCGGTGGAAATGGTTGGAGTCAATATGAAAATGGTCTCGACCGCCCGCTGCTCTGTATCCTCGCTGGAAAACAAAAAGCCGATTAGCGGCAAATCCTTGAGTATCGGGACACCGCGGACTACGGCGTATTCTTCGTTCTTTCTGATTCCGCCGATTATGAGGCTTTCACCCCGTCTGATGCGGTTGTTCTTGTTCTCGATTTCCTTTTTTGTAATAATCGGTATCTGCTTTACACCTTCGGGAGTGTTCTTTGAGCCGAGTATGACTGTTGTTTCAAGGCCGATGTAACCGTCTGCAAAGACGTGGGCGGTAACTTCAAGCGAGTCGATGACGTCCTCATATTCGGTTCTTGTCTCGAGATAATCTGATTGTGTGGAACGCATTGTCGTCCTGTCTATCGGTACCTTTTGCATAGATGAGACTTTGGCAGTTCCTCCGTTGACGACTTCAAGCGTTGGATTCATCAGAATCTTCAAATAGCCCCTCGACTCGAGAAGGTCAACCAGAAACACGAAATTATCGCCTAAATACCCGATGTTGAGACCCATTCTGGAACGTGCCACCTCTCTTAGTGAAGCACCGGGGAATGCGGGAAGATAATCGCCATCCAGCACTAATTCCCGGACATCGGCTCCGAATGCTGTCCCGGAGGGCTTCATCGTAACATCTTCACCGAATAAGTTGGAGATTGCTAATGTTGTTTCCCGGTCAAATGTCATGTCAGCATATACTTCTGAGACCAAACATTCAATTTTGACCTGAATGGGTGAGATATCCACCTGGTTTAGCGTATCGAGCACCGCTTCGATATCGTCACGAGTTGGACATCGAACGACCAACTGGTTTGTGGCGGGATTACTGCTGACCGTGTAATCCACTACTGTGACCGATTTGCCTTTTTCGTCAAACACTTTCGAAGCAAATTGCTCGTGGATGATTTTTTTCAATTCATCGGAGGTCTGGTACCGGCAAAAATAGAATAACTTCCATTCAGGTTTGCCGCCGACAATCTGCTCGAATATTTTCGGTGGCGTTCGATAGATTTCAGGTATAGGAACGTTCGGGCCGGCAACCATATCGATCTTCAGATCGCCGAGTGTACGTTCGGCCTCATGCTCGGTATCCGTCTGGGCAAAGATATTGCCCCACCCTCCAATCAAGAGCAGAAAGAATAGAGCCGCAACGGCGAATAGCCATTGTTTGCAGCTAACGTGTTGTCTGGTGCTGCTCATAATCCTGTTAATATCTTTTTTTCCCGCCTCCAACAGGTATCACATTACATGTCCTCCTTTTGTGATATGCCCGTAGAATCGGTATGAATCCTTATACATGTATCTTGCTATGTTGTCAAGCTCTGATATGAGGCTCCTTCATTGTGGAATATTTCTCCTGCTTCGAGCCGTTTTTTTACCCTCTTTTGCCATTTAACTCTCGAACAGGTGCTTTATCGTTGTGAAAAGCTGGATATAGAAGAAAAAATGCCTTCAGGCCTCTTCTGCGTTATCTATTGAATATTAGCTTCCAGTAAGAGTGGTATGTCAATTAAAAAAAGTATGCTGTTATCACAATTTTTATGTGTGTATTTGGGGTGTGATGCGGAAAATGGATTTTGTTTTTTGATGTTCCGACATCAAAGCAGAGCGCCAAATGTATTTGATTATTTTTCCGTTGATTAGTATTTCATTAAAACGCTTGCGTCAGACGAGTACTGATACTCGAGATTGGTAGAAATGTTTTTATAAAGTTCTATTTGGGCGCCGAGGTATCCGCCAAAGGTGGGCCCTTCATTGATCTCCCATGAGTAATCGCCGACATAAAACTCTCCATCGATGATTTTATTGAATTCGAAGTCAAAATCGCCGCTAATGAAGTGGGTGAAAGGGCCGCCGTAAATTGATAACCGTTTCGAATGCATATAAGTTGCGCCGATAGCGATTTGAATCTCTGTAGTGCTGATTTCAACGAGTTGAGGTTGAGGAATGGTCCATGAAGACGAATCGAGCTTTCCATCCAATTCAGCCCGATTGATCTGGATTACCCCGCCGATCCTCCAGTTAAATTCTTTATAGAAATTCATTTTGATACCGGCACCAATGGCGAAATCGAGATCGCTGTCGAAATCTTCTCTCTCATTCCATAGCGAGTCGCCAAACGTTGCATTTGCAGCTCCCATGCGCAGAAATCCCTCGCAATTCTCGAAGATGCCGTATCCAACGGTAGCATAGAGTGTATTGACTTCAAAATCTTTGATCGTTTCAGATGGTATTGGTCCTGAGCCTAATAGCTCGCCGTTACGATATGTAGTCCCTTTCCCTTCTTTCAGTTTCAAATCCATGTCACTGAAGGCATATTCAATGCCTGCCCTGAACGCACCTTTTTCTATCTCGGCAGTCGGAGGTCCCATCAGATCCAGCGCAAAAGCATTGGAACTGCACAAGCCGAAGATTATCAGCATAAAACCAAACAGCCGAATCTTTCTCATATCAGCTTTGGCCGGAATTCTTCCACTATTCATTATCAATCTCCACCCATATTTATTCGTTCGGCGCAATGGCCCGTCACGATTGTTAATGTTGAATTTCCTTCCTCGTTTAGTGCCTCCATTCCTTCAATTTATCATTCTAACAATTCCGGAATTCTTTATCAAGGAAAAAAGGCCGTGACTGCGTAAATCCCGGCTAAATTAATCTTCTATTGCACCTCTTTGGACCTTTTGATTTAGATCCTTTCATTATTTAAATGAGCAAAATGTCAAAATACTCGGCAAAAAAGGCTGTTTTTTAAATGAATTTCGACCAAAAGCGATGGTAGCTGGGAATAAAAATCGGAAAAATTAAAAAAATTTTTATTCCATACCACACGAGCACTTACAGCAAAAACATCGCCTACATTTTTGTAGATTTTCGCATCAAAAGCGCAGGTACGTCCAATTATGGGGGCCGTCTTTTGACCGGAGCCAAAAGACGGAAATCCTAAATACGAATATCGAAACTCGAAACAATATCAAAGCTCAAATTTCGAATGCTAAAACGGTTATGAATTTTCAATTTCGGTCATTTGAATTTGTTTAGAATTTGGTGCTTAGAATTTCGGATTTCTCCTGATCCTTCAGGAGGTAGGGAGCAGGCTCATCAGGGTTGTTATATCGTTTACAATTCCGAATTGGCTGGAGTTTTTTCTGGCCGGGCCGGTTCTTTTATACCGCCGGCTGCGCTACGGCTACGCCTTCAGGAAGATACCCCTGACCAGGGGTCTGTTTGCCATTGTTGATCCCGATGACTATTACCGGCTGAGCGAATACAAATGGCATGTCTCCGGCGCCGGATACGATAAATATTACGCCGTTCGTAAAGGACCTAATAAAAACGGTACCAGAGGAGAGATGGTTCAAATGCACCGTGAAGTGGCGAACACCCCCGAAGGCCTCTTGTGCGACCATATTAACGGCGACAGGCTGGATAACAGAAAGGCAAACCTCAGACCGGCGAATTACACGCAGAACGTCCGGAACTCGAAGAAAACGTCGAGTCCGGCATACTCTAAATATAAGGGAGTTACATATCGCAGCAGGTCGAGAAAGTGGATTGCCATGATATACCTTAGCAGGCGACAGATTTTTCTCGGCTCATTCGATGCTGAAATCCAGGCCGCAAAGGCATACGACAAAGCAGCAAAGAAACACTTCGGCCAATACGCAAAATTGAACTTTAAAGAATAGTTCCGGTTGAGCCGGTCTCAATCAGCGATATAGGACATACGAGATGCGAGTTACGAACACACCACGAAAGGCACGCCTGTCCTGAGCTTGCCGAATGGAAAGGACTACGAAGAAATAAAGCAACAGTGAATGGTTAATGGTATTTGGTATTTAGACTAACGACCAGCAACTATATACTAACGACTAATTTTAACCGCAGATAAAAGCAGAAGACGCAGAGATAAAAATAATTAATTATGGCTTTCCTACCCTAACTCATAAATGGGGAATCCTGCTTCAATCCTGTCAAGAAAAGAAAAAATCGTAAATAATAAATAATTATGCCTTTTGCCCTTTGAGCTTTAACTTGTTTTATGATTCCTTTATTTGGAAAATTATCACGTTTCTTGTATAATGGTGTGAGTCTCCCAGGAAAGACATATTTCGTATGAGCATATATGGAGAATGAGTCATATTCTTTGTGGTCTTGATCAGAGGCTTTTATCCTGAAAAAATAATGCCTGATTACTGGAACGACGATGAGCGATGTCACACGCATTTTAAGCGCAATTGAACGAGGAGATGTCGAGGCGACAGAAGAGCTGCTTCCTTTGGTCTACGAGGAGCTTCGTCTTCTCGCTGCACAGAAGCTGTCTTGGGAGCCGCCCGGCCAGACGCTCGAAGCGACAGCCCTGGTCCACGAAGCTTATATCCGTTTGGTGGAGGCTGAATGCCGAAACTGGAACAGCCGGAATCATTTCTTCATGTCCGCGGCCGAAGCCATGCGGCGGATTCTTATCGAAAATGCCCGCAGAAAGAAAAGCCTTAAGCATGGCGGCGACCAGAAGCGGATCGATCTCGAAAATGCTGCAATAACTATCGAAGAGAATCCTGATGAACTGATTGCCCTGGACGAAGCGCTGGCGGAGCTTGCTGTCGAAGACCCCACGAAAGCCGGCTTGGTCAAGCTTCGCTATTTTGCAGGCCTGAGTATCGACCAAGCGGCGGAGATTCTTGGAATATCCCGTGCCACGGCGATTAGGCACTGGTCTTTTACGCGGGCGTGGCTTTTCCAGCGTATCAAGAAGAGCGGCTGAGAAGGCCATTTTAAATTTTCTTTCACTTTTTATATTTTTCATGAGTCTGTTCGAGCGAGAATTTCGCACTATAGTGTAGTGGAATTTATAAAGGAGCTGATTTTGGAATTTAAGCTGAAAGAAATCGAGGAAATTTATCATACGGCACTTGAAAAAGAGGCCGGGCCGGAGCGTTTGGCCTACTTGGACTTTGCCTGTAGTCAAAACACTTCACTTCGGATGCATATCGAGGCACTGCTCGATGCTAATGACGAAGCAAATGGTTTTCTTGAAAAGCTTATCCTAAGCGACACTGCCACGTGGGAAGGGCCGGCTCCGATCGAATGTCCTGGATCCGTAATCGACCGATATAAGCTTCTTGAATGCATTGGTGAGGGCGGCATGGCGGTTGTCTATATGGCCGAACAGGAATGGCCGATTTGTCGCAGAGTCGCTCTGAAGATTATCAAACTGGGGATGGATACTAAGCGGGTCATAGCACGCTTCGAGGCCGAACGCCAGGCCCTGGCGCTGATGGACCACCCGAATATCGCCAAAGTATTTGATGCCGGCGCTACGGAAACAGGCCGGCCTTATTTTGTGATGGAGTTGGTCAGGGGGACTTCTATCACTGAATATTGCGACAAAAACAAGCTGAACACGCGACAGCGCCTTGAGTTGTTCATCCAGGTTTGCAATGCAGTTCAGCACGCCCATCAGAAGGGCATCATTCATCGTGACATCAAGCCATCCAACGTAATGGTGACGCTGCATGACGGCAAGCCAGTGCCCAAGATTATCGATTTCGGCATTGCCAAAGCGACCAATTACCGACTGACAGAAAAGACCGTATTCACCCGCTATAGCCAAATAATAGGGACACCCGCCTATATGAGCCCCGAGCAGGCGGAAATGAGCGGGCTGGATGTTGATACTCGCACGGACATTTATTCTTTGGGTGTGTTGCTTTACGAGCTGTTAACTGGAAGCACTCCGTTTGCCGCTAAGACGCTTCTGAAAAGCGGATATGCTGAGATGCAACGAATCATAAGGGAGTCCGAACCTATAAAGCCGTCGACCAGGATACGTACTCTTGGTCCAACGCTGACGGATGTCGCCAGGTCCAGACAGACAAGCCCGGAACTGTTGCGAAAGCTCGTTAAAGGCGATCTGGACTGGATTGTTATGAAGACCCTGGAGAAAGACAGGGTGTACCGGTACGAGACGGCACATGCTCTGGCCGAAGACATCGAACGACACCTGAAGCATGAGCCGATAACCGCAGCTTCACCCGGCACCGTTTATCGTATTGAAAAGTTCGTGCGGAGGCATCGTATTAAGTTGTTGACGTGGTCGGCTTTAGCCGTCATTATCGGTGGCCTGCTGGTGGTCACCTTTGCGTATTTCCGCTTCAGAACTGAGCGAATCCGAAGCGATCACCGCAGATCAATCGCCTTAATAGAAGATTTTATAGCTGGTGGCGGATATCAGCGTGCTCTCTCCGAAATCAAACCTGTACTGTCAAGCCGATTCGTTGGGCCCGAAGCCCGGCTTCTGTATGCCCGCGTGCTGCTGGAGCTGGAAAGTCCCGATGCCAGCGTCGAGCAATTGTTATCGCTGCTTCAGGAGCGCTCTGAAATCGCCGCCAACGCGCATTTTCTTCTCGCTGGAATTTATTTAGAGTCTGCGTCCGGGGATCCCCACATGAGGGACAAAGCGGAGGTTCACCTCCAGCAGGGAGAACGATTGCTACCGAGAACCGCTGAGGCCTATCTGCTGCGCGCCATGATAGCACAAACCGTTCAGGGGACACTTGGTTGGCTGAACGATGCCCTGCAACTGGATCCTGCTCACTATGGTGCTCGCCGGGCACGTGCCCTGACATACTATGCGCTTGGTGAATACCGTAATATGGAGACAGAAGCATCTGTTATGATCGGTAGTCAACCGAAAAATCCATCTGGTTATTCGCTTCGAGCCATCGCTCGGCGTGAAGTAGCTTTTGCACAAAACAACAGAGAATTACTCAATGAAGCTATTACGGATCATCACCATTCGGCAGGCCTTGCATCGCCGCGCGACAAACATCTGGCAGATATCTGTAACCAGCGTCGGCATACTCTCATGCGGATGGGTAAATACGATCAGGCTCTTGTTGATGCCCAGACTTGTCTGAAAATTGAGCCCCGGGAGCCGATATACCACTTTAACCTGTTCTGTGCCCTGGTTGGTCTTGGTAATTATGATAGTGCTCAGGCCGAATACGACAAGATTCTCGAATTAGGCCTAATGGACAAGATGCATCTTGATTGTTCGGCGGCTAAATATGTTTTCGACAGTTTATGTTGGGCGGGATCATGGCATCCTCAAGACAAGCTGCCAGTAGGGACAGCCTTTACGGGTATGTACAAGGCCGCTGAGGAATATGGTCAGCTTGCCGAACGGGCCAGGCGTATTGTGGCCGAAGGTTTTCATCCGAGCTTCTCACCCGACGGTACCAGGTTGGCTTACAGTCGGGGCGTGCTTGGCGCCAGCGGCATCGAAATCGTTCATCTCGAAACCGGAGAGAAGTGGCTGTTGACAGTACCCGGTAAGGATCCGGCATGGTCTCCAGACGGACAGTATATCGTTTACGTTCGAGACCGGCAGGTCTTGTCATTAAAGGATTTGACTGGTACAGGTGAAGGTACGCATCAGCCATGGGGACAGGAGGAAGTATGGATTATCAGAGCCGACGGCTCTGAACGACCGCGTTTTCTGGCCAAAGGCGGCTGGGCGAATTGGGCCCGTGATTCGAGCAAGCTGTACTACCACAGCCGTTTAGACAACATGGTCTATTCCATATCGACGGATCCTTACAATACTAATCCGAAGGAGATTTTTGCTTGTGATGCTCGGTTTCCAGTCGTCTCACCCGATGAGAAATATGTTGCTTTCATGGAAGAAGAAACAGGAATACTGAAGATAGTGGACTTGGCCGATCAATCAGTTGCGGCGTCCTGGCCCGGCCCTAATGAAAAGGGACAGTTGTTTATCTGCTGGTCCGCCGATGGGAAACGGCTGGTCATCGGATGTTTCTGGCACGGAGGGCTCTGGATTTATGACATGGAGACTATGGAGGTAACCAAGGTGATTGGTGGTTCCTTCTCCTGGTGCTCATGGTCGGGCACCGACATGAACCAGATGGTCATCGAGCGTGTTTATGGGCCTTGGCACCATGAGATATGGATCTCCGAGAATGTTAAGGATGGCATCCCGGTGGTCATACAGGAAAATACAGGCGAAGATAAATAGCCATAATAATACAAGAGAAGCGAAGAAATCAAGACATATAAATTAATGTAATGTTGATGTTGCAAGGGCTGGTGAGTTAGTCGTTTCGGAAACAGCCTCACCAGCCCGGGCCCAACTCCGAGCGGATGGTTTGCGCGCCCGGAAGCAGGGTAAGATTATTGTATCGCAAACCAGACAGGATGGCAAAAATGAAAACGACAAAGATGTGGCAGATTGTGGTAATGGCAGTGCTGGGACTTCTTTTGATCCTGAGCGGAAAAGTGCGAGGCGATTTTGTGTTTGGCACTCCTGAGAACCTCGGCCCAATTGTCAACAGTTCGGGTTCCGAGTATGATCCATCGATCTCGTCCGACGGTCTGGAATTGTACTTTCAATCCAATCGTCCTGGTGGCTACGGCGACAGGGATCTTTACGTAACTACAAGGGCAACAACGGAGGATGAGTGGTCAGAGCCGGTGAATCTTGGCCCTGTACTCAATTCTTCAGCACGGGATGCCGGGCCGGAAATATCGAGTGACGGTCTGAGCCTTTACTTCAATTCCAATCGGGCAGGTGGATATGGCAACTACGACCTTTACGTCACTACTCGTCAGAGCATCTTTGATTCCTGGGGGCCGCCGGTTAACCTCGGTCCGAACGTCAACAGTTCAGCCGATGAGATTAGTGCGAGCATTTCCACCGATGGATTATCATTATTCTTCTCTGATGGCGACGGGCTTGGCACAACTGCCAGACCCGGTGGCTATGGCCAGAGTGATATATGGCTCACTCAAAGAGCTTCACTATCCGATCCCTGGGAAGTTCCTGTTAATCTTGGCCCGGAAATCAACCTTTCGTTCGCTGCTGGTGCACCGGAAATCTCCGCAGATGGTCTGTCACTTTTTTTCAGCGGATATCGTCCCAGTGCAGGCGGCACAAATGATTTGTGGGTAGCCATGCGAGATGCCTTGGATGCCCCCTGGAACACTCCTGTTAATCTCGGTACGTCCATCAATAGTGAACCGGATGCGGATCTTAATCCGACTATTTCGCCTGATGGGCGGATGCTATACTTCGCTTCGTTCCGGTCCGGCGGAAGCGGTTATTCAGATCTTTGGCAGGTGTCGATAGAGCCGGTCGTGGACCTTAATGGCGACGGAATGGTCGATTCTAAAGACATGAATTTGATGGTTGACAACTGGGGTACTAATGAACCGCTGTGTGACATCGGGCCGACACCTCTCGGTGACGGTGTCGTCAATGTTCAGGATCTGATTGTACTAAGCGAGCATCTGTTCGAAGAAATCCTGCCGGATGATTTAGTTGCTTACTGGAAGCTTGACGAGACCGAAGGCGATATCGCTTATGACAGTACCGGTGAACATGTCGGCATACTAATGGGCGATCCACAATGGCAGCCGGACGGTGGCCGGTCGGCCGGAGCTCTGGAACAAGATGGAATTGATGATTATATCAGCACAGATTTTGTATTAAATCCGGCAGACGGTTCGTTCAGTGTATTTGTGTGGATTAAAGGAGGTGCGCCGGGACAGGTGATTGTCTCTCAAGCCGATGGTATCGGTTTCGGCCAGACATGGCTCGGCATCGAACCGGGAAGTGGAAAACTGATGACCAATTTAGTGCCTCCTTCCGTTGGGCGGTATATCCCACAGCCGCTTGTCTCGGAATCCGTAATCACCGATGGCCGGTGGCATCATATCGGCCTATCCTGGGATCGTGCATACAGATCTTTGTTTGTTGACGGGATTGAGGTCACTAGGGATACCAAGGCATTGAATCTGGCACCGCTGAAATCTTCAGATGGAGGGCTATACATCGGTGCCGACAAAACTCTCGAGACGGCAACATTCTTCTCAGGTCTGGTTGATGAATTCCGTATCTATGACCGGCCATACAACACAATGCAAATCGAGGCTTTGGTATATTAGGACATCCCGGCAAGAAACTAATCGCTTGATATCGTCAAAGGGTTGACAGCTTTAAAACTGGCAGCCCTTTTATTTGCGTGATATTCGTGTAAGGTACATTTTCCGCTGAGTCGTGCTTGATAATGAATTCGTATATCATATTGCGTGAAGGACAAGGAACATATAACAAGTAAAAAGGCAAAAGGCCCTGACGTTGACGATCCATTCAACTGCGCTCAGGGTAAACTCCGCCGAGGGGATTGCCGAGGGATCTACGCTGATTACGCTGATTTTTCGTCTAATTCTGTCTTCTGACTCCTGAATTCTCGTTTTTTTTGACTTTTGTCTTGTTTTATGTTTTTATACTTCATAATTGGACATTACCTGTTCCGCCGTAAGG
>WOR8_10007444_pt1 | contig 10433 bp, 8 predicted proteins | sample DeeMarSeWOR38_10_FD_19890 | JGI IMG/M metagenome (IMG submission 19890)
GTCGAATAAAGCGAGCAATGACAGATATATTCTTGTCCTTACCGTCACCGTAAATCAGCGTGGGCCGGAGAATCACCCACTCCACATCATGCTCTTTGCCCCACTGTATAAGTTTTCCTTCAGCATCGACCAGCTTTTTAACTATGGTAATCTCACCGTGATCTTTGGAATTCTCTTTGGTAAAGCGACTAGTCGAACTCAAGGCGACAATTCGTTTCGCTCCATTAGACACTAACCAATCAAAATAATTTGGTAATACCCAAATAGGCGCTAAACAAATCCATTCTTTGATTTGTTGTTGATGGGAAGCATCTTGAATTGGTTTGCCCAATTGATACCAGCTTACAGTACTATTTAATCCGGCACGTGTGTCATTATGTCGCAGTTGCCTCGAAAAGGCGGCTACCTCCTCGTCCATTTTGGTCAACAAAGGTAATAGGGCATGCCCAACTAAGCTGCTTGCGCCCAATACACCGATGCAATGTTTAGTCACGCACTAGCCCAATCCATCTTGCGACATGACGACCACTGTAATACGTGGCAATCAGTCCAAATCGTAACCACACGCCAAAACTAACCAACCACATCAAGATACCGGGATACTGGTGTCGAAAAAACTTACGATAAAACCGCATCATGCCCTTGTGCTTGTGCCATTCAACAAAGATTGGCCGCGATTTACCGCAAGCCCCCCGGTAGTGAACCACTTTTGCACTTGGCACAAAAAGTATTTTCCAACCTTTCTGCCGAAAGCGCATACACCAGTCCAAATCCTCACAATGCATGAAGTAGCCCTCGTCAAGAGGGCCCACCTCACCTAAGGCTTCATGTCGCACCATCATACAAGCACCGGAAATTGCTTCTACTTCAATGGGGTTTTCAGGAATAGGATCAGTATGGAGCAAAAAATCTGAAAATAATTTTGGATAGCGATTTCCAAATTTGGATAAACCGGAAGCCCGTACGAATGAGCGCCAGGGTGTTGGCACGCTTCTTCTCCCACCTGCCTGTTCGCTCCCATCAGGATTGAGAAGAATTCCCCCTACCATTCCGGCTGTTGGATCACCTTTAAGTGTTGTGAGAAGTTCTGAAATTGCATTTGATTGCAATATACAATCAGGATTCAGGTAGAGGTGATATTCACCAGAAACACATTTTGATCCGATATTGCATGCTTTGGTAAAACCAAGGTTAGAATCATTATTAATGATATGCAGCCTTGGTTCACCTGAAAAATATGTGTTCAGTTGAGTTATACTATCGTCGCTTGATGCATTATCTACAACAACAACTTCCATATTTTCAGATGCATCAAAAACTGATTTGACACATTCATTGAGAAATCGGCCGGAATTGTAATTTACAATAATAATAGAGAGTTCAACTGACAAAACGAGATCAACTCATTAATAACGACGATTGCGGGGTATGATACTTTTATCCAAGACCCGCCAAATATCCATTAAAGATGCAACGCGGTTTGACTGTATAACTTTTCGCTTATGCCACATGGCTGATATACCTCTAATTGCGTCCCATTTAGCCTTTAGAATTACACTCCCTTGACCTCGCGCTAGATACACAATGACAGTAATAAAGTTAAAAAATATATGATACGGTAGAAAAGCCCAGAAAAAAATACCTGGCATGTTTTTAATGTATGTCCAAACAAGGTTCCGGTGGCCATAATATACAGAAAAATCACTCTGTTGACCTCCTGTTGTAGCAGAGCCCATATGATTAACAATTGCAGTTGGTACAAGAAGGCATTTGTGGCCCTGTAATCTCATTCTAAAACCTAAATCAACGTCTTCAAAATAACAAAAATAATCCTCATCAAATCCACCTACAGCGAGGAGAACTTTTGTTCGATACATCGCTGCAGCAGCACACGGGGAAAAGATTTCTTTCGGTGTCACATCAGGATTAACGGATTTACCATGACTAGTTCGCCATGCCAGACCACTGAGATGATAACTATCACCATCACCATCCAATTTATCAGGATCGCTTACCATGATCAATCGACTGCCAAACATTGAATACTCAGGATACGCATTAGCAGCTTTCATTAACTGCTCAAGCCAATCTGACTTAGGGAAAGCATCTGGATTTAGTAAAATGACCCAATCCGAATCAGAAGCTAGTTTCAACAAATGGTTATTTGCTAGTGCAAAACCATAATTCACATCATTTTTAATGAAAACAAGATTTGGAAATGCTAAAAAGATATCATCTGGTGGCGGATCATGACTTGCATTATCTGCTACAAATATTTTGAAATTGATATATGTCTGTTTGTATAACGCATCAAGGCAACGAGACAAATGCTGCCATGAATTCCAATTAACAATCAAAACAACACATTTAGAAATCAAAGTTCAACTCGTAATTGAATATAATATGTTATTAATTTTAAGTTGCAAATTATTCATCAATAACATTCTACTATGCTATAGCGAAAAATCTTCGCGGCATCTAGTTAAGTTTGGGTTATAGCAGCTATCATTTTCTAAATCCGCTTTCCATGCCATCCACATGTACTCAACTTCTCTCCAATAACGTGTTTGTTTATCCAGCGTATTGTCTTTACCCCTGCTCACCGATTCATGATGATATAATTTTGCATGAGGTATATAAATATTATGATACCCCTCTTTCTTAACACGAAGACAAAAATCTATATCATTATAGCAAACGGCTAGTTTTTCATTCATACCACCTACTTTCTTATAGATATCTTTTCGCACTAGCATACAAGCAGCAGTAACAGCTGAATAATATTGAACACATTGTAATCGTGAAAAATATCCAGGCTCATCATTTTGAAATTTCCTATGCGCATGTCCTGCCACATCCCCAACACCACAAATCACGCCTGAATGCTGGACAGTGCCATTTGGATATAATAATTTTGCTCCAACACATCCAATTTCTGGTTGCATTGCATATCTTACCATGTCTTTGAGCCAGTTAGGTTCAATTACTTCAATGTCATTATTAATTAGACCAATTATATCCGCATCAGCAAGAGTAGCAGCATAATTATTTATGGCGGAGTAATTAAATTCTTTATCATATTTATATATAAAAATCTTATCTTGTTTATTTAATTCCTCAAATAAAGCAAATGTTTTAGCCTCCCTCGAATTATTGTCAATAATGATAATCTCATAGTTTGGATATATAGTGTATTCTATAATGGATTTTATACAGTTACTTAATAGGGTCGCATTATCTCTCGTGGGTATAACCAAACAAACTTTTGGTGGGTTCTTTGGTAAATCATAAATTATATGGAATGTATTTGTTATTAAATCTGGCTGTATATCTACTGTCTTTTTAATTTTAAGAAAATGATTTCTCAAAAGGACGAGCATTTTATTATTATATGTAACCAGGTTTATTTTTTTTTGGTAATCAATACAATGATGGTATAAAACTTTTGGAACGTGAATTATTTCTTTCTCGGATCCAATTTCAATATGTTTCAATAATAACTCATACATCAATAAATTATTACCGATTGAATATAAATCATCTAGCAGTGAGATTGTTTCTGTCTTTATGAGTAAGGCATTATTGATATAATCATGAGAGTAGAATAACTCTCTGTTCCAATCTGGCTTAAAATATGGACATGATCTTTCGCCTTCTCTATTGATTACATCAGTGTCACAGTATACCGCAACCGCCATCTTATTTTTATCGATAGATCGCACCAAATAATAAAGACTCATTTTATGGAGCTGATCGCCAGACTTGATACATAAAAAATATTTACAATTTGGCTCTTTTAGTTTTTGCTCGAGTATGTCATTTTTTATTTTTTTATTATCTATATATATACTAATTTTATGATTGTTTTCCTTACTTAAGATGGTATTAGTAATTGATTTAATTTCTGATATTAAATCTTTTTCTATAAGAAAGTATACTTCCCAATTATCATATATTTGTTTTTGAAATGAAATTAGTGATTCTGATAATCCTTCTAGATTATCTTCAACATTGCATATAATGAGCACTCTATTGCTATATTTGTTTTTTCCATACAATCCTTTAATTTTTGTAATTAGAATATTCTCATTACACTTAATCCAATCTGCATAATTTATATAACTGTATTTCTTTATGTATTTATAAATTCTGAAAGGATTGTTCGAGATATTTCTGATTAGTTTGTATACTATTTGGCAATATTTTTTATTAAATTTTCTGCGCCAAGAATTAGTACGCGAATAAAAAATATAACTATAATCGAATATTATTTTTAGCCTAGTAAAGATTTGCATTTAATATTATTTTACAAATAGTACGTTATCTTTATTTAAGTATCATATTAATATTAATTTGATATCCGTGATTTTACTTAGGTTATTATTTATATAGCCGGCTTAATGATTCTTCTAACTTAGCTATTCTTCTTTGTTGATTATTTAAACGTTGTCTTATCTGCTGCATGTCTTCTTCGAAGGCAATTATAATGTATCCGATAAATCTCATTAAACTTTCATCATATGTTTCTGCCTCTTTTTTGTGATCATTATTTGATGCCATTTTCTCAAAAAATAATTTTGAGTCTTCGCGCCCTAAATATTCTCTTGCAACTTTTTCATTAGCCTCCTGATATTCGGCTAATATTGTTTTACGATCTTCAGCGGACAAAAGAGCATGCTTTAAAAATTCTTTTCCCTTTTTTTCAATTACAGCAGCAGAATACTCTACGAGCTTCGGTAATATTTTGCTTGTTATATTATTTGGTAGATTCATACCATTAATTAGACGCTTAATTTCAACTGCCTCAGGCACCAATGGACGATTAAGAGGTTTTTCAGGAAAATCGAATCCTTCTTTATTTTTTATTTCTAATATGTTTAAAAAATCGTGCAATAATCCATCTGGCATATGTTCTTTCTCAAAAATACGTATTATTACATTTTCTATCCCGAATACTTTAATCCATGGTTCTAATGCAATTGAATAGTCTAATAATCGATTTCTTCTGGATTTATATTTTGCAAATGGTTCAGATACAAGATTTGCAGCAAGTTTCACTTCTTGATTGTAACTCGACTCAATTAAATGATCTTGACGCCGAATATAAACAATTATATTTACATTAAAACCTGTTAGTGATTCTTTAATATTAGTTGCATATTCTTCTGATGATGCAATGTATGCATCTTCTGAAGACAAAATCACTTTATGCACACCAGCATTACTAATTTCTTTATGCAATTTTGTAATAATATTTTGCCGATCCTTTATATATTGCTGTCTTTGTGGCGTATCTTCATTCGGCCAATGCGACCAAAAAAAAGGGTGATGTATATCACCTAACCTTCCACTTTCTGGGTATAAGATTCCCATACACTCTAATTTCTCTTTATTCTTTGCGAGAAAGCTTTGTATTGACTTAGAACCAGTCTTTGGGCGCCCAATATGGAGATATATTTTTGTCATCTTCTATTCAATTCTACTGTATAATATTTGATCAACTCATTGACTTGTTGCTCATAAGTTCTTATTTTATCCTTGTGTGGATTAACATGATTTTTTATTTTTTCTTTATTATTGAGCACCCATTCAATTGCTTCTTTTAGATGTATATAATTTGTAGACATTGGTATAGTAGTTGAATTGATATTCTGATCTAAATCTTCAACAACTCCACCCTGATCTGTTGCTATGACCCAAATGTCACGACAAAGTGCTTCTCTTACAGTTAATCCAAAGCTTTCTTTGCACTGAGAAGGAAATAAAAGAATATCTATTCTTTTATAAAATTTATCCATCGATGATTGATTATAAGATGGGAGTATTTTCAATTTTCCTGGCATCTTCCACTTTTTATAAGCAGACCATGTTTTTCCAATATTTTGTGCTGAATCTACAACCATCAGTGTATAATCGTTTCTTGTAATTTTTTGAAATGCTTCGAGTATAATATCTGCCCCTTTTACAGGTCCAGGCCCTCCCACAAAGCCAAATACTAATTCGTCTCCTGATTCACTCTTAAAATCATTTCTAGGATGATTGACACCATTTTTATTTATTAATGCTTTATTATCCAGGAATCCCCACTCCTTATATAATTCTCTTATATAATCAGAAGGAAATAAAATCTTATCAACAGCAGATAAAATGTTCTTTAAATAATTTACCCTAATTTCACTACTAGTATAATCATTTACACAATAAATACATAATGAAAAATCACCATTATTATCACAATATTTTTGGCTCGAATTGATCATAAACTGTTTTTCACAAAACCACCAACAGTCATGTACTGTTATAAATATACGTATTCCTTTTTTCTTCATATTTTCAATAAACCTTGCACCCATTCCTTGAACACTATGTACATGCGCGATATCGGGTTTAAAATCATCAATTATTGTTTCTGCTATGTCTGCAAAGTTTTGATTGTAATATGTATCTTTAAAAGATAAATTATTCGGCAAACCAATTGAAAATACATCTATACCTTTAACTTTGTATCTGATTTTCGTATAAGGATGTATGGTGTTTGTGCTTGTTATAACTAACACATCCCACCCTTGCTCTTTTAAATAATGCGCGGTTTCTTCACAAACAATAGTTGCACCGCCAAAACTATCTGGGTAAAAATGAACATTAAACAACACAATACGAGGCATATATATTTTTTCTTCTTAAATTATATGATCTGAATGATTATTAGTTGATAACAAACATATGACGTATATTATCTGCAATATTTTCTGTTGTTAAATTCGTACTAACATATGCGTTGGCATTATTGGCTAGATTAGCTCGCAGCTCTTCCGAGTTGATTAAAGCTCGTAATTTAGAGTCCCATTCTTCTTCGTTGCCAGCCAAAAATCCATTAACACCATCTTTTATTATGTTTATAAAATCACCAGTTTTTGATGCAATAACGGGAACATGTACTATGGATGATTCCATATAACGTATTGCACTTTTCGCATAGTTAAATCTATTTTGCAATAGTGGGATAATCGTTAAATCTGAACTTGCTATTTCAGTAAGATATACCTCACTACAACTATATGGTAACACCCTCAATCTATTTTCGAATTTGCTTAGCTTATTTGTTAATTTTGTATACCCTGTAATTGCTAGATGTATTTGCGGCATATCTTTTAATAAATTAATAAGCACATCTTCTACAATTTCAAAATCTTTATCATGTGCTCTAGAACCTGAACCATAAAATACCCGAATAATTCCATCATGTTCACGTCTATTTTTTAATGCATACTTAGCTGCCTGCAATGTCTGTTTATCGATTGCATTGCGCCAAATTAGCACATTCTTTGCTCCATTTTCATGTGCTAATTGCTTCAGACCGGGAGTACTGACAAATATCTTATTAAATTTTAAAATCGCCTGCTTATAATATTTTACAGAATTTAATGCACTACTTTTTTCTTCTTTAGTCAAAGTATCTAAATTTTTATTTGAAAAACAACCATCTTTATCAAACAAGGGATCATCTATATCATACAGTACTTCGGCTCCGACCAGCTCTGCTAGTTCCAAATAAAGCGACATAATCTTGGAATTTGCTAATCTAAAAAATATAATTGTTGAACAATCAAATATATAATTAACAGAACGTATAACATCATTATAATTCGAAATATATGTGCTCAGTCCTAAGCTACTTAGTATTTCAACTTTTTGTAATATTCGGTACTTATTGCATTGTGGCAAGCCCATATCGCCAATAATCAAAACTTTATTAGGTACCCAAGAGGGTTTATATTGCTTTTCATCTTTAACGATCGATTTGAGTTTTGAAATAATGCCTTCTAAATACTTGTATCCTGGTTCTTCAATTAAATAATAATCACATTGATTTAATAACAAATTATTTTTCACGTCACTTAGCAACCATGTTCTCCCTTCTTTTTTGCCGAATCTTAAATAGTGAACTAATGGATTCACGCCAACTAATTTTACGTCTGGATTGCTCTCTAAATAAGAGATGGGACAGAATTTCTTGCTTGGCTTAAGGCCTTCTTTTGCGCCGGTTTCTAAATAATGTTGTATTGGATTTTTATTATCATCTTTAAGATATTTGCTTATGTAATACTTCTTATCAAATAAGTCGCTATTTTTAATTATAAAATAGTAGTAATAATATTTAATTTTGTTTTTAATTCGATTAAACACAATATTTCCTTGAATGAATATTTTACCAACTTTTTTAAACTATTTTACTTTTACAGTATTTCAGAGGGGGCAACAACATTCTCAATAACGCCGTTTGAAATTAAAACTACTCTGTCACATAATTCTTTTATTAATGCTGGTTGATGCGAAACTATAATTATTGTTTTTTCTGACCTAACAATCTGCTTCATTGTTTTTGTTGATTTGATACGAAAATCTGAGTCACCAACACCTAGTACTTCATCTAACAATATTACATCTGGATTTGCATAAATTGCCACAGAGAAGCCGAGCCTAGCGCGCATGCCTGAAGAATAACTTCTTACTGGTTGATAAAAAAAGTCACCAATATCGGAATATTCATATATTTCTTCTATTTTTTGAGTTATTTCTTTCTTGGTTAACCCAAGCATCATACCACCTAGAATCGCATTTTCTTTCCCTGTTAAATATTGAACAAACCCTGCTTGCAGCGACAAGAGTGATGCACTAACACCATAATTTATTACACTGCCTTTATCTGGTCTTATAATTCCCGCTAGGATTTTCAATAGTGTACTTTTACCTACACCATTCTTTCCTAATATACCCAGCGTTTCGCCTTTATAAACATCTAACGTAATATCCTTCAATGCCCAATATTTTTCATGCTTAAATAATCCAGACAAACGCCGGTAAGCTACACCTACATTTTTCGCACTTATTACAATTTTATTTGTCATTTTTATTATAGAATTTTTGGATATTCCCGATCATATCTTTTAAGCAAAAAGACACATGCCAAAATCATAACAATTGAGAAATAAAATAGAATTTGTAAATAAGACCAATCTGGCCATATTCCGTGTAAAATTACTTTCCTATAATTATCAATCAAACCAGCTATTGGATTTAAAAACAGATAAGATTTTAATGGTGGTGATGCAGCATTAATATCAAAAAATATGCCAGACAAAAAAAATAATAGCATTAAAGCATTATCAATTATTAATTTTAGATCGGGGAGAAAAGGTACAAATGCAGAAAAAAATGAACCAACTGCGAATATAAAAAACAACTGAATAAAAAGCAATAGAGGTATTGAGATCCATACCTTTGTTATTTCAATACCTGAAAATAAAAGAATTCCAATAAGCAATATAAAAATAATGATAAATTTTATTGTATTGGTAATAAGAACAATTACAGGAAAAATTATTTTTGGGATATATACTTTATTAATTAATCCCATATTAACAGCTATACAATTAGAACTTCGACTGACCGTACTTGCAAACCATTTCCATATTACTAATCCAATCAAAAGGAATGCAATTCTATTTTCGTCTCCTTTATAAAAAATAAATTCAAACACAATATAAAAAACAGCCATGTACATCAAAGGCTCAATGACCCACCATAAAATACCAAAATATCCGCTTCGGATTTCTGATAAAAGATCTGCCTTAACTTTTTCTAGACACAAAAAGAAATAATGACTATGTCTCTGCATTTGGAAAATATCTTATTGAGATAATATATCGATACAGTTATCTTCTAAACACAATTTTAATGCTGAGTCCCATTTTGGCATCTTTAATCCAAAGTGTTGCTCAAGCTTATCAATAGTCATACAAGAATTCATTGGCCGTTTTGCGGGAGTTGGATACTCTACAGTTTTAATAGGCTTGACTACACTTAATTTAGATTTCTCATTTACAATCGGACTAATCAATTCAACTATCTTTTTTGCAAAACCAAACCATGATGTTTGTCCTGTCGCAGTTAGATGGTAAATATCTGAGGAAAATGTCCCTTGTTTCCTCTCTAACATGGATTGTCGTATACAATAAGCTGTTGTTTCACTGATAAGACGAGCCCAAGTAGGTACGCCAGCCTGATCTGCAACGATACCTAATTCTTCACGTTCTTGTGAGAGTCGAATAATGGTCCTTAAGAAATTATTACCTCTTGTCGCATAGACCCAACTTGTACGAAATATCAGATATTCATCATTGACCTGGCGTAGACTCTTTTCACCTGCAAGTTTGCTTAGGCCGTAAGCATTTATTGGATTTGGAGTATCTACTTCTGTATATGGGGTTGGCTTGTTACCATCGAACACATAATCTGTAGAATAATGAACAAATAGCGCATTTTGTTTTCTTGCTTCGTCAGCCAACACACCGACTGCCGTGCCATTGATGGTATTTGCGAGAGTTTCTTCCTTTTCCGCCTCATCCACCGATGTATAAGCTGCAGCATTG
>WOR8_10009560_pt1 | contig 10433 bp, 6 predicted proteins | sample DeeMarSeWOR38_10_FD_19890 | JGI IMG/M metagenome (IMG submission 19890)
GGGATCTTAGCCGTAAATTTTCTGATTCTGCCTGGTTATGGCCGGAGATGTGGCAGGAAAACAGTCAGATTGCCAATCCCCATCGTATTTACCCAGGCGAGCGTATCCGCTTGTTGCGTCGAGCCGGCTCTCAAAAAATCAGCGAAAAGAAAACGGGGGTAGCGCCGCCCACTCTGGAAGATCTCATCCACTATGATTATACCGCTCTGGATCGTGTCGGTTTTATTCGCAAGCAAGCGGTGGCGCCACACGGCGCTATTTTTAAGGTGCTGGAAACCAAAGAAATGATCAATTTTGACGACGTTGTTTATATCCGACCGGAAAGTAATTCTAAACTCGTGCCCGGCCAGCGCTACACCCTTTATCGGACATTAAAACCGATCCGGGATCGATTCACCAATGAGTACATCGGCATACAGCATTTACTGACCGGCGTGGTCGAAATTACCCAGATACAGCCCAACTATGTCATCGGAACGGTAATCGAATCTTACCGCCCGATTCATCTCGAAGACATGTTAATGCCTTATTATCGGCGTATGCCAAAGGTCATCTTAAAAGACAGCCCCAAGGGCCTGGAAGGCAAAATCATTGAAGCCGAAGATCACAACAGACTCATCGGCGACCAGATGATTGCCTTTATCGATAAAGGCAAAAAAGACGGGGTGCAGCCCGGACAATTCTACAACGTATACTACCAGGTCGCCGAACAGCTTGATCCCAAAAAGAAAGAAAAAGTTCTGCTGCTGCCGGTTGATTTTGCGGAATTGCTGGTCATTCACACCGAAAACACCACCGCCACGGTGATTGTAACCAAAGCCGATAAAGAATTTGAGCCGGGCACAAAAATCCACTCACCCGTTCAGTAATTGCAGGTAGATCGCTGCCCTCATCCGCCGCAGGCGGAGAATTGTGGAATGTGATGGGGGGTGATGTAATGACCTCGGCAGAGGCCCATCCGTTGGCCGGTCGGCGCTATTCGGTAAGCTCCAGCCAATAGGCGATGCCGGTTTTGGCCGCCTTTTCGGTGATCTCGACAATACCGCCGCCGGAAGAGCTCATATATTTCTTCTCTCTTTTCTCGTCCAGTTTGATGATTGCCGGCGGTTGAACAAGGCCCGTCAGCTTTAAACCGGATGGCGGAACCTTAACCGTCTCTCCATCAATTTCGACTTCGACCAAATCATTCTCATCAACGACACCATCATCATTAATATCAAACTGAATGGCCCCGATCGAACCGCCGGTGAAGGCATTGAGTTCCATAAAAACAGACTCGCCCCCCGCACTGCAGCGGCTTTGTTCGGGAATAAAGCCGATGGCGATCAAAATGCCATCTCTCAATATGATGTCACCGGTGACCCGCTCTCCGGCATAAACGTTTAGATCTAGATACCAGCCAGCGTTATTGACGTTGTCGTCAGTTGGATCGGGCAATTGATCGACTGGGTTATCGAAATCCGGTTCGGTATCCCAGACCGGTTGGTTTTCAGTCAAGACCCGAGCCGTTAATCTGGCTCCGGCGGAGTCGACTTCAAAATCAGTTGCTACCTGTCTCAATAGCTGCACTTGTTCTGAAAGATAGGGATTGGAAAGTTGTCTGACAGCTTCGCCTCGACTCTGAAATATTCCCAGATATTCATTATCGCTATCCCGGCTCCAGCCGTCTATGGGCTGAAAGACCGTGTCGCCATAATCCCAGAGACCGTAAATTGTCTGAGTCTGAATATCTGAATAGTCATCGAGGCCCAGAAATTTTCCGGTTCCGAAACAGACCATCAAACCGTGCTTTTTAGGGTGGAACATGACATCCGGCCTGGACGTGATGGGCTGGGAGGCGCCCGCCGGGTCTCTGGCCACAAACAGGGGCACCGCTTTACCGCCGCTGTCTTTAAAAGCCACACCCCAATTTGTGACCTGGTTGCTGATCAAATCAAATTTCCAGAGGTTGCCTTTGAGATCACCGGCATAGACGAAATCTACCACGTCATCAAAGTCCACATCAACGGCAATCGGGCTGGAGAGGCCGTTGTCGGGCCCGCTCGCAGTTGTAATTTTTTTAATGACATCACCCTTAATGGGATCCAGAATAAACAGCACCGCGTCACCGTTTGGGCTGTTGTAACCGTTTCCGGTGATTACGACCCAGGAAGGCGCTGCCTTGTAAGACCGCACCACCACAGGCTTGCTGAATGAATACCCCATATCCGCCACATGCTCCGCCGATGTATCCTGGCGCGGGAATTCCCACAAGACCTGATCTGCGCTCGTGGCAAGCGGGTTCGTAATGTTTAAAGCAAAATACCCCTTACCGCCTTTACCCAGGCCGCCCACCAGTATCACCTGGTCGCCGGCTCCACCCAGGAGGTTTTGGCCTTTTCGCACCGTGGGCGTCAAATCCACATAAAAGCGGTGATTATAGTCCGGATCGGCAAGATCTTTGAGGTGATCATATACCAGATAGGGGACGTAGCCAAAGATTTCGGTTCCGTCGCCAGCTTTAAATGCATGCAGCATGCCGTCGTTGGCGCCCACATAGACAACGCCATCGCTAAATACGGGCGAGGAGTGCACAATGTCTCCCAGCATGTTGCTTCGATTGCCGTCGCTGTCAGGGTCTTTGCCCCGGATAAATTCGACAACCTTCTTCGGTTCCGGGCCCAGTTTAGCTATCTGGTCGCCGCTCAATTCGGTGTAACCAAACAGCTGGCCCGATGTGTCCCCGTCAAAAGTGAAAATTTTTCGGGTATCCCAGGCCTTGGTCTGCAGCTTTTCAGCCGCCGACCAGACCGGGTCAATGATTACGTTGCCGGTCAGCTCGTCAATCCGGTAAGCCCTTACATCTCCGCTCCATTCGGTATCGATGTAACTGTAGCTCCCTTGAAAAATAAGAACATTCGTTCCAATTTTGCCGTACAAATAGTCTCCATTGACCGTTACCGAAGCGGAGGATGTCGGCTGTCTTGCCTTGATATCATTTACAATCCGCACCAGCCCCTCAACCAGCTTCTCGGGATTGCCGGCATTGACAAAGACGCCTCTGCCATTTACCGTGGCGTGCCACAAATCATCGATGGATTCGGGCTGGCGGTCGTCGGTCACCTCGGGCCAATCCACGTAAGCGCCGGTGGTTTTTGATTTCATGTAGTCTGCGCTGGTGCGATCATCTTCATAATCTTCCGGATCGAGGGTCCCGGAAACCCCGAAAGCCACCGCAAAAGTGACCATATGCTGATGAGGCGCCTTATCCCATTTATTCGTCGACACTTTATCCTCCATTGCAGGGATCAGGTCGGTCGCATAATAGTGCATGGCAATATCGGCCAGGGTAACTTCGTATGTATCGGTATAGGGCTGTTGCCCGCCGCCCCACGCTTCGTTGTCCGTGTCACCATCGGCATTGCCCACCGTCCTCGGGTTGTATCTCATATCACTATAGTACCCGTCGGTGACAACGATCGTAAACGATTGCTGGCAATCCCCACCATCTGCCGGATAGGGCGCATCCCCCTCCTCTCCCGCCAGATCACCGTCGTTTACCCGGAAGTACTCACCGACCTTTCTCAGGCCTGTCTTTAAGGGCGTTCCGCCACCGGATCGATAGGCATACAAGGTTTCTATGAGCGCGTCGGATTCATCTTTGAATTCACCGCTGATGACCGCTTTAACCGGTTTTAGCGGCGCAACAATTCTGCTGTTGATCCCCAAAATTCCAACCCGTACACCGTCCAGATTACGAATGACCCGGGCAATAGCAGCCTTGGCCACAAACTCGCGCCGGCGGTGATACGTAAACCAGTTGGCAAAATTCTGGCGATCCTCATCATAGGACCGCTGAATTTCGGCCGGTACATCTGAAACCGATACGGGCGTAACCATTTCAATCTTGTCATTGGGTTCGATGCCACCGTCGGTTGTAAAAGTATAATAAGAAATGGCACCGTTTTGCAGGATCACCAGGTAATCGGTTCCTTTGGTGGACCTCACGAAATAATGGGACCACGCAATCCTGAGGTTGCCATCATCCGTTCCATCGCCATCATTGTCTATGTCGACCCTAAATGACTCCCTATTCAGGTCGAGGGTTTTGGTCTGCAAGGGATGGACCAGGGGGTCATCGGGATCTGCCGCCGAAAAGGTTTTATTATTATGGTCCGGCCAGGGCTCGTAGACGATATTGGGGTTGTAGTAAATGGCGTTGACTGCATACCACTGGGAACGCCAGTATTTCCGATCTTCGTCCTCCATATGTCTCCCAGGGTCCGTATAATTATAACCATCACCCATGTCATCGAAAACGTAACAGAACCCTTCTGTGTCTGCACGATCCGGGTTCGGGAATTTTCCATCATATTCTCCCTTGACCAGGATTTCATAAGTCATGCTGCCGGAATCATCCTGCAGGATCATCAGATTGGTGGGCGGCGGATTGATCTTGGTAAACAGCGGTGCGTCCGCCAGATCAACTTCGCTGTGTGCCGGCAGGGCGCCGAAAAAAAGGACAGCAGCCGTCAGCACGCAAAAGCCAATGATCATTACCCGCAGTTCGTGCCCGGATCGTAATCTCTGCAGGCAAGCGTTCAAATCGTTGAAATTAACCATGGAAAATCTCCTGCACCGCATTTCAGGTGCTAAAATGCTCTCCGATAACCGATTTTTATGGTGGTCACGCCCTGCTTTTCAGTCCGGCCGTAAATGACAAATCCATGCACCTTCGGTTGGCCCAGACCCAGTGAATAGCCCGGAGGGGTTCCCTCGTAACCGGCTCTAAAACGGGTTTTGCTGCTGGAATCCAGGCTCGTTGTAACGGGCAAAGAGTTTGCCTCCCAGTCCGTTTTAAAGTTCTCATCATCAATCGTTTTAATCCCCGGATCAACAAACGACAGCCCTCTGGGGTTAGGGTCATTTTGCAGCACGTCAACCGCTTGCATGGCAGCCCCTTCAGCCAGATACAAATTGCGCTGGTAGACAGCGTCATTGCCCGCAATCTGGACCTCCGTGTTGGCGGTATTGGTGGCCGCAATGCTGATGATCGTCAGCAAGGCCAGCAGCATAATCGTCGACATGATCAGAAAATAACCCTGCTCATTTTTTAAAGGCTTCATCAGGTTAGACATGACGCTTTGGTCCTTATCTATCTGTTTCAATGAAATATCATTATAAACCAATGTTACGGCACCTGACCCGCGTGGAATAGGCCCGGCTTACCGTTCCGGCGCGACCCGCCGGTTCCTGCATCGTCAGGGAAATCTCAACCGTCGCAATCCTGCTGGGATCGGTTGTGGGGATGTTATCCCTGTCAAAATAATTAAAAGTGAGAGTTGAAACATTCTTTTCCGTAAGGGCTTCCCAAATAGGGCCATCTGAGCCGCTTGCACCCCTGTATTTTTCTATGGCACCATCATTCAGCCTGTAGGCAATGAGCTCATTTTCAATATTATCGTCTTCGACGGGACATTTTATTGACCCGTCTCCGTTTCTGCAATTATCAATCCGGCCATCCATATCCGCATCCATGGTGAAGGCAATCTGGATTGCATCTGTGTCTGCGACCTGACCCCTGTGAGCATCATCAAAAACGCTGGTATCATCAAAATTAGGAAGAATTGCGGCCGCGGCGTTCCCACCGGGATCGAAGCCCGCCATACGAATTTGCTGAATCATCAGCTCAATGCCGGCACGAGCAACCTGCTGCACGTCGGCAGCGACGTTTTGCGTCGTGTAGGATCGTCCCATGGTGGTAAAAAGGCTGATCGTGGCCGCCATCAGCACCGACGCCATGGCAAGTCCCACCAGAATATCCACCAGCGTAAAGCCTTTCCGGCAGCCGGCGATGCGAATTTTCTTGCGAACAAGTCCGATGTCGATCATGTCCCGTTCCCCTTTGTCAGCGTAGTCAATACAATGCTGCGGTCCCGCCCCCGCCACGACCAGTTGACGGTTACCTGAATTTCTCTGGAGGTATTGAAGCCCAGCGCATCTTGAATCGTCCAGGTGCGCGTGTAAATGCCCCCCGGGTTGCCGTTTCCATTTTTCAGCAGTTCCAGCTGTTGTCTGGCCAGCATGTTGGCCTGGGTTAGGAGATTGCCGTTGGTATTGTTGCGGGTGGCAGAAAACACAAGGGTGGCAACCGCTAAAAATCCGATGGCAAATATGGCAATGGAAACCAGGGCTTCAATCATCATGTAGCCTTTAGGATTTTTCACGCTGACATCATTTAATTCTATCCGTTTCATTTTTCCCCCAGCGTTATTCAATACGAATTCGCCCTAACGTGCTGACGATTATATTTTTTTGATCACCTTTGGTGTTCACCAGCACGGCACTTCCGGCTACCGGAATTCCCCTGCCGTTGAACCGGGTTTTGTCCCCCATCGAACCAAAGCTGGTACTGTCCAGATCAAGCCTGACACCGGCGGGCAATTGCCGATTGCGAAGTGTTCTGGCGTTTCCATCTTTATCTGTGTAGGAAACCTGATAATTTGTCGCTGTGAAAGTGACGGTTACCGGCGTTCTTTCCCGAACGGCTCTTGCTTTGGACATTTCTAAATCACCTTTCAAGTTGCCGGCAGCGCCTCTTAATTTGGCATTACTGCGCCAGCTGATGATGTTGGGCGTTACGATTGCCGACACCACGGCAATAACGGCAATAACAACCAGAAGTTCGAAAAGTGAAAACCCCCCATTTTTTTTCATGATTCCCATTCTCCACGGAAAATAAAAAACCGGATGCCCTTCTCCCTCAGGCAACCCGGCTATCCGTCTTATGACGGACCCGCAGCTTTCCGTCTCCCGATTACTCGGGATTTGGCTTTATCACGGGATGATAGAAAAAGCCCTCAAAAGGGGTCTTCCGGCTCCCCCGAAGGCTTTTGTTTTATTGCTTTGCTAAATTCGCTTCCATAGCGTATTGAGCGAGCGCAAATTCCATAAATATTGAATAATCAAGCATCCGGAAGAAAAATTATAGTAAAACCGTTAGCGTGTCAATAAAAAGTCCGACCAAATATTATATAACTAATAAGAATTAAAAGATAATCTAAATTCAGCCTGCAATAGCTGATTCGAGCCACAAAGGCTGAAGCGCATTTTTTGCCGGCAGCCACAGTTTTTATCCGAAGATAATTTGATGTGAAATGCGCAGGCGCCGATTCAAATTGATAAGCCGGGATGCGCTTTGTGGCTATTGGACTCGCAAGAAATATACCAAAACCCCTCAATTCAAAATTTATATAATTTTCAATAATTTAAAAACTGTGTGAAAAAAAGTTCCACTTTAAAAAACGGATAAATGTGTAATTTGGGTAACAAAAATATATAATTTTGTGTAAAATAAGTACGAATTCTTTATGCTCAGGAAAAAAAGGGTGAGATGCGGTCCCCCAGAGGGACATGCAATTTCGCGCACGTCCCCCGGGGGTTTTATTAATTGCATGGAGCGCTAATTTTTAATTAAAAATTTGTCGCCACCATAAATAAAAGAAATTCCGCGGTGGGTAAAGTGGATCGAGGGCAACAATACCCGCTCCGACGGATTGACTGGCAGCATTCGGACTGGTGCTTCCAACCGAAATAAAGAGTTTTGTAGCCTCACTGGTAATTACGGTTACCGGCTTGGAAGGGATGCCACCGCCTAAAAGAACGCTGCGGGTTAAGTCATTGACACCATCGCCGTCGGTATCCGTAAAAGCAATAACCGCCGCGCCGGTCAAGTAATCCAGGGCATAAAGCCGGGCATTTCCGCCGGGTACGCAGGGATTGTTATTTGGAGTAAAGGTCGTAATATAATACGTTTTATAAAAAACGACACCCCGTGCAAGTACCTTTTCGCCTGCTGCTGCACCCAGCGCGTCGACAAAACGAATAAACCAGCCTTGATCGATATTCCCGTCGAGATTCACATCTCCATTGGCCTCGTTCAGATTCGGCACGGCAGCCGCTGGATCGGTCACATCAACGAGATCGGCTTCTGTAAAGGGGGTCGTTCCGTGCGCATCTCTAATGGCGTAAATTCGATCCGAGCCGACCGTCGTATCGCAGGCATTCTCGCGATCACCGGATCCCATAAATAACAAATCATATCCTTTTTCAAGCGTCACGCTCGGCGGATAGAAAAATTTGCGCGTATAGGTTGTTGAATCAACCTGATATGTCGGTGCTGTGAATAGGATCTGGCCGACCCAGCTGTGGATGTTCTCGTTGCAGTCCGGGAAACTCAGGGGATCGCCAGCGGAATCCATCGTAACCTGACCGAAACGCCACATCTGCCCGCCCAGGTCGCCAACATAGATTTTATCCACAAAACCGTTGCCGTCTTCATCAACCACTTTAACGGTGCTGGGCACGCTATAATTCATTCCGGCGGTGAATTTTTTGACCACTGCACCCGTAAATACATTTACGGCAACCAGGGCTTTTCCGGCCGAGTTATCGGCACTGTATCCGCCCCCGATAAAGCATAGCACCGTGCCGGTGGTATCGTTATCAGTGGTCTTCACCCGGCCGAATTCCGGTTCAGACCAGCTCTGACCGAGCTCCGGAATAACCACATCCGGATCGGTAGAGGTCATGGAGACAATTTTTCCCCAGACAAAGGGCCCCGTGACCCCATTTCCGAAGTCCCAGTCTTGGTACATACCGGACGTCAGGTTGCCCAGCCATTGGCCGGGATAAAAATGCCGTGTTCGATTATCGAAGGTGACAAAGACACTGCCGGTTTCAGCGCCGACAACTAAAGCGGCATCATGCCACTCCCCGGCGCCATTCCACAGCCGCAGCGTATCGCCGTCCTGAAAGGTGCCGCCGGCGTTTCTTAATATATTGGACAATTCCACCGTGCCGGTCTCGGCATCATTTGCGTTTCCGATGCGCCACAGGTACTTGGGTGTGTCCGGATCGGTGACATCCAGCGCAAAATAGCTCGAACCGCCCTTGCGCAGACCGCAGACCAGAATGACCTTGTCCCCGTCAACGGAATCAACCTGTCTGTCTTCATCCACATCATGGAAATAAATCTTGGGGCTCGAATCAACATAATCTTCGTGAGAGGTGCCTTCCAGTATGTACTTTAAGCGATTGAGCTGATCCGGCGGAATAAAGGCCCAGGCTTCCCTGCCATGGTTGACTTCGTCACCGGAAATGTTCACATTCGGATCAACGTCATCCAAAACCGCATGCAGCATGCCGTCATTGGCCCCGAAGAAAACCAGGGTCTTGGCGCTGCCGTTGGCAAACTGATAGGTAAAGACCAACGGCTCGCTGTGGAGCACATCACCGGTGATAACCGACCGGTTTTCAGTCACATCCGTGTCCCCATCCTCATCCAGTATATCGGCACCGCGGAAATAGTTGATTATCTTTTCTTTGCCGGTAACGGGATTGCCATTCACGGTTATGTCGGTGGGATGACCCAGTATCATGTCCGTCAAATTGGCGTTGTCGGCGGCAAAGCGATTGGCTGAATCGGTTAGATTGTCTACAGCTCCCAAATAGGTATAAATCTTACGGTTGCCGTTGTGGATCCCGTTGCTTTTGGAAATATCGGCCCAATCGATGGTGGCCCAGTAAGGTGTGGCATCATCGCGCATGGATCCATTTGGCCAGGTGGCCGGATTTCCGTCGCTGCCGATAATTTCATTCGCCGCGTTGAGGCCGAATTTGGTGACATTGCCTTCCCAGAAATTCTCCTCCAGCGGTTTGAAGAACGCCATGTAGATTTTATTGCCGCTGGTGGTGCGGGTGACCGGAACCACCGGTGCGGTAAAAGAGCCGAGGTGGCGTCGAAGTGATATTTGCCGTATTCCGGATCGGCGCTGTTGGATAAATTGGTGTTGCCGTTGCCGTTGTTGGATGTGTTTATCAGAAGCAATCGGCTTTCGACGGTCGCCATAAATCCGACCGTGTAGGTCGTGACATTCTGGAAGCCATCGGTTTTGTCATTGGCAACACGCATATCGTTGGCGTAAAAATAGGCGGCCACATCATCCATAAACGTCGAGCCGTTGATGTTGGTGGTAATCGTGTAGGTAGTCTCATCGACTGTCAGGCTTCCCTGGCCCGGATTGTCATTTTCCCCGTATCCGTCGGTGCCGTCTTGGTCATGATCGATCAAATCGCTCGGCTTGGTCTGGCTTAATCCGCTGGATGTGTCTTGGGAAGACATGCCGGGGGTAACCACAATCACGAAATTTTTCTGGCAGTGATTGGTGGCGTCGGGCTCTCCGGATGAATTTGAGTTCAAGTACCCGCCGATGTTGGCCATCCCCTCGGCCAGCGGTGAATAGATGACTGTTCCCATATTGTTGATATTATTAATATAATTAGGATCTAAAACGTTGTCTTGTGGCGTTGCCCCCAATGTTGCCACCACGTCACCCAAGGGTTGAACGCTGGAAGAACCCTCCGGTGTGCTGGTAAAATTATAAATGGCAAAT
>WOR8_10007445_pt1 | contig 10432 bp, 18 predicted proteins | sample DeeMarSeWOR38_10_FD_19890 | JGI IMG/M metagenome (IMG submission 19890)
GCCTCCCTGTGGCACTGCGGGGAGTGCGGCAAGGTGTTTGAGGTGGTCACGCTCGTCCTGTCGCGCCACAAAAGGAGTCAGCCGACTCCTTGACAACTGTGCTCACATGTTAGTACAAGGGTGGCATGGACCGCATGGACGACGAGCCGTATCTCTCCGACGAAGACCTTGAGGAGTCGGAAGAGGAGAGGCGAGGACGAACGGAGGCCGTTCGGAAGAGCGGCACCAAGCACCTGCGTTCCTCGGCCGACGACATCCTCGACGCGATCGATGGTTCGCCCGCCCGCCCCCCTCGTAGGACCGATTGCCCCCTTTGCAGTTCCCCGACCAAGATGCGAGGACCGGGTGTGGGCGCAGGGGTCATCGTGCGAAGATGTACGAACCCCTCCTGCAGGAACGAGTTCCCGGTAGGCATGGCCAGGGAGAGAGCCGAGATCCCTCCCTTGCCGCCGGATCCCGGCCTGCTTGGGCCCTACACGGGGGAAGGTGGCCCGCCGATCGACAGGAACCAGCCGATACACAGGCGACTGGCCGAGCACATCAGGAGGATTCGAGACCGTGAGCCGTAAGAAGTCGATCCCCATCCAGCGCGGAGAGGGACCCAGCGAGGGCGCGGAACAGCGTATGAAAACGGCCCTCGCACGCGCGAAGGAGAAGGGGAAGAAGCGGGAGCTACCGGGAGATCTGGAGGGCACCCCCAGGTTCGACGAACTCCCCGATACCCCTGCCTTGACGCCGGTCCCTGGCGCTGACCAGCCACCGGGTGAACTCTCCAAGGAGTCCATGGAGGGCCTGGAGGCCGTGAACGAGGCGATGCGTCGCCAGCTCGAACGGGACGTTGCGGCGGAGCCTCCGGAACCCCCAGAGGAACTCACGGCGCTGGTCGTCGCCGACCGCCTCGGCATTCCAGTTCAACAGGCCGAAGAGGTGATGAGGGTCCTGCGCCCCGACCTCACCCTCGAAGCACGGGCGAGGAAGGCGGTCGAGGAACGCCTGGAGGAGCCGGACATCGGTCAGTACCTGATGAGCGGTATCCTCACCCAGCGCGTCCCGATCGTTCCGGATCGCCTGGAGGTGGTTTTCCAGACCATCGGGGACGCGGTGGAGGTCTGGATCGATACGGAGCTGGGGAGAGAGGCGTCCCAGATCCGCAAGGCCCGGGAGGAGGGGCACTACGACTCGGAGATGTCGCAGCGCGAGTACGTGCGGCGACAGAACGAGTGGGCAGTGGCAGTGCACATGCACACCTACCAGGGCAATCGGTGGCCCAGGATGGTGAACGACAAGACGGGCGAGGTCGACGACAAAGTCATGGAGGTCCGACTGAAGTACGTTCGTCAGCTGTCCTCCCCCATCTTCGCGCTCCTCTCGCAGAACCTCGGGTGGTTCTTGGAGCGCGTCACCGACTCCCTCAACATGGCTGTCTTGGGAAATGGCTGAAGACCCCGCTGGGGTGGGCTCGCGCGCAGCTGATCTACGAGAAGCTGGACCGCGTACCGCCCTTCAACTCGCTCCTCGAGGTGGTGTGCCTGCTCGTGCAGAAGTACTACGAGCAACGGGAACTACTCGGAGCGAGGGCCCAGGCCCAAGCAGCTCTTGGCGGGGAGGCGGCAGAGAAGGCGTGGAAGGACTTCTCCGGCTTCGTCAACAGGGTCGCGGAGGAGGACGCGACGGACAAGATGAGGAAGCGCCTCGAGGAGCTCAAGAAGATCAAGGAGATCCGCATCAGGCCCTTGGTGACCACGAGGAGGGCTCTCAACGTCCCGACGTACTCTGGGGACTCGGTCCGGAAGAGCGGCGTCCTGGATCAGCAGATCCGCCTCGTCAAGCACCGGCGTCCGCGTAGGGCCCGCGCTGGGAGGAAGAGAAGGTGATGAGCATCGACATCAAGCTCAAGGGTGTGGGGGAGTACCGAGACTTCCTCGACTCGGAGCCGTCCGCAGGCTTCCTGCGGTTCCAGACGGGGGATGGCCATGTGTTTGACCTCCCCCTCACTGAAGAGCAGCTCGTGACGTTCTTCGAGCGATCGAAGGTCTTCGACGAGAGTGCGCAGCCTCCGCCGCCCGGTCCGCGTGAGGGCCTCGAAGAGCAGGGGGCAGTCAGCAGACAGACCATCCCTGCAGATGATCTCGGAGAGCCGGAGGATGACCTCGGCGAGTTGGACGATGAGGACGATGAGCCGGAGGGTCCCATCCGTCTGCGCCCGCCAGGGTTCGAGAACAATGACGATCCCGTAGTGCCGTTCGATGGTGAGCTGTGAACTCTCTTGCCCTGCTGCGGATCGAGTACAAGCTCGACCTCATCATGCACGTGCTGCAGTGGAAGGGGCAGATGCTGCTTCCAGAGGATCTTCCGCAGCTGGAGGACCTCAACACGGACTTCTGCCCTGCATGTGGGCAGAACATCGTCTTCTCGATCGATGCCGTCAACGAGGTCTACAACCGCAGTTGCGGCTGCAAGCCCCCGGCAGTTCTGGTGACGGGCATCTCGCAGGTGGGCCAGCCGATCGAGGAAACCAAACCAACCAGAGAGACAGAGGAAACAGGAGAGCCTGATGCAGAAGAGGTTCCAACTCCTGGCACGCGCTGAGGCCAAGATCTATCAGTGCGTCGTCGTCGACAAGAACTACACGAAGAGGGCCATCGCCGTCTACCAGTGCGGTACGGACGTGTTCTGGGGCGATACCCCCTTCCAGCTTTTCGACCAGCAGGGGCACCGCATCGCCCCGAAGTGGTTGAGGGAACAGCTTGCCAACCCGCCCGAGGGCTGCGACGTCCTGGACCACCTTGGCCGCCGCATCGTGCACGGCGAGTTGGAGGACATCCCCTCCGTCGCTTTCAACAAGCCCTCCATGACCGCCGAGGAGCTCGGAGGTGAGGAGGACATCCTCCAGGGGTAGCCATGGGAGCGAAAGAGCGTGCACTGAAGTTCCGGCCGCAACCTGGCTGGTCGCTCTGTGAAGCAGAACGGGCGACAGAGACCGGCAGGACCGGGCTCGTCATGGCCCGTGACCTGGAGGGCGATACGACCACGGAGGGCGTATTCCGTGTCCTGCGGATGACTCCCCAGCGGCTCGACAAGGGTGGGGAGCTGCACCCCGGGTTTGAAGTGGGAGACCTCATCCTCGTCCGTGGGTTCTTGAAGCACGTCAATGCCATCGGCGACCTTGTCGGGGCCGACAGGCGCTTTCGCTTCTGCCTTGTCCACAACAGGGATGCACTTGCGGTCGTCTCTGGGAGTGGACGTTTGGGCTTCTACTCGGAGTACCAAGTCGACGAGCCGTAGGAGCATGCCGTGGGGAAGGACGATCGGCTACAGCTGAGGATGAACCCGGACCTGAAGGACTGGTTCAAGGACTGGTCCGTGCTCAGGGGAGGCATGAGTCGCATCGTCCACGCCTACGTGGAGGAGCTCTACGAGCAGGCGGAGGGACACCCTTGGAGGAAACGACATGAACACGAACACCGGACTGCCGCGTCGCAGGCGCGTTCTGGTGACGGAGACGAGGGAGATCTCCCCTACGACGGTGAGGGGCCTGCTGGAGACGATCCAGGGCGTGGTTCGCGAGCAGCGGGTCGAGAAGCTCCTCTACGTCCGAGGTGAGCCCCTGGTGGTGGAGCGGTACGTCCCCACCCCAGACGTCCAGGATATGGCCGACGACGACGCCTTCCTGACGGCCTTCCAGGCCGTTCGGCAGCATGCGGACCTCGAGATCCAGCCCCTCCATGCAGATCCCCTCTCTGCGCTGGCGCGGGCAGTGCAGTCCCTGACGTCCAGGCGGTACAAGCTGACAATGTTCATCTGCAGCAGCAGGGACGCCGTCAGGTCCTGGCTCGGCAACGACCTGAGGATCGAGGACATCTGGCAGGTCCCGTTGGTGGAGGACTTCGAAGCGACCGGCGGCGGCGTTTTCGTTTGTGGCTCGGCCAGCGGCTCCTCCATGATCCGAGACATCGAAGCCGCCGTCTTCTGTAGGATGGAGGAGTGATGCCGTCCCAGTTTGCCACTGAGTTCTCGAAGTCCAACGTGGTCGAGTTGGTGGGGGAAGAGTTCGACGGAGAGAACCTCTACCAAGCGACCTTGCGTGTGCTGGACAACAAGTGGTGGGTCCAGATGATGAGCATGATGCTCAGGGACGCGGCAGAAGGGGAGGGGTACGACCTCGAGCCGCGCAAGTCCTTCTACTTCGATGGGGAGAACGTCCGCTACCACTGGGTACTGCTCATCTGGGGAGACCTCGACAAGGCCCTGGAGGAGATCGGCGACATCCTCGCTACGAGGCACGAGCCGAAGCCTCCGCCTCCGGAGACTTCGGACCCCAGGATGAGGCCGACGAAGCGGCACAACCTGAAGCGTTTCAATGTCGGCGGAGAGGTGATCGAGACCAGGACGCTCATGAAGCTTCCGCACGCGAGGGGGGATCGCTACTCCGGACCGGAGGAGACGGTCACGCTTGAGACGGCGAAGGGGAAGTTCAAGGCTCGCGTGCGGGGACGAGGGGAGGCTGAGTTCGATCCTCGGAAGGAGAGTGGGGAGCTGTGACCGAGTACACCGGCCCGCCGCTAACCTCCGAGGAGAGGGAGGCCGCAGAGCGGCTGCAGAAGCGGGTCGCTGAGGAGAACCTCAAGTCCGCGGAGGAGATGGAGCTTCGCGGGAAGTACAAGATCCAAGTCTGGATCCGTACTGGAAGGTCTGTCCACAAGCCCCTCGGGTTCTCGATCTCCTTCTGGGAGTCGGGCAAGCGGCTGCACGGCGGTGGAGATGAATCAATGTGGGTGTGCCGGCGACGGCCGAAGGCGCCCAAGCCCCCGAGGCCCTTCGGTGTGGCCCACAGTCGGCTCTTCAAGGAGGAAGCTACTCCGGATGGGTGCGGCAAGCTGATCGCTGGCGACAACTCCGCGTTCGGCTACGCGGTCTGCCCGCACTGCGGAGTCAAGTGGGACACGGAGCACATCGCCGACTCGATCTTCTACACCGTCCCGGTCGAGCGGGCTGCGGAGGTCATCGCGAACTGGTTCCGTAAGCTGGACCACGACGCAGACATCTACGTGAAGTACCGCGCGCAGGACGTCAGGGTGCTAATGATGGCGCGGGAGTTCGGGGTCAGAAAGGCCAGGCAGCTGAAGGGGCTGGTCATCTACACGAAGGGCGCCATCATCCAGGATACGGTCGGTGGTGCTACCCTGGAGGCGTGCTTCAAGGCTCTCCTGCTCGCATGATCTCAGCCGCCCAGTTCCAAGCCTTCCGTGCCGAACTCGAGAAGACCGCTGGGGTGCCGTTGGCGGTCTACACCGGCCTTGCCGGGGCTGGCCTCGGTGCCGGCCGTACATGGAAGGGGCAGGCTGAGCAGCGCCGAGAGGACCAACTCCTGGCCGACACCGAGAAGATGTCGCGCGACGTCCAGGCCATGAGGGCTCGTAGGAGGGGGGAGCACATCCTCCTCGCTGCTGCACTCGGTGGTGCGGTCGGGGCGGCCGCGCCCTACGCGATCCCGGCCGCTGGCAGGTTCGCCAAGAAGAAGGTGAAGAGCGCTCTGAAGGCTGGCCGTTCGGCCGCGACCAGCGCTGCAGCCGATATGGGGCATGCGGCTGCAGAGGCGGCGTCCAAGACGTTCAAGGAGCATGCAGCCGAGTTCGGTGAGCAGATGTACCGCGGGGCTACGAAGAACCTGCGGCCGACGCTGCAGCGCATCCTGGGGACCTGATGGCCGACAACCCGGCCGAGCTCCTGGTGAGGTACGGCCCGCCAAACGAATGGAGCGGGGCGGTAGCCGCTGCCCTTGGTCCACAACGCCGGCGGCAGTTGATCCTGGCGTGGAAGAGCCTTTCCTCGGAAGAGCAGGCCGAGATCCGGCGCAAGTTCAACGGCACGAAGCTCGCCAGCGACGTCAAGCGAGTCGTCGGCGGCGCGAACACAGCCAAGCGCTACTACGCTCTCCTGCCCCAAGAGCAGAGGCGAAGGATCGAGGGCCACGTGGGGCGTCAGGCCTACAAGGCTCCCGGCGTCCGCCACGCCGTCCGTGCCGCGAGGAAGGCCCACAAGGAGGTGGAGGAGACCAAGAGGACCCTGTCGAAGTACGCCTCGCCCCTCGTTCTGCTCTCAAAGGAGAAGCAGCGTGCGCTCAAGCGTGTGGACGTGCATCACGAAGGCACTGCACTGGGCAAGTGGGATGCGTTCATCGAGAATGCTCGGAGGAAGTCCTTTGCACAGGCACTTCAACGGGACTCCAGGACCGACGACAAGCTCTCTCGCCACGTCGACCAAGTGAACCGCCTGCTGACCGGCAAGAAGTTGGGCACGGTCAAAGGGAGGACTGGGGAGTACGACATCGTCCGCCTGCGTGGCGGCGGCCTCGGCTGCACCTGCAACGACTGGCGGTTCAGGAAGTCGATCGCGCCCAAGGGAGAGCAGGACTGTCGGCACATCAGGACGTGGAAGTTCAGGCAGAGGCACGAGAAGAAGGGAGGGGCACTCGAGCCTGGCGATGTCGTCTTCACGGAGATGGTCCCCCTGGAGGAGAAGAACAGGCCGAAGAAGCTGAGGAGCAAGGCGCTGCTCCGGGCCTACGAGGAGGTCTCGCCGCGGATACAAGGGCCGTACACGCACGCGCTGATGTACGTCGGAGACGGTGACGTCGTAGAGGCCTACGCGTCGGAGGAAGCGAGGCGGCGGCCCCTACGGAAGGTCACACGAGGAAAGGGCTTCATCGCGTTGCGGCCGTCGGTCAACAAGAAGGTCCGTACGCAGGCTGCCAGGAACGCCGTGAAGATGGTGGGAAGCGAGTACTCCACCACGGACATGCTCGGAGCTGGCTCCTCCCTGCTCTTGCCGAAGGCGGTGTCGCGGAAGCTCAAGAAGCTCATGGGGGACCTGGACGCGAAGGACAGGAAGGCGGTGCAGTGCGGCGGCCTCGTTGCAGGTGCCTACAGCGCCGCCGGCGTCGACCTCGCCCCCGACGTGCACTGGAGGGCTACTGCACCGGCAATCCTCATGGCTATGCCAAAAGCCAAGGTCATCCGCCGCAAGGGTCGGGCGAAGGGCAGGCCCATCGTGGGGGCCTTCAAGGAGGACATCGCCAGGGTGCTGGAGTCGAAGGAGGCTGAGCTCGCGAGCGAGGTTCTGCACCTGGTGAAGCTGCCGCGTGCCGCCAGGGTGGCGAAGACCGTCGGCGACGTCTCGAGCAAGGCCATCGCCGGTGCCTTGAAGTGGGAGATCCCCGGCACGAGCAAGATCCGCATGATCCCCAAGGAGAAGGTGCACGCTATCGCGAACGTCGTGGGCAAGAACCCGGAGGCTGCGGGGTTCATCGTCTTCCCGCTTCCGGGCACCTCTGCTCTGATCCCCCCGTACGTGGCAGGCAAGAAGGCCCTGGTTAGCAAGTTGAAGGGTCGGCGGCTTCGTCAGGGGTTGAAGGTGGCTGGCTGGTGGGAATCTAAGGGAGGAGAGCTCATCGGGGATGAGCCGGCCGACGTCCTGGGTGACGCTCTCAAGAAGATCGACCAAGTCTACATGAACCACCCGGAGATTGGTCGGCCAGCCACGGCGGCGGAGAGAGAGGAGGTCATCAACTTCGTGATGGGACCGCACCGGATGCTGAGGATGCCGTGAACCTGGAAGTCCGTAAGTGCAGGGCACCCGAGCCAGCGTTCTGCCCGTACGTGTTGGGGGAGCTGATGAGCTGCCTCTACGACGCCTTCGCTGGGCAGGGGTACCCCCCTGGTATTGCCTCGACCATGGCCGCCTTGGCGATCAACGACCTGACCAAGGCTGTTGTGCTCGTGATGTGAGTACATTAGGCTAAGAAACAGCCTGCTTTCATCCATGGTGGACTACGCCCAGACCGTGCCTCTACTCCCGACCGGTGGCCCCAGGGACTTGAGTGTGTCACCGGCGGTTTCAACGCATACCTCTTATCCCGGCAAAGGAGGCCTTCTTGGCTCGTAGGCGCAAGACGTTCAAGGAAGCCCAGGACGAGTACGACGAGCTCCTCGGTACTGCGGCAATCAACCGAGCCCTGGCCAACTACCTGAGGACCAGGTACCTCTCGCGGGACTCGGGGGTGGCCCACGCAAGGATCGACTGCAACGGCCGCCCGGTCCCGGAGGACCTGATCGAGCTCAAGGCAGGGGACCTGGAAGCGGAGGCAGCGGAGATGGAGACGTCAGCTCGGTCCTACGAAGGCGCGGAGGTGGTGGATGGGTAAGGTCAGCAGGGCTGAGCAGAGGAGGCGCAGCGCACAGTCTGAGAGAGGCGGGAAGTGGCTGAACAGCTCCAACCCGGTCAAGCGTCGCGTCGCCGCGCTCGAGGCGACGATGCGCGGAGGCATTGATGGCTTCGCGCAGGACATCGCGAACATGTTCGAGAACTTCAAGATCATCGCCGATGCCTACGACAGTCAGGACGTCAACACCGCCGCCCTGAAGTCCCTACTCCTGAAGAAGGGCATCATCACGGAGGATGAGTTCCAGGAGGAGAGGCAGTACTTCATCAAGGTGCTGAACGACGAGCGTGCCCGTAGGCAGGCCGAGCTGGAGAAGCTTCAGCAGGAGGCCGCCGAGGAAGCGGAGCGGGAAGCGGAGATGGACGCTGCGGTGAAGGAGATCGAGGCGCAGGCCGCGGATGGGAGTAAGGTGACCCCCGAACTGCGGCGTATGCACAAGGCCGCCGTCGAGGCCGGGAAGGCGCCGGAGGATCCGCCGGAGGCGACCCGCTTCAGCCTGAGCTGACGGGGGTGGCCCCCTTTCACCGCGTAGGCTGGGCGGGTTGTCAGTCCGCCCAGTGGGGGCCCGTCCTACCAGAACCAGCTGGAGACTCCCCAGCTGCTGCGGCTTAGTAGCCTTAGCCGACGCCCTCCGGCAGCTTGACCTCGCCGTCCAGCCCTACGTCGACGAGGTAGGCCAGCGTGCCTCGCCAGACCTCCTTGGAGCCGGCGTCCTGCTTCATGTAGAAGATCAGGCCCTTCACGTTGTGGACCCAGATGGAGTACGTCTCCCTGATCCAGATGTAGAACCGCCTGTTCTGGCTGCCCGTGACCATGCAATGGTCTTGCCGCCCGAGCTTCTCCCTGTGGAACTTGACCAGCCCTCCGGGCGGGATCGCGGTGCAGGTGCGCATGTACAGGTCGATCCACTTGTCGCGCTCGTCCCTGTCCAGGGTGTGCCACAGCGTGTGGTCGATCGGCATCCACTTCTTGGCGTAGTCGTCGTACCAGTGCTTTCTCGCCATGGCTCACTCCACGAGTTGAAGGCTGGGGGGTTTCTTCTTCGGCACCCACTCCTCGATGCCGAACCGGAACGAGACATCACCGATGACGGCGTAGGGGATCTGTACCCGGTAGAGGTCGTCGAAGCTGAGGTTGCACTCCATCAGCTCGTCGAAGAACTCGACCTGCATCTGCTTGTGTACGTCCGAGCCGAATCGGAGCCGAACTCCGTGAAGATCCTTGAGGATGTGTCCGGGGAAGCCCATACCCCCAGCCATTCTCAGCGGAGGGGTGGCGACTACGACGTCGATGGTGAGGCCGTGCATGAACCCGAACTCCAGGATCAGACGTTCGCGTGCCATCGGCTCCGGAGTCCGCTTCCTGTAGTACCGGTCGACGTACTTGCCCCGCTCACCGTCGGTGAAGTCGTACTCCTCGCGGGGCTCCTCTTCTGGTTCGTCGCCTCGAGGTGTGCCGCGGAGCCCATTCCAGGCCTTCACTGCCGCAGCCTCCGAGGTCTTGTTCCACGGGCCTTCGGCTGCGCAGGATCCGCAGAACACGTTGTAGGCATAGGCGTCGACCTCTCCGTCCTCGCACCCCTCTCGGAGGGTCTTGCGCACTGACAGGTGGCGAGGCGCGGTGCCACCACAAAAGGGGCAGGGTTTCACTTTTCTACTCCGTGGTCCTGAGTCGTTCGTCCCAGCAGCAGTCCCCCACGTAGTCGCCACCGTGGCGGTGGGCCATGACCAGCGGGGTAGGCTGCCGGCAGAGCTTGCAGGCGACCTCGTCTCCCTTCCGCACTCTGAACCAGCAGAGCGTCCAGACGTCCCCGGTCTCCGAGTCTTTGCGGGCGACGTCGTTGCCCTTCAGGTCGTGGGCCTGCGCCAAGCTGTCGGTGTCGAGGATGTGCTGGATCTCGTCGTCGTAGAGCCCGCAGGGCTCAAACGCGGCGAGGTCTGGAACCTCGAGGGACTCCTCCGCTTCCTCTTCGCGCTCGAGATCAGTCGCTACGTCGAGCATCCCTGCGATGATCGGGACGTCGTCGTAGCCCTCTGCCAGCTTCGTCGCCCAGTCCTTGAGCTGCTTGATCATCACTTCGCGGTTCATACTTGCCTCTTCGCGGCTTCCCACCGCGTGAAGGCCCTCTCGAAGAGGGAGTCGAGCTCCTCCTTGGAGAGGTCCATGTTTTCCATGAGCGCCTCCCAGTCAATGCCGTTGGGCAAGCCGAGG
>WOR8_10009492_pt1 | contig 10431 bp, 8 predicted proteins | sample DeeMarSeWOR38_10_FD_19890 | JGI IMG/M metagenome (IMG submission 19890)
TCCGCCCCTGTGCTTCGCATCGGTACTCTCATTCTTATGGGATCTCCACTTGAATTTCTCCCTTAACATCGAAACGACAGGTTCCCACGTTCCACGCAAAAGCCTAACTCAGATTCACGCCACCTCTACGCCGGAGGCCGCTTAGGCAGTAGACAGGTTGCCCCTAAACTTATCCTGGACCCAATATAGAAGCCCAGTTTTGACCTCGTCCATAATCTTTCGACGCCTCATCGAGTGGTTCGCTTGCGCTCGTCTCTCTGAGTCCTACCTGCCACGATCCTGTGCCGTGACTTTTCCTAAACGCTCACTACCCTGGCTCTTTACCAACGCAGCTTTAGGTGGTTTGAAGCCTGCTCCTGCAAACCGGCTCCGAGGGGCCCGCCCTCATCTTTTGCGCAGTTACGCACACTTTATACAAAGTGCGCTCGTGGCGCACTAGCTCGTGGCGCACTATATTGAGATAATCGGTAAAAAACCACCCCTAAAAAACCTGTGATTTCATAAAATATCACAAATTAGCCCAAACTACAGGTATGTAAATGGTATCACAACTCCGGTAGAATTACAGATATTGTCAAAACCGGCCGCCAAGTCAAGAAAATCCTAAATTTGGTTCTCAGAAAATTATTTGAGCTCGCCGACACTATTATTAAAGAATGGAATTTTTGGCCCAGGACACCCGCAGCGGGCCATAGCATATCATCTCACAAAAGCCCTTGAGATATCCATATGAAACATGTATTTTTATGCGAGTTAGGTTTGTGGCAGAATCCGGCTCCCAAATTGCACCAAATTTTGTACCGATTCTTTGGATATCACAACTGTGCCTACAACTGATGTATTCTCAATCACCAGTGTCCAGAATCCTCATTTTTGATTGAAAAATCCCATCGATTTGGATATAAATGCGGGTAACCTATATCTGTTCTCCTAATCCAATTGACCTGATGTGGTTATCCATATTCAGAAACGAGTCCTCTTTTTCACCTGACTGTTGCGCTCGAGCGAAAATGCACCTACTGAGCTCCTCTGTTTAAAACCCTAATAAAAAGTAATGCTTATGGCCCAAGAAGGTTTTAAACGCAAACTCACCGCCATCCTCAGTGCCGATGTTGTCGGTTACAGCCGCCTGATGGACGATAATGAGGCAGAAACCATTCGTACCTTCAAGAATTACTGTTCTGCGATAACAACTCTTATCGGCCATAATCGAGGTCGTGTAGTGGATATCGTAGGTGATAACCTTTTGGCTGAATTTAACAGTGCTGTTGACGCGGTCAATTGTGGTACGGAGATTCAGCAGGAGCTTGTACAGCGTAATATGGAATTGCCTGAAAACCGTAAGATGGAATTTCGTATTGGTATCAATGTGGGAGACGTGGTTGAAGAAAATGACCGGATCTACGGTGATGGAGTAAATATAGCAGCTCGGATAGAAGGTTTATCGAACGCCGGGGGAATTTGCATCTCCGGAAGAGTTTATGACCAAGTTGAGAATAAATTAGATTTAAAATTTGAGTTTTTAGGAGAGCAAAGGGTTAAAAATATTAAAAGACCGATTCGGGCTTATGTTGTCAAAATGTCGGATGACGTGGCTGAATCTGAGATGAGCAAAAAGCATGAACCCCCTGCCAAACCTTCCATAGCTGTGCTTCCCTTTTTAAATATGAGTGGTGACGCAGATCAAGAGTATTTTTCTGACGGTATTACCGAAGATATCATCACCGCCCTATCAAAATTTCGGTGGTTTTTTGTTATCGCCCGAAATTCCAGCTTTACTTACAAAGGCAAAACAATAGAGATCAAACAGGTAGCTGAAGACCTTGGGGTACGATATGTACTGGAGGGCAGCGTTCGAAAGGCAGGGAAAAAGGTGCGCATTACTGCACAGCTTATAGATGCACCAACAGGTTATCATGTTTGGGCCGAGCGCTATGATCGAGATTTGGAGGATATTTTTGCTGTTCAGGATGAAATCACGCATAGCATTGTTCGATCGGTTGGCCCCGAATTTCTATCGGCAGAGATGAAACGTGCTCAGCGAAAAGACGTTCTCAACTTAGATGTTTGGGATTACATCATGAGAGCCAGCTCACATCACGGTCAATACACTCAAAAAGATGCCGAAGAAGCTCAACGCCTGCTTTACAAGGCAATTGAATTGGACCCTATGAGTTCTGAGGCCTTCTGTCTCTTGGCCTTTACGCATTTGATGCAGGTACAATTCGGATGGAGCGGATCAACTTCTGAGTCCATTAAAGCAGCTGAAGCAGCGGCCCAAAGCGCCGTGTCAATTGATGACCGAGATGCTTGGGCACACACCGCTCTGGGTTTAGTTGATCTAATTTCAAAGCGTTATGACGATGCCGTTTGTCGGTTTGAAAATGCAATTAATCTCAATCCCAATCTGGCAAATGCTTATGGTGCGGTTGGACAGGCACTGGCGCTTGCCGGCGAATATGAATCAGCTGTCACACATATCAACAAAGCAATACGACTAAGTCCCCATGATCCTTTTGTAGTTTATTGGTTAGGTCACCTTGGCGTGGCTGCCTTTGCAGATGAACGTTATGAAGATGCTTGTTACTGGGGACGAAAAACGATCCAGCAAAATCCAAAGTTTCCAGGCGGTCATCGTTTAGTGGCAGCGAGTTGTGGTCAACTGGGTCGTATGAAGGAGGCAGCAAACGCGCTTAAAGAATTGCTCCTTTTGATGCCTGGAATGACCGCAGATGATGTTAGAAAACAAGTTCCGTTCAAGAGACCAAGCGATGTGGAGCGTTACATTGATGGTTTGCGTAAAGCGGGACTTTCCAATTAACCGACATAAAGAAGCCCGCTATAATTGTGATTTATTACCTTTTAAAAACCTGTGATTTCTTCAACATATCGGTACTTTTTGAACTCTGAAAAACCTGCGACATTCGATTTTAAACACAGATGACAAAAATTGGAAAAGACGGTTGATTGCGAATTGAGTTTCAATTAATTCCTTTTCGCAAATCAAAAAATAGAGCTCTTTAAATTCAATCAAAACAAGAGGAGGGAAATATGGCAACCTTTACAATCACAAGGAAGCTGGATTTACCATCTGAAAAAGTATGGGCTACAGTGAGTGATTTTAACCGACCGCCAAGCCCAGCTATTAAGATTGAAGTTGAAGAAAAGGGTGATCCAGAAGCAAATGGGATCGGTGCGATTAGAAACATAAAAATTAAAGGTGTGCCGGGTGTTGTTGAACGATTGGAAACTGTGGATGCGCCAAATTCCATCACTTATCGGATGTTATCTGGAGCGCCTGTTAAAGAATATCTCGGCACTGTTAATGTTGTTGCCCAAGACGGCGCAACTGTAATTAACTGGGATGTTAAATTAATACCGAAGATTCCAGGAATTGGATGGCTTGCTGGAATGGTTATAAGAAAAGCAATTAATCGATATATTGACGCAATTGAGGAGGGACATAAATAGGTATTCCATAAAACCTGCGATATCTCCAACTGATCTGTAACTCCTGCAAATAATTTCAGATTGTGATATCGTTTTCATATCTCAATTCAAAAATTTGCCCACCTAAGTTGCCTTCCGAGATTGTATGTTTGTCATGCGAAATCCCCACTTTGGCTGAAGTTTAGACGGCGGCTATTATTAGCGGTTACTGACTTTTACAAATGTGTTAAACAAATCTAAAATTGAATCTAATTGAATTTAATCGTTTTCGAGTTTTAAAGGAATGCTTAATCGAAAGGTTGCCCCTTTGCCCTTTTCGCTTTCGAGCTTGAGGCTGCCCCCCAGGCAGCGGGAAATAATGTTGGCACCGGCCAGGCCGAGGCCGTGGCCCTTGCGCGGCACAATGGAGCACTCTTTTACCTGGGCATAGCGTTGAAATACCATTTCATGATTTTCCGGCTCGATGCCGGGCCCATCATCGGTGACCGCTATGACCAGATATTCTCCATCCAGATCCAGCCGGATGTCCACCCTCTCTTTGCAGTGATGAAGCGCATTTTTTATCAGATTGCCAATAATCTGGCGAAATTTAACTTCATCTTGAAACATCTCCAAGCTATCTACCGTTGGTGCCACTGCAAAAGAAATACCACTGGCTGCCAGAAACTCAAGCGCTTTTGCTTGATTGTCATATGCGCCAAATTTTTCAAATACATTCCACGCATGGGTCTCGAGCGCATCTTTTAAAGCCTGCAAAGCCGATTCTGCCGGTTGAAAGCGCTCACCGATAAAGCATCCGGATTCTGAGCGTCCAAGGCGGGCAGATAAAGCCCCGAACTTATCCTGACGCTCCAACAGGGTCCGCAGGCCGGTTTCAATAATGGCGATGGGGTCTTTGAGTTCATGGACCAGGAATTCGATTTCAATTTCCCTGAAAAATTGTTCGGCCTTTGCTCCAGCCGGCTGAATATCATCTTTGTGTTCGTTTTGTTCGCTCATCGTACGGGCCCTTTAAATGAATGATTATCGGTTCAATCCAAATCTCCAGGAGGTCTGCGCCGCGTTTTAACATTTTTCCTTATTGCAAAACTATCTTTTGGTAAATCGTTCGGCCGGGTAGAACTGCACCGTCACCGTTGTTCCGCCGCTATTCCGGCAACCTTTCGTATCCGCATCCGGCACGCAATCGGCGACATTGCCCGGGCATTCATGTCCTTCTGCGTCAATTAGATGACAGGGTCGGGATGCCATCTTAATCCTGAAGTTATACCTTTCTGAAAATATTTTCATGCGCAACAAATCAAAACCTTTACCGCCCGCTTTAAAATCATAGGGCTGACGGGTAGAGTATTGCATGGTATCATAGGATGTAAAATAATTTTCAAAGATTAACCGTAGATTTTCCTCACTGATACCGATACCGCTGTCTTTGACTTCAAATTCCGGGCCAATTTCACCTTTGCGCACCTTTACAGATATCTTTCCGCCATCGGGCGTATTTTCAACAGCGTTGCGAATCAGGCCTTCCACAACCTTTCCCAAAACGTCCGGGGGAATGTAGACAGCTGCAGCCTCCGATGCATAGGTTCTCAGACGGCACTTTCGATGCGAAAACTTGGGCCGCAGGGCTTTTATTTTGCCCTTTACGAACGGCCCCAGCTCGATCACCTCCGATTTGGATTTCCGGGGGCCATAGGTGTCATCAATGTGCTGCCGGATTTTGCCGATAATATCCTTTTCTCCCAAACCCAGTGAAATCAGTACCTCCAGTTCATCCGCCGACGCATCCAACAGGGCCGATAGCATGTGATGGGTTTTATAATCCTTTTCGCGCAGGATATCTTCCAGCTGATATTGCATTTCGAGCAAGCGTTGCAGATTTCTCTGCGCCCGCTCAAAAATCTGGTCCCATCTCTGATCTGTGATTTCCGATAGTCGTTTTTTAAGAAGATTCAAAGATGCGGATAAAATTGAGACCGGGGTTTTTAATTCATGAGACAGATGATGAATGACACGGTCTTTGGTGCGGTTAAGGCTTTTGACATCTTCGTAAGACCGTTTGAGTTCCTCGTTAATGCCGGCATTTTCAATCGGCAGGGCAACCAGATTGCCGATCGTCGTCAGCAGCTCAATATCGGACTGATCAAAGGCGCCCTCTTTTTTGTTGACCGCGCACAATACGCCGATCATTCTTCCCTCAATTTCAAGGGGTACATCCGCCATGCTCCGAGTGTGATACTTTGCCTGCCGGTCGACCTCACGGGAGAAATAAGGGCTCTGGTAAGCATCCTGGACAATGTGCGGTTTGCCGGTGCGGTGTACCAGCCCGGCAATGCCTTTGTCCACCGGGTAGCGGATTTCTTTAAAATTGGTGCTGGTTTCGGTTTTATCAAAGACGGCCTCGCGGAAAAAAAATTCCTGGTTGGCCTCATCGAGCAAAATAACCATGGCGCCTTCAACGCCCAGCAGATCTCGAATTTCCCTGGTAATTAACGCCAGACGCTGATCCAGGCCGCGATATTGATACATGGCTCTGGCGATCCGAAAAAGAGCCTGATTGATCCGGGCATTTCGTTTCTCCTGGGTGACATCGCGCAGGGTGACGACCTGACCGGCCGGCCGCCCTTTTTCATCATAGAAAATCGCGCCATCGACAATGATATCCAAAAGCCGACCGTCTTTGGTCAGCCGCTTAGTTTCAAACCCACGAATCACCTTCTCTTTGTGCAGAAGCCTGATTCCCCCGATCGTCTGCTCCCGGTAATTTTCAGGCACGAACGGTATTTTCTTACCTTCCTCCTCTTCAAGGCGCCAGCCAAACACTTCCTCAAAAGCCGGGTTCAGATATGATACCGTATTATCCAGATTAAAAACAAACACCGGTATGGGCAAAAATTTTAAAAACGCCCGATAGCGCTGCTCCGCGCGGCGGCTTTGCTCTGACAGCTCCAACGCGCAGGTTTCGGACTCACGCAACGCGAGCTGAGCGATAGCTTTATCGGTCACGTCCCTGGCGATCCCCCTGAAACCGATGGGTTTGCCGCCGTTATCCGTTATCAGATTGGCGGAAATTTCCAGATGGCGCTTTTCTCCATCCTTGCGAATGATCTCCCAGCTGATATCAACCACACCCTTGCCGGTACGATATATTTTGTTAAAGGCTTCATATGCGATGGCGGCATTGGCATCATCCATGTAGGTCTGAAAGTTGCTGTTGCGGATTTTTTGGCGCGAGTATCCGAAAATTCGGCAGAGCGCATCATTAAAAAATTTGAAATTCCCTTTTAGATCGACCTCGTAGAACCCATCGGCCACATCCTCAATCAGAACGCGATACCGGTCCTGCTGGATTTTCGTTTGCGCTCCTCCCTTCACCTTCACGCTGGATTTTTTGGAAGGGTTTTTGTGTTTGCCCGGCATCAGTTTAAGAATTGTTACTTTCGGTTGCGAGGATGCCGAATGCTTCTGAATCCAGCAAATGGGTGCCATTGGACTTCAAAACGTCTATGGCCTTATCATTATTGCTGAACCGAAAGATCATAATGGCATTTCCCTTGGCAAAGGTGACAAAAGCATACATAAATATGACGGTGATACCGGCTTTCGTCAGCGGTTTGAGCAACTCGGCCAGGCTGCCGGGTTTATCCTCGATTTCGGCGGCCACGACTTCATTGACATAAGCCGGGATCTGCATTTCCATGAGAATCTTGCGGGCTGTCACCACATCAGAAACCAGCAACCTTAGCTGCCCAAACGCACCGGTATCAACCAGGTTGAGTGCGCGCAGATTAATCCCGGCGTTGCCAAGCGCCTCGGTAACTTCGTGCAGCCGGCCGGGAGCGTTTTCAATTGATACGACGATCTGTTTTAATTTTAAACTCATCTAAGCCTCCCTGTGGTAAAATCTGATTGAGTCGATTTTAAATTCGAGGAACGATAAAAAAGGGCGTTATGCCAGATAGATAGAAAAAATACAGCTAAGGTGTCAAGCAAGAAACCGCCTGTTTAAGGTATCCATCTCATTTACATTGACAACCTGCAGCCTATATTTACAGCAATTAAGGGATTCGGCAATTGTAAAACAGGTGTCCGTGTGTTTTGCTGCGATACGGGTGGTTATCAAAACCAAAATAATCACATTTTTCATTAAGTCATTAGGGATCAAAGGTCGAATATGGGGCCTCAGATTGCAATGAGCGTGTTATGAATCGTTCAAAGGCCAGCGCCCATTTTCCGCCAGAACCGACCTTAAGGTTTTTAAAGCCTGATTGGCAGCCGGCATACCGCCATAGACAGCTGTTTGAAAAATGACCTCGGCAATTTCCTGCGGGGTGCACCCCACATTCAGGGCGGCATGAATGTGCAGCCGGAGTTCATCCAGCCGGCAAAGCACGGTAAGCGCCGCCACGGTGATCAACTGGCGGGTTTGATGCGGAATTTTTTCGCGTGCATACATCTGGCCGGTAATAAAAAGCGACAGGTCTTTGGCCAGGTCCCTGTCAAATGAACGCCAGAGATCATACGGCCTTTCGCCCTGAACATCTTTAAAATAAAGGTCGGCCGTTTTCTTTGTTTTTTCAACGATATCTGTTGCCACTGGATTCTCCTTTCGTTCAAAAACAGTCAGCCCCGCCGATGGCAGGGCTGATCCGAAATACATACATCCGGAACCGATTTCGTTTGTTCGCCGTTTGGGAAACCGGCGCCTATCCTTTTACTTTCTTGACTTCTTCTGTAATCGCGGGAAGCACGTCAAACAGGTCGCCGGCAATACCGAAATCCGCCTTCGAAAAAATCGGTGCTTCCTCATCTTTGTTAATCGCGACAATATATTTGGAAGTCGACATGCCGGCTAGATGCTGAATCGCACCGGAGATTCCGCAGGCAACATACAGCGTCGGCGATACGGTTTTTCCGGTCTGGCCGACCTGATCACTGTGCGGCCGCCAGCCCTCATCCACAGCCGACCTCGAGGCACCGACAGCGGCGCCCAGTTCAGCGGCCAGCGCTTCAATGGCGGCATAATCACCACCGGTACCGCGCCCCCCGGAGACAATAATATCAGCCTCGGTGAGTTCAATTTTATCACCGGTATCCATTGTCTTTTCGATCACTGCGGTCTTGACCTCCCCGACCTCAACGGCCGGCTTATCAATCGCGCTGTCTTTGGCGGCTTCGGTAATATCCATCACATTGGGTCGAATGGCAACGATTTGAAGCGCCCCTTCGATTTCGACATCTGCGACGATTTTTCCGCCGAACATCGGTCGGGTATAAGTCAAACTGCCGTTATCCAGTTTTATTGCGGTGCAATCCATGGCCACGCCGGCGTCCAGCCTGGCGGCCAAGCGCCCGGCAAGATCTTTGCCCTGGGCGGAGGCGCCGAGAATAATAACCGCTGGATCAGCGGACTGAATTAAGCCAGACAATACACTGGTGTACGCATCGGTAGTATAATCAGCCAGCGCCGGGTCATCGGCCACACATATTTTATCGGGACCATATTTTTTGAGTTCTTCTGCAAGGCCTTCTATTCCGCTGCCCAGCACCACCGCCGTCAGATCGGTCCCTAAACCGTCAGCCACCCGCCGGCCCTCGCTCACCGCTTCAAGGCTCACTTTTCGAAGTTCCCCATCTCTTTGTTCTGTTATTACAAATACACCCTGTGCCATTTTAGTTCTCCCCTAAATTATTTTTGTCTCTTCATGTAAAATTTTTACCAGCGCTGCTGCTTTATCTGCAGCGACTTCGCCTTCAATCATTTTGACTGCCTGCCGTTCAGGCGGTAAATTAAGCGCTTTTATTTTAACTTTGCGGTTGGCTGCGCCCACCATTGCGGCATCGACACCCAGATCGGCGACGGTTTTAACATCCACCGGTTTTTTCTTGGCTTTCATGATGCCGGGCAGAGAAGCGTAACGCGGCTCATTAAGCCCGCGCTGGGTGGTAAACAGGGCCGGCAGCGAAGCTTCCACGACAACGGTGCCGCCTTCAACCGTCCGATGGCAGGTGATCTTGCCTTCAGTGATTTCGGCTTTATTGACCATTGAAACCTGGGGAATACCCAGCAATTCTGCGACGGCTGAGGCCACCTGATAATTATCCTCATCCACAGCCCGATGTCCGGCAATGATCAAATCATAAGGGATGTCTTTTAAAGCGGCTGCCAGCAATTTTGCGGTGGCCAGGGAATCGCTGCCCTGAGCTGCCGGGTCATTGATATGCACACCCTGGTCGGCGCCCATGGCCAGTGCGGTCCGGATGGCTTCAATCGCTTTATCCGGCCCCAGGGTTAGGATGGTTACGGTTCCTCCCTGAGCCTCTTTGATTTGCAGTGCCTCTTCCACCGCCAGTTCATCATAGGGATTCATGGTCCATTTGATATCCTGCGTTTTAATGGAAACCCCATCATCTGCAATCTGAACCAGCGATTCGGTATCCGGCACCTGTTTCACCAAAACAACGATGTCCATAACGTACTCCTTTCATACCACATTAATTCGTTTTGAGACTTTTAGATCTGGATCAAGGCTGGAGAAAATCAAACAAAATGCCTAAAATTAATAAGATATCGATTCTTATCGCCAATTTTAGTCATTTTAGCTCATTTTAGGCATTTTAGCTCAATTGTTTTTTTTAAGCACTCTGCTCCCGCCTTGATAGAAAAAAAATTTCAATTTGATCAATCAAATATAACAACCTATCGGTTCGCCTTGCGAATGCCCAGCTGATCCAGCGCAATAATCCATTTGCAGATGTTGGCAGATCCTTCCACCATGGTATAGGTCGGGGCATCACGGAAATAGCGCGCCACGGAATATTCGGTGGAATAGCCGTAGGCGCCCAGAATCCGCATGGCATAATTGGCGCACTTCGTCACCACCTCGCCCGCAAAATATTTTGCCTGGGCCACATCCAGACCGTTGTTTAATCTACCCTGATCCTTTGCCCAGCCGGCCTTGTAAACCAGCAGTCGGGCGG
>WOR8_10007448_pt1 | contig 10430 bp, 6 predicted proteins | sample DeeMarSeWOR38_10_FD_19890 | JGI IMG/M metagenome (IMG submission 19890)
ATAGCGAAACCGAACAAACATTTAGAGATATGCAATTCGTGATGGTTGCAGACAACATGGTATTTTTTGATTTCCCAGCCTTCTCCACGAGAGGAAGAGAAAAAAGACCGGAGAGCGTAATATCATAACAATCAGCATCCTGATGTACCAGATTACTGTGATTATCTGCCAGATGGGTTTCTTGCACACCTGAATTATCGATCCGGCAGTTATCCTGAGCTTGTTCAAAGGCAATATGCCCGTCACTGCCAAAGCACAGAATCACCGAAGGCAGCGAAAATTGAAGCACAGTTGTATATACCAGTGTCAGCAGGCACAGCATTGATATGATAATTTTAGCAGCTGTTTTGCTTCTAATCATTCCAACCCATTATGTATGTTTGGGTGTCCACCAGTTCTGCCGTTCCGGCGCAGCGCGAATCGTTTAAATTGTTGCGATATTTTAAAAATCGACCGCATCTGCTTAACAAACCTCGGCCGTACTACGGCACAGGCACTTAATTATATAATTTTTTGAATTTATCTGTACCTTTGATCCGAGTCAAATATTTTTAACTCAACTGAAATTATGATTTATTAAAAGATTACGGCAGGTGTATTCAGAGCTGCGCGCAAGGTGATGTTGCTGCGGGTGCAGCAATTAGTCCAAAGGACTCCTTCGGAGAAATTAGTCCGAAGGACCCCTTCGGGGGGATGAGGAATGAGGAATTAGAAAGATGCTGGTGATTCAAATTATTGAATCATTGTCCTTTTTGTCTTTTGGCCTTTGGCCTTTAGCCTTTAGCCCTTGGCCTCATTATTATCAATTCATGATACGTGCGCACTTTAGTGATATAATATAAATAACAGAGGCGGATAAAGAAAAATATCCATAAATTATCATAAATGAAAGATGATAGAAGGTATGGTAAACACAATTAAAGAATCATTTCTCTCGTATCCGGGAGGTCAATAATGGGCATCATAAGACATTTTTTAGGACCCAGATCAAAATATGATAAAAGCCTTCCGTACACTTACGAAGCAAGAATTGACGTACTTTATGGGCAAGGTGATGAACCTGTGTATGACTCATATTTTTCGGATACTGTCTGTGGATTGATTGCATATTTAGATGAACAGGAGATTAACCCGGATGAAGTTCAGCTGATCGGTTTATATTCAGGTGAGGAAATTCCGCTAGAAATCAAATATTGTACAACACCCCATGGTAAATGGCTTCAACCACCGGCTTTATGTAAATCCTTGGAGCGTCGTTATAAGAAAACAATGGAAAAACGCTACAAGGGTCATATAGCAGATAATGCATGTTCTTACGAAGACAGGGACAAGACAGGCAGCGGCCCCTATTAATCTGAATGTGCAGTTGCTAAAATTATAATGACAAATAAAACGCTATTTCTTAACCAGATTTATACATAGAACTCAAATTGAGAGGCAGTCTTAAGATAAGTCCAAAACTTTGTTAATATCTTCAGGTGGCAATAGAGTGGCAAATATCAGTTGGGATACAAATCAAGACTTATAAAAGTAAATCAAGGTATTAATTCATAGAAAAAATCCTAAGACCGAAACTCTCTGCCTGACGGCCCGCCTGACAATCGGACAGGCAGGCAGGTAAATCCTAAAGAATATCAAAATCAGAATTCTCACAACAAGTTAAAAAATTATATCATTCGAATTTACTTAGGATTTAGGGTTGATGCCACTAACGGAAGTAGGTTGGGAACCTCCCAACATGTGGGGATCTTGTCAGTTGGAGGAGTCACGCCTCAGGAATTTATGCGATCTCATGCAATTTTTGAGATTGTAAGTTAAAAATCTTATTTCAATAAGAGGAATTTTTCAACATTATATCAGAAAATATATAATCCTTACAAAACCCATGAATAAATAGGTAATATTTTGACATCAGCTCTACTTAATTAAGAGAACACCCTGATTCACGGGATATAGCCACTCAACGCCACGCATCGTCACGATTCCGTCATCTTCAAGTGGGATGCGCAGTTTTTTTCCATTCCATTCAGGAATCGCCGTATAGACAAATAACTCGATGGCGAATATGTTTGTTGGCTGAATAATGTATGTAAGACGCTCCGGATTAAACAATGCAATCGATGGTCCGATGCCATGACCCGAGTTTCCAACTGAATGGCAGCCAATGATGACATCCACCTTTTCAGGGTCATCGGTAGGCTTATTGAACTCAGCCATAACAGAAAAACCAGCCTTTTCGATTTGCTGGTTAAGTAAATTATATGTTTCCTTGGCAGTAAGGCCAGGCGTTATGTTATTCTTAAGAATATCACGTACACGCACCGCGTTGTCAAACGCGTTTTGGATGGTCTCCGGTAGTGTTATCTCACCCTCTTTTAGCACATAGGCATGACGCTTCAGATCCGTGAATAGATTCAGGTATCCAACTCCCCAATCGATTGCCAAAAAATCACCTCGTTGAATAATGCGCTCATTAGAAACTGCAACAATACCTTCTGGACCGGTAATATAAACCGACGGCAGTCCGAAAGATGATCCGAGCCCATTCTTATGTATTTGCTCCATCATCCACCAGGCGACATCGGCCAAACTGGTAACTCCGGGTGTAATGACACTATTGGACAAGGCCTTCTCGGCTATATCTCGTGAAAACTCACCTGCTCTGGAAAAGGCAGCAATTTCTGTGGCGACGCGTCGAGACCGAAAGTCAGAAGCCAACTTCTCTGCAGAACGAAACCTCGGGACATACGTTTCACCGAGTATTTGCACCAGCTGCCCATAATTGGTTTTTGTCAAACCATCGGCTGCGGCAATATTTTCAGCGTAGTTTAACGCGATGGTCTGGGGATCACGTTCATCGATAAACTCTTTCAGGTTGAAATCATTAGTAATTATATCATAGGCTCCGCTCTTGTTTAAAAGATAACCATCCATCCCAAGCGCTGCACGTTCGATCCGCTCCCGGCCACGATCTGTGAAAATAAAATAAGCGATCGAACCAACATATGCTTCGCCGAAATCTTTCGCCAGGGGATCTTCATAGCCTTCGCGCACAATCGTGATCCACATATCTATGTTGTTCTCTCTCAAAACTTCAGGCAGAATCAGATCAAATTTCTCACGCCGGATTTCGTTCAAAAATTCCCATCGTTTCTGAGCTTCCTGTCCCGATAAAGGTTTGACAAGACCAGTGCAAACGAGCATAAATAAGATTATTCGCATTCCATAGTATCTCATACTTTTTCCTTTTTTCAATTTGTTGACTTTATTTTCAGCCCTGCTGGTTTGTTTTAAAAAACCTGGCACTACAACTCCAATAACGAAACAACAGTAGTTGACATCATTTAAATTGATTTAATTATTTTTTACCGGTATCTACAAAATTATATCAGGAATGTTACCTTGCGAATATATAGAATGAATTTGTAAGCTCAAAGGAAATTCGAGAGAGAAGACAGCCATATGCCACCCGAATATTAAATTCTAAACACGAATCTCGAAATCCGAAATAATGTCCAAATTCAAATTCTCAAATGATTTTAGCATTTAAATTATTCGAATTTCTGTAGGATTTCGTGCTTTGGATTTCGAATTTAATGATACTTGCGCCATTAAATTCCCACCAGTGACAAAAATAGTCGTGTCAATTTTCCCGCTATTTTTACAGTAAATTTTACCTAAAGGATCTCTTGGCAAAATCGAAAATTTTTCCGGGAAAATTTGACGACTTACAAATTTACCACGTACGGCAAGATCAATTCATTTGTGTAAGGAAGATTTACATGATTTTCTATATTCTTTTAAAGATGAAATAAATGTTTTTCAGTCAAGTCTAAACTTTTGTGTAAATTCCATCCAAAAGTATAAAATGACTGAAGCGTAGCGAAAGTCATTTTATACTGCCTTAGCGAATTCATTTGCCATGCCTTCATCTATTGCTGGCATGGTAATATAAATCTTTCCGGTTTCCCATATTTCTGATTGTTCCATGCACAACGTGCCTAATACTCTTAAACACGAGGCTTCATTGGGGAATATCCGGATCACCCGGCTGCGGCGTTTTAACTCCTGATTCAACCGCTCGATCATATTAGTCGATCGCATTCTTCTGTGATGCGACACCGGAAGATTGTAAACCGAAAAGCAGGATTCAATTTCATCATCGATCCACCTGGCTAAATCGGGCTTTACAGGTTCAAGTTCATCCATCAATTTGTTTTTGCGTGTAATGGCATCTTCGCGGCTGGTTGCGGCAAATATATCCTTGATCATTGGGATATAGGACTTAGCCTGCCGGCGGCTTATTTTGGTAATAAAATTACGGATAAAATGCACCTGGCAACGCTGCCATAATGCCCCTTGAAAGTTACGCTGTAAGGCATTTACCAGGCCCTTATGATCATCGGAGACCACATATTGGACACCGGCAAGACCACGTTCTTTCAAAGTTTTGAAGATACGATTCCAGTCAACTTCATTTTCACTATCACCGATATCAATCGCAAGGATCTCACGATGACCGGATTCCGATATGCCAATTACAATCATTACGGCTTTAGATACAACTCCTTCAGCGGTCCTAATGCGTTCATAGCGGGCATCGATCACCAGATATGGATACACAGCACTAAGTTTACGATTACGCCAGGTATTTAATTTCTGATCCAGATCGGCGGTCAACTGGCTGACGTGGCTTCTTGAGATGCTGTGGCCGCACAATGCTTCAACAATGTTGCTGACTTTGCGGGTTGATACGCCATTTAAATACATTTCGGTCATTGACAGCACCAGGGCTTGTTCACTCCGTTGATAGCGACGAAACAGTTCCGTTTGGAATAAGCCATCACGATCCCGGCAGACTTCAAGTTCGATCTGGCCTACACGGGTCTTGATGGTCCGGGTATAACTGCCGTTACGATAACTGCGCCGGTTGTCGTTGCGTTCGTAATGACCAGCGTTGATAAAACGATTAAATTCATCCTGTAATATGCTTTGTAAACTTTCAGCCAGTAAATTCTTTAAAAATTCTTTGTCGTCTAAAAGAACCTTTTGGAATTCCTTTACCAGTGATGTATCTTTTGCCGGAGTCATATCCAATCCTTTCAAGTTAAATTTTAAATTTGGCGTTTAAAATTTAGGATGGATATGACTCTTTTTAAATTATTAAGTCCTTTTTACACAAAATTATGGACGTAATCTGTTTTTCACCACATAGAATAAAATATAAATATTTTTCACCTTTTGTAATTATTTTTCACTTTATTTGATAAAATCAATTTTCACCAGCATATATGAGAAATAATCGTTTTTCACTGGAAATAAGTGTTTTTCACGGGCGTATGGCTCCTGAACAAGGTATCCTCGCCGGATATGGAGCGATTATTGATGCCTATGATTTGCCTGTCCCTCTGCCAAATGTTTTATCATTGATAAGCGCAAAGAAAAGACAGTATAAAAAACCGGGTTGGCAAGTCTTTACTTCACGGCACAAACCGGATGATACACTTTACAAACAATTAGTTTTTGCCTTAAAGTATGAGGGTATTCATTTACTCATAATTAAAAAATTGTTTGAACTCTTATCTGAAGAGGAGAAGATTGAATTAGTATTGGAAGAATCCTTGAGCCAATATAGTCGCAGAATGTGGTTTTTATGTGAATGGTTATTGTGGATTAAACTGAACATAGACGATTTAAATACGGGTAACTTTGTACCCCTGATTGACGAAAAACTGCAATATACCATTGAAGGAGTACGATCTTCCAGGCATCGTATAATTAACAATTTGCCAGGTACTGTAGATTTTTGCCCGCTCGTCTATAAAACATCAAAATTGGAGAATTATATATCTGCGAATCTGTCAGACAAAAATAATATGCTTTTGAGTGGCATCCACAAAGATATTTTGCAAAGGGCTTCAGTGTTTCTTTTATTAAAAGATTCCACTGCCTCATTTACGATTGAGGGTGAAAATCCGGGAAGTAACCGAGCCGTCAGATGGGGTAAAGCGATCGGCCAGGCCGGGTCAAGATCATTAACTAAGGATGAAATTATTCGTTTACAACAGATCGTTATAGAAAACACTCGCTTTACAAATATGGGATTTCGGAAAGAGGGAGGATTTGTCGGCGGGCACGATCGTATGACAAGCGATCCGATTCCGGATCATATATCCGCTCGCTGGCAGGATATTGAAAAATTAATGGACGGATTGATAGATACAAATAGTATTTTAGAAAATTCTAAATTTGATGCCATATTGATGGCTGCCATGATTGCATTTGGTTTTGTTTTTATGCATCCATTTGAGGATGGTAACGGCCGAATACATCGTTATCTAATTCATCACATCCTGGCAGCAAAGCAATTTGCTCAGCAAGGTATTATTTTCCCGGTTTCGGCCTCAATACTTGGTAGAATTGATGATTACCGTAAAGTGTTAGAGTCATATTCTCATCCCTTACTAGATTTTATCAAGTGGGAACCGACTCCCGAACATAATGTTGAGGTGCTTAACGAAACGATAGATTATTATCGCTATTTTGATGCGACAAGACAAGCAGAATTTCTGTTCGAGTGTGTAGAAGATACAATTAATAACATAATACCGTCAGAGGTTGATCATCTGCTTAAGTATGACGAATTTAAAAGATTTATTGATGACACCTATGAAATGCCTGACAAAACTGTGGCGGTTCTGGTTCGCTTCTTAGAGCAAAATCATGGCAGGTTATCACAAAGAGCAAGAACCCGGGAATTTAAAGCACTTAAAGATGTAGAAATCGATGAGATTGAGAAAATCTATAATAGAATATTTTTGTGATTCGTCAGACGCTCCCGGACACTTTTGCCTTAATTATTAATCAGACACAAAAAACAATGCCCAGTAATTACAATAATTACAGGGCATTATGATATTGCGGGAGTAGGTGGGAGTCCCCCGACTGAGTCGGGATTTCGCTTCATCCCGTTGCCCGAGATTCGCTCAAGAACCCACCCAGGGATGAAACCCGAAGCACGAAGCACGAGATTCGAAATAGGTTCAAATTGTAAATTTCATTTACTTTTATAATTTTGATTATTGGATATTATGTCTTAAAAGCGAATATAAAAAAATGGCTGTTCAAATTTTTATGAGGTATGCCGGCTTTGGTGATTGTTTTATTTTCAGGATGCCAAATAAAAAAATGTAACCACTTTCGTTCACTCTCGTACTATTATTTATCAAAATACCTCATGTGTATCGCTTACCGTTTAAAGGTATAAGAAGGTTAATGTACAGGGAGAAAATGAAGATGAAAGCAGGTTCTATTTCTCTTAGCGTTATCGTTTTAGCGTTATTTCTGAACCAGATAGTTACGGCACAGCACTTTCAAATGAAGACCGTGACCGATCATGTGTTCATCCTATCCAACGCGGACATTGGAGAAAGCCAGGTCGTGATCAACTCGGAAAGCGGGCTGGTCGTATTGAATACCTTCTGGTCTGAAATACCGGCAAAAGCATTTAAAAATGAAATTGAAAAAATGTTTGGACGTGATGATTTTGTCTATGTCGTCAACGCGGTAGACCGGCTGGATATGTTTGGCGGTAATGCTGCCTATCAGAACACCGACATCATCGGGCACGCCAATCTGGTGGATAAATACCGAGGAAAAGAGGACGAAGTCGAAGCCGAGATCAACCGCTTGGTTGAGATGTGGCGCTGGAAAGAGGGCGTGTCACGTCAACGTTTGGAAACACACAAAATAGGCTCCGAGGAAGCCTTGTCCGAAGAAGCATGGATGAACACCTGCAAACGGCGGGCGGATGAACTTGAAGCCGGCTTTTCACTGGTACTGCCGGACATCGTTTATCAAGACCGGGAGCTACTGGATCTGGGTGATCTAACGCTGGAGCTGATCTGGTTTGGGAAAGCCGGTTATGACGGAATGACCGTAATAAAGATCCCGGAAGAAAAGATCGCCATTATCCCCGGATTTCTGCTGCACGCCCAGCATCTTGCCCCGCATCCCCATAATACCTACGCCGAACTGGATGTTTCCCGGTGGATCCGTATCTTTGAAGAATTTTTTGAAGGCGAGGATCGTGTGGATAAGGTGATCTGCAGCGGAAATCAGGTCTGGACAAACGACCGGGCGGCTACCCATCTGCATTATATACGAAAGCTCTGGCATGACATAAGGCAAGCAGATGCAGCCGGTAAATCACTGGCCCGGATTCGGGAAGAACTCTCGCTTGATACAGAATTCGCCTTTGTACAACAGATGCCGGTCTACCTGGATAACAGCGATAAATGGGTGCGACCGCAGCACCAGGCCCATGTCAATATTTTCTTCTTGCAGGGCAAGAACCTGGCAACGGAATTTCTTAAAAAGGAAATGAAGCAAACCTCCGTGTCCGATGCTTTACGAATGCTCAGGCAACAAATTAACGCGGATAGTAAAATCTATTATGATGAGAATCTGTTGAACGCATTCGGTTATGAACTCTTGAGATCCGGTAAAGTGCCTGGAGCGATCGAGATCTTTAAATTTAATGTTGAGCTGTATCCGGGGTCATCCAATGTTTACGACAGTCTGGGTGAAGCGTATATGACAAGCGGTGAAAGTGAACTGGCGATTCAAAATTACAAAAAATCCCTCGAGATCAATCCTGAAAACACCAACGCCAAAGAGATGTTAATCAGGCTAAAAAAATAAAAGCAGAGGTATTATAGCGACTCTTTTCCGGACATATTTCAAGAATGACCGCGAAACAAGAGACCTGGCATTTTAATGGAGCTCAGACCAGAAGGAAACGCTATATAAACAAAAGGAGGATTCGATGTCTTCATCAATTCAGGAAAAATATCTGAAAAGAGCCATACTAACCGGCAGCATTTTCTATATTATCATGTTTTTCTCTGCCGGAATATCACAAACGGTATCTGAAAATACGCTGCCGGCTCTGACCTCCAAAGATCAGGGGGCAATTATCGATTCTATATCCAAAGCCATGGATGAAATTTATGTATTCCCCGACGTTGCCAGGGAAATGGAAAAGCTCATTCGAAAAAAACATAAAGATGGAGAATACAAAGCACTCGCCACCCTACCCGAGTTCGCACAGCAGTTAACCGAGGATCTTCGTTCCATCAGCAGGGATAAACATCTTGCCGTGCGGCCACTGCCTCCCAGACCGGAAGGTCAGACGAGTCTATCACCCGAGGAAGAAAAAAGGCACTACATCGCCCGGGCAAAGAAAAGGAATTTCAATTTTAAAAAGATTGAGATCCTATCGGGCAATGTGGGTTATTTAAAATTAGACAGTTTTGTAGATGCAGGAATCTCAGGTAAAACGGCTGTTGCGGCCATGAACTTTTTAGCCAACTCACAGGCTCTAATCTTTGATTTGCGTGAAAATGGCGGGGGATCCCCTTCATTAATCCAGCTAATAAGCAGTTATCTTTTTGATGAACCTGTTCATTTAAACAGTTTTTATATCAGGAAAACCGGTGAGACCAAACAATTCTGGACTCAGGCGAATGTGGAAGGTTCGAAATTGACGGATATTCCGGTCTATGTCCTTACCAGTAAATTCACATTTTCCGGAGCGGAAGAGTTTACCTATAATTTAAAAAATATGAAACGGGGCACCATCGTCGGGGAGACGACCGGAGGCGGAGCACATCCTGTAGAATTTCATGCATTTGAATCCTATAATGTTGGACTTTCTGTGCCTTTCGGGCGGGCGGTAAACCCAATCACAAAAACCAACTGGGAGGGTACGGGTGTGGAACCGGACATATCCGTTCCTTCACAAGATGCCTTTCTGGTTGCTCATATGGAGATCCTTAAAAAATTAAAAGATGCCTGTGAAGATGAGCAGGAAAAGGTTGAGCTTCAATGGCACCTGGATGGTCTGGCAGCAAAAAAGGAACCTTTTGAGCTTAAAAAGGAAGAGCTGTCGGCATACACCGGGAGTTACGGGCCCCGGAGAATACTACTCAAAGATGCCGGCCTTTTCTATCAAAGAGAGAATCGTCCTGAGTTTTATATGATTCCAATGAAAAAGGACTGGTTTATGTTTGAGGAACTTGAATATTTCAGGATTGAATTCAGGCGGGATGATGCAGGCCGTGTGATGGAAATCGTCGGCCATTATGACAATGGTGATTCCGATGCTCATAAGCGAACTGAATAATAGCCGGTATACATGGGAGTATTCCGACTTAGACGGGATATCCCCTTCGGACAAGAAATCGTTCATCCTATTTTACGGGAATCTTATAATGTTTATAACCTGCAAGCATACATGAAGTTACTGACGTCACCTGATTCTCATTTTACATGGGACAGAATTTGTTCTTCACGCACTGAAATTGGCAGAATGACATTTTTTGGAAATACTTAAAAAATCATAAAAAATGTTCCCCATCTGGGAAATG
>WOR8_10007451_pt1 | contig 10429 bp, 12 predicted proteins | sample DeeMarSeWOR38_10_FD_19890 | JGI IMG/M metagenome (IMG submission 19890)
CTCCAAGTCGCACTCTTTAAACATTAATCGTGACTACCTCGGGCTACTTTGAGTGCTCTGGATGCAAAGCTCGGATCTAATAACAAGACTACTAATCCTCCCACTGCGTTCAGTCTCGCACTGTTATCTCTTGCGGATAGAAGTCTATTGATAATTTGAAGTGCTGTTGCTCTGAGCTTGGCATCTATACTCTCATTGATTTCTCTCTCTGCTCTCTTCTCAGCTAAGACAGATGCCAAACCTACATACTCTTGCAGAATCTCATTTTGTCTCTTTACAGTTTCAAGAAGCTCTGTCGGTTTCGTGTTCTCACTGATGCCTGCCTGTGCAAGTATCTTTATCTGCTCTCTCGCCTCCGCGAGCTGATTGTCAGTTTCTACTAGTCTGTTATGAGCTTCACTGAGAAGAGTGCCAAGTTCTCGCATATCCTTGCCCCTAGCCTTCATGAAGACTTTCGCATACTGGTTGATACTTTCATAAAGTTCATTCCTAGTCATTCTTTGTGCCTCCCTCTCTTATGGTATCTCTGACTGTCTTTATCAGATGCAAGTCTGATAGTAAGGAATGAAGTCTGTATACATTCTGCTTGGTAGTCTTCATGTCCACTAGCTGAAGCAAAGTATCCAGATCCTTCTCTTTGATGTATTCACCGACCTCATCCAAAATCACCAGACAAGTCTTGATAAAATCATTTATGACCTTGTTCTTGGTGACCCCGTTCGCAGAAGAAGTCTCTTCAATCTTGTGATAGTCTTCCTCGTCTATGTAGATACTGAATCTTCTTTTCTGTCTCTTCTCATCATCTCTCAATCTCTTTAGGTCCTCAGATTTAAAATTTTCAAACATTGAAATACTGCCTCCAGAAATACTCTTTTAAGTATTTATGTTCAGTTTCATCCTAAAAATGAAAAATTTGAAAATTTATTTTTTGACCGGAGTTTGACTCAAAAAGATGTGGTATTTTGCTACAGTAGGAATTTTGGGAATAAAAGTAGGTAGGGAAATCAAGGGGTTAAAGAGTTGAATTCTTTCCTTCACATTACATCCCTTAATACACAGTTTTGACTCTAGGGGTCTTAGTACTACATGTGGAGGCGGATCAGAAAGGGCAAAAGTGGGGATTAAAGTATGAGATGTTTACTTTGAGGAGGTCTACGTCCATTCTAATCTACGAAAGTTTACTTTGTGCTTCCCGTCTAGCGATTCCCTTAATACACCTGCTGGCAGCAACTTCAAGGATTCTCATTGAAGACTACCAGAAAGACCAGTTGTGTGTTGAGATGACATATAAACCCAACAAAAGATTCGTCACACTATGAGATAGGATGGGGACAAATAGATTCTTACTGCGGTATAGAAGGCCTGCATAGATCATTCCTGCGATTATTCCCACCAACCAACGATGATGCTCAAAACCGAAAGCTAGAGAGATGAAAACGAATGAAAACCATGAGAACTTTCCAAGTGGTACGGCTCTAAAATCATAGCTTACTAGAAATCTTAGGGCAAATGACCTCCAAAACAATTCCTCCATCACAGGGACAACCAACGAGGCACCAATCAACCGGAATGCGATGAGCAGAAACACACCATAGCCGCTTGCATAGGTGTATGGATTAAACTCAGAGTGCCCAATTTGCGGGTAAAATCCTTCGGATAGAACCCATATCAAAAAGACTAAAATGCCTGCTATTACCGCAAGCCAATCAAATGCTAACCTTATTTCTTCTTTGTACAGATCCCAAGAGTAAACTAAACAGACAGCAACCAAACTCGTTTTGATAGGGTACAGCACTCCTTGTGACAGATTGAATAGGGGTGTAATATAAGTACATATGGCAAATACTGCAAAGGGTGCAATATAAGGAATGTAAATGCGATATTCTTCTAAATATGAATATCTCGAGAGGACTTTCAAGAATCTCATTCTTGTCTCATTCGTCCATTAATCTATTACCAATGCATCGGGCTGATTGCTATGGTTGAATCTTCAGCCTGCGGAGCAAGGCTGTCCTAAGAAGAAAGGGTGCCTTGGAGGCCTCGTCTTGTAGCTCATGCTTTGTCAATTAGTCTTTTGGGGCTACTTATTAATCCTTTTTTTTAATACTGCATAACCGACTAAGCCTACTCCAAGAAGAAGCAATGCTGTTGGTTCGGGGACGGGTGAAGCACCTCCTGCGTCGTTGCCCATGGCGTACCCTGGAACGAGAATACATAACAGGACGGCAAAACTCCAAAGAAGGATTTTCATTTTCTGTATCGTCATAATTAGATTCCTCCTCTATTCACCTGACCTCTTAGTCCAGGCAAGGAGGATACCTATTTAACTACACTGCTAGCATTTAAGAGAGGTCCGTAATCATTCTGTGAGCCTGTCTCGCATGCCGTCCTTTAGGCACAAGGGAAAATCCCTTAAGAGCCCCCCCAAATCTATTCTCTACCCAGCAAGCGTTGTCAGGAACCTCGTTCTATCTTCTAAAATATTGTAAGATATTCCGACACTTGAAAGAAATGTGCCAAGATAAGCACACACAGTAATTTAAATTAAATATCAAATAGTTATCCTATTTTGGGTGAAAACGCTGGCGGGTGATCTAGGAAAAAAAGATCTAAACTTAGGAAAAGAATTACCGTTCTTGAGCGCTAAGAATGATTGAGGAGTCACGCAAACCCGCCAGTAGAGATCTAAGACAGGTATATGGAGAAATAAACGCAATTTAGATCGGTTATGCGAAAACCCATTGCCCTTAAGAATCTTACATTCCCTTAATTCACACTTTTAGCTCTAGGAAGGCTACTACTACATGTGAGTGCGGCCCGGAAACCCAAAAGTGTGGTATGTAATGTTTACTCAGTCCAGTAAACAAACTGAACTGTTTGCAGAGCCTGCCCGCGGTAGGCGGATCAGACTGCAGCGGCTTGTTAGACATCGGTACGCTCGGTACATAGGTCGAACACTCTGTTGTCGTCACCAAAATCATGGTCAATCGTAGCCGTTACAGTTCGACTGTCCTCACTCCACGTTAACGACACGATGTGCGCGTGGTAGCCAACGGAGGCCGTAATGGTTCGCTCAGCGAGAACATCGTCCTTTCGGACATCGCGCACCTCGAGGGTGTATGTCCCTTGGGCCTCCGCCGCGATGACGCGTGCCAAAAGGCTTTTGTCAGGACTGGAACTCTCGGCCATTACCGAGCCAGGGATCGGCGGTTCCCAGAGGGGCCCGGAGCAACCGACCAGAGCAATCGCTGCGGCAAAAATGAGAGTCGAGAATCGCGCTGAGAAATGCATAATGATGACCGTAGATCCGTGCGATTCTAGTGCCTAACGAAAAGCTCACCTGCAGGCGAAATAGCGAAGCTGTAGGCCTGTCAGGTGCATTGGTAGTTAGATTTTCTTCCTCATATTACGATTACGCAGTAATCCCTGAATAATAGCAGTAGATAAAACAAGAAGCATGCCGAAGATAGTCCATCCATAAAATGGCAAGGGGGACTTTCGCAAAAAGAATGGAACCGTTACTAAACAGAAGCCAATTGCTCTAATGAAAGCAGATATCCGCTCAGCGTTGCTCGCAACGCGTCCAGTAGCAGAATCTACTTTTACCCTGGCATCGTGGAAATTCAGGACGGCCAGAATCCAGAAAAAGGAGGATGCAATATATGGAAAGAGAAACTTGAGTCTAAGAGCTTTGGCAAGACCAATCATGCCAGCGTATACAAAAAACACAGTGGCGGCAAAAACAAGGCCAATGATGAGTTCGAACTTGAAATTAGACATAATCAAAAATCTAACGCTAAGCTAAGCTGCGGGCTACAGGAGCTGCGAACCTGCACTTCCCTATACGATAAAACCTCGAGTTTCATCCTCTCAGCTCCAGCGCCATGTTATATTTTTAAATTCCATCATTCTTAACCGTTGGGGGTAAAAACTCTATATCCTTAAAACATATTTCAGCGTTACTATTGAAATAACCCATTCCTGACAAATGAGCGCATATCTTCATTTTGTATTTTCTCTTATTTTCACAAATATCTTTGACTTTGTAACCTTGATTTTTTTCAAAACAAGCTTGAACTTTTTCATCTAAAAAATCATCAGTCTCCGCTTGATACATGCAATAATCAGCGACCCAATGAATCGTTTTGCCCGGAATTTCGCAATACTCGGATTGCGCATTGGTGGTAATAAAAAAAATCAATATTGATGCAAGAATCAAAAATTTTTTCATGGAATATAACAGCCGAGCTCAGTGGCGCGGCAGGTGCGTTGCTAAGGCAAGACCTTGAGCACTCAGCAGTGAAAAACGAAAGAAACTGCTCGCCCCGTCCGTTTGCAGCGAGTGGTTAGATGGCAGGTGGGAAGCCTAAATTTTGGGGGTTATATTCAATTCCTGAAGAATAGCTTCAATCTTTCTCTTGAGATCTGGAATGTCCCTCATCGCTGTGGACCAGACTTCTTCCAGGTCAACTCCAAAATAATCGTGGACCAGAATGTTCCGCATTCCTATGATTTGAGACCAGGGGATGTCAGTATGCCGGGCTTTCAGTTCAACAGAGACTCGTCTCGCGGCTTCACCAATTATCTGAATATGATGAATGATCCAGGTCTGAACTAGCTCGTCACTGTCAAATCGCTCTCGACCTTTTGAAGAATAACGCTCAATTTTCTCAATCGCATCGAGGATATCTTGCAGACGATCCAAGTCTTGGCTCATAAGGGCACAGCCTCCTCGAATACCCGTGCTCTGATGCGCTCCCGTAGACCTCGGGCGCTAGCAACATCTACTTTGCAGCCTAAAAGTACCTCAAGATCCTGAATCAATGCAGCATGATCCAATAGGGACCGCCCCAATTCGATGTCAACCAATAGATCCAAATCACTGCTAGGCCTAGCTTCGCCTCTGGCTACAGACCCGATGACTCGAACGTTGTGCGCACCGTGTTTTTCAGCCAACTTCAATATTTCGTCTCTCTTTGTTTCTAATAACTTGCGAATCTCCATAGTAAAGTACCTTCGGATCTAAGATTATAGCCTTCTGCTTTAGCTCTCGGTGGCACTATACACCGTATTGACCATAGAACAAACCCTTAATGGGGATCTGCCATCTAATAGTTATTAGGCAGAAAATTGTTCTGCATATCCCCATAATAGAGGACTTTTGTAGAAAAACTTCCGCATATCCTCCAAATTCAGATGCTATACGGAAATAATTCTGCATAGCACAATAATAGCATCCTGACAGCCTCCGCACTCAAAACAATCGTGCAAGATCCACACCGAGAAGGTCGAGCAGTAGGGGACTCATAGGTGGGGGTTTGGGGTGGGAAAGTGTGCAGTATGTAATATTAAATTTCTAGAGGCCAGTCCACACTCTAGGTACTAACGATGTATCCAGCGGCCTGGTTTATTGGCCCAGATACTTATAAAGGGTATCCTGCCATTCCGTGGCTCGGATCTTTTCCAATAAGACACGATTGATAGGCTCACGTAAGGGACTTCTTTGTGGCAAAGCAATTCCATAGTACTGGCGGTCGAAGGTACTATCCAGAACCGCCAGATCGCCATTGAAGTCCTCGTTGACCAGGTAACGAAGAATAGGTTCATCGTAAACGAGAGCCTCTATTCTGCCCTCAATAAGCGAACGTAGTCCCTCAGTCGCTGTCTGGAAGGAGCTAAATGAGAGCCGGCGGTCTCGTAGGTAGGCCTCGCTGGTGCTGTTGGCTACGGTGCCGACGATTACCCCAGGTAAATCATTTGGGCCCTGGACTGGCGACTCAAGTTTACTCACGGTCAGAGTTGAAGTAATCGACGCGGTTAAGCTTGATATTATAAAGATAGCTACAAACATCCAAATCATCGCCACTACACGTCCACCAGCAGTGATAGGGCGTTTATCTCCGTAGCCAACTGTAGTCATGGTAACTACAGACCACCAAAACCCTGAACCAATGCCTTCTGAAAGGCGGCTGCCAAATTGCTCCGGGTTTCTCTTATGCTCAAACCACCAGATAAGGGAGCTCATAGCCAGCGATAAGAAAATAATACTGACCATAATCCCCAGGAATTTAGTCGAGAAGAACCGCTTAAAAACAGCGAGCCACGGACTCTTGTTTTTTAAGGCAACCGCAATGCCAAGACCCGCGACGTGGTAGGTGTGGCTGAAGTCAAAGAGCTGCTCACGCTCCTTGGTTACAGTCAAGGCAGCAATAGCAACATCCAGGGAGCCATTGCCCACCCCATCAAGCAGGCCGCGGAGGTCCATTTCTTTAAAGGTGAACTGGATGTCCAGGTCAGTGGCAATTTTGTGCCATAGAGCGATACTTATGCCTGTCCAAATGCCTTCCGGGTTTTTCATGGCAAATGGGGGTGCCTCTTTGGTTCCGACAATTAGAGTCCGACTGGGCGGGGTCTGCCCGTGTGCCTGCATACTGATGGTGGTAAAAGCCAGCAAAACTGCCAAAGCCACAAGAATCTGTTTATTTAAAGACATTTTTCTCCCTCATTCATGATAGGGGACGTGATAGGGGACGTTGGTGCACAAACAACTTACGATCAGGATCCCATAATAAAGATGGCCCAATTATTCCTTTATGTTGTTTCAGAACCAACGTCCCCTATTACGAAGTCATATAGTGTTGACTTAACCCTGTTCTTCAAGCACTACCTCCCTCTTTTCGCAATCCAGCGAACTGTCTCGCACCATATCGAATCAGGATAAACATCCCCAAAAAAAAGAGCAGCATTAGTCCGATACCTAGCAAAAAAACGTGGGTAATCACCCCCTTGCCCTGCGATGCTAAGCCATTGGCGAGTTTAAACATCCCAGGCATCGGCTGCTCCCAGCTGGGAGAGCCCAAAAGTCGTTCCGCCGATCCCAAGAGCACATTGACCTGTTTTACCGTATCTGAAGCTGCCGACACTGTGTTGTAATAGTCCATGATATCGAAAGGCCTGCGCCCTTCCCCGGGCGCACTAAGCATCTTGTCGATCCGGACAGAGACTGTGTCGACCGCCCTCGTTGTTTCCTTAACCAGCGAGATCAGCTCCTTTGCCTCTCTCATCGTTTGCGACAGGGCTTTTTCTTGGGACTCCAGGTCCCGGATCAGATTTCTTCTCTCTGTGGCGATATGGTCAGGTAATTGCTCCGCAACAGTGGCTAGACGCTCAGATACCTTGGAGAAGGTGTGGACGTCCCCCACTAGTTTCTGGAGCTCGGGGTTAAGAATCCATTGTGAGAGCCACACATCGCCAAAGCCGCCCGCAAGTAATGGCATCCTGGACGCCAGGAATATGCCACGTTCGGCAAGCAGACGGGTCTGCTCCACCTCCTTCGTTATCTTCTTCACCGAGGCGAACAACCCATCAGACTCCACCGCTTTCGCCAGAGTGGACTGTCCTCGTGCTGCAGCGAAGTCGCTGAATCGTAGGTGGGAGAAGGCCAACTGCTCAGGATGATCCTGCCGCCACCCGCGGATCATATCACGCAGCTCCTGTTGTAGCTCTGGTGAGAGTACTTTTGCGGCTATTCGCCAAGCATCCGCCTCTAGTGTTTGAAACCCCTTTACCATCACCTCAGCGGACTCTCCGAACTCCACAAGCCGGCGTTCTTCGTAGATCATTCGACCCAGAGTTGTTAAAGCAACCAGGTCCAGCAGTGCAACCTGGGGGTTGGGCCCTCCGGCTATAGTGAACGCCGCCGCCTGGGAATAAATGGTATCCCCAAGAGCAATGTATCGAGCCCGAAACGTCGGGGCTCGCTCTTCAAAATCATCGAAAGACTGAGCCAGTATGGTCGCAAAGCGATCGGCAAAGCTCATCACCTCCGACTGGAGTTCTGCTTCGGTCATTTGATGCGGACTTTGTCTCTTCTCTTCGCTGGTGGACGACGTTTCTTCCGCAGCTTTCGCTGGCATGGTTTGCACTGGCGCGCAGCCGATTGCGGCAGCTAACAAGAAAGCCACCCACAATAGGAAAATTTGTCTGATCACAAATCCTTCTTGGTTCATACTTTGACCCTCCTCCGATGAAAATTAAATGAAACCAGTAGACGCCATAAAGTAAAGAGGTCAAATCGTTATTTAAATAAGTGAGCCTAAAGCTTATTAGAACCGATATAGCGCTAAAAAGAAGTTCTCTCGAAGATACACCTGAACGGGAAATTGAATTTGTTTCAGAATAGGCGGCGAAGGTGGTCCCTGTCAATCGCAAGCAAAATCTCGAGGCAGCGCAGGTGGGTTCAGAGGGGAAGATGCAGACTGGAGATTGCATCCTTTATTTCACATCGTCAGCTCCGAGGACGAATGGGGTCAGGTCTTGAATTATAAGCTCGTGACAGACTTCCTGTTAATACTTCCCCGGCAGTTATATGTAGTCGACCCATGGCCATGAATCGCGTTTAAACAGAAGCTTATAATTCAAGACCTGACCCCATTATGTTCCGGAGTTTATCACTTCGACAGGCCCAGGGCAGGCTCTGAGTCTGTCGAAGGGCTCAGAATGACATGAGGGAATTTCGGATGAGCACTAATCAAAAATAAATCTTGCCGTAAAGGAGCAGTCCACCATAGGACATTTGAACTTCGCTCAGAAAATCGTCCTTGTCTTTAGAAGCCTCCATGTACATGAAGTTATATCCGATTCCAATTCCAGCATATTTCCAGAAATTCCAGTCAAGATTGACACCTAGATCCACAATGTTTCCGGTGAAGTCCTTATAGGCAAGATAGAAAAAATCAACGTGCTGCCTGAGCATGATTGTATCGGTAATGGCGAAAGCAGCTCGCAAGTCAAAGGCAGGAAGCGGGTAGGTGAATGCTGTGTCGTCCACCTTTTTACCACCGGCTCTCAGTTTAAAGTCAACATTCAGAATGTAGGCTCCAAGGCCACCTGCCAATTCCATGCGTTCGTCTTTGAAAAAGGCGTAGGCCCAGGTTAGTTTCGCCAGCCGGAAATCGAACTTGGTCTTAACCTGTGTGCCTATAGGAATTGTGCCATTATCCGGGTCGTCAATCTCGACACCTAAAAACTTGTCTCCGTCACGGGAAAGGTCGTAGTACATGAAGTCCAACCGATGTCTGTTGCTGATCCGCCAGAAGGCATCGACTCGGAAGCCGGTCGGATTCTCATCCAGGCCCAGGATATCCTCACCGTCGACACTGCCTGTGACTCCACTGGTGCCAAGGTCCAGCCTACTGTCCATATTTGCAAAAAATACCCCAGCCATGATTGCCGCTCTCTCCCAGGGCCCGTCTTTTTCCTCGGCCTTGTTATCGGCAAAGGCAGGTTGGCAGAACAGGACAACCATCAAGAAAGCAAGAAAAAGTTGTAAGCATCTTTTAAAGTGCATCATCGCATCCCTCCTTTGTCTAAGATCTATATTTCTCGGAAAAATACAAAATGGGCTTTTCTCTCAAGCCCCAACATTCCATCAACTATCTCATGCGAAAAACCTTCGTCTCATTTCAGAGAGCCTGTTGTCATGATGGTTCGGTGATCCCTTTCGTTTCAGCATCTGGTCCAATATTCGTACACGTTCACTCCAACTTTTTGGCCGTTTGAAACCTGAAGCAGGAGGGGTTCGGAACCACTTCGCCCTGGAGCAGAAACCCTGCCAGGCCCCATTCGGTAACCCGAGGGTTTCCATCCAGCACGAATCGGGCCCGGACGGACCAGAGGTATTTGGTGGCAGGTTCTAAAGGTTCCTCCAGCTGGTGGCGGGCAAACATGAGGCCGCGGCGCGAATAGACCAGTTCACCCGAGCTGCCGGTAATCGTTTTCCACACCCGTAGCTCGTAACGAATCTCCTGAATTCGATTCAAATTACCTGATTTGTCGGCTTTGACATCTTCCGGACGCGGGAAGGGTTGCCACCGCAGGGTGGGTTGCAGGGAATCCACCGTGACATAGTCTGTCCACAGGGCAAAAAACCCCTTTTCAGCGGGGGGATATTCCGGATGCAACCCCGCCATCGGCATACCACCGCAACCTGCAGTGAGGGCCAGGCAGAGCAGGCAACACAAGAATTGCCAGTCAATTCTAGCCCGCAGCCTCTCAGGCAAAACACTTCCGACATGGTATGCGGGCAATCTCAACTTCATGTTTGGCATAGACCTGTCCCTCTATTTCTGGGCAGCCAATGGATAAACCAGGAAGAAATCATCCACCACCTTCTCAGCAAGACTCGGAATGCAGGAAATGATGGATTCTAAAAACAGTTGACCTTCATCTTCAGACCATTCTTTATAGCTTCGTTCTTCGCTGGCACAGAAGATAACGTCGTCGAGTAACACCTCATTATCACTCACCCGGATTAACCTGGCGCGAATCTCGAAGAAGGCAGACGACGGTGGCTTAATGGTATAGAGCCCCCACAACCCACCTCGTTCAATCCTCAGCTCCAGCACCGTATCAATCCCCGGGATGTTCA
>WOR8_10007455_pt1 | contig 10427 bp, 7 predicted proteins | sample DeeMarSeWOR38_10_FD_19890 | JGI IMG/M metagenome (IMG submission 19890)
AGTCCAGGACCATTATCTGAAACACTCAGCCAGAATGAATCAGATTTCATCTTTCCACGAACCTTCACAATCTTCTCTCTGTCAGTCTTCGGATTGTGGACTACTGCATTCTCAAGAAGGTTCCATACGAGCTGACTAACAGCCTGATCAGCAAGCACCATAATCTTCTCTGGCAGTTTTCCAACATCAACCTTGACGCCCCTCTGTTTGAAGAGTAGCTCAGACTCGGCTCGAATCACTCTGGCTATGTCCACAGGACCCAGTGGTTCTGTCTTTGCCTCCTCGGCCTTCCTCACCTTCTGGATGAGCTCTAAACAGCGTAGAGCCCCATCCATGACATACCGTTTTGACCTCATGATCTGCTCAGAAGGAGCATCCTTCTCCAGAAAGTCGCCTCCTGCTAGAATGAGTTGGAGCTGGTTGCCGATGTCATGAAGAAGAAGGTCAAGCAGGAAGTATACCTCGGCTTCAGCGTTCTTCAGGTCAGAGACGTCTGTGAAGATTGCCAGACTCCCGATGTATTCACCATCAGGATTATAGATGGGCGAGGCGGACACCATCACAGGGATGAGGGACCCGGACGTATGTTTGAGAAGGGCTTCGTAGTGCTCCATCTTGCCCTCCATTCTTTCCTCCATCTTCTCTTTGACCTTGTTCTCTGTCCAGCCATGTAGTATGTCAGTGATTGGGATCCCAAGCAGATGTTCTGTTTCATCACATCCCATCATCCTACAGAGCGCATCGTTTGCCAGGACCAGTATTCCATCTGTGTTGTCCACAGCAAGCCCAGAGTCCATTGTCTCAATGAGTGATCTGTAACGATGTTCGCTTTCTTGCAGAGCCCGGGCACTCAGTTTCTCATCAGTTATATCGAGCAGTTGAGCGACCGTCTTGATCTTTCCATCCTTGCTTCGTATAGTTCCAACATTGATGCGAAGATCTAGGACTGATTCATCCTTACGTACAATCTTGAGTTCATAGACTGAGGGGACTGATACTCCCTTCTGTCGTTTAATGTACCTTTCAGCCACTAGGTCAACATCATCAGGATGAACAAACTCCCGGAAGTCATGACCAAGAATCTCACTCCTTCTCCGACCAAGAAGGTCACACATCTTGTCGTTTACATACTCAAACTTGTACTCGTCGTTTACAATGATCATTCCAGCGAAGCTGTAGTAATCAACCATGAATTCCAGAGTTTCCTTCTGCACATCGATCTTGTCCTCGACTGCCTCCCTCCGACTGAGGTCGAGGACATAGACCACGAAACCGACTATCTTGCCCTGCTCTGTAATGGTGTTGGTGTAGACCTGAGTAGGAACCTTGACTCTATCCCCTCTGACTATTCTGAGTGACATTGAAACTGAGGGAGCTCCGTTCATGAGTGCATTTAGACCATTCTCAACTTGAGCGAGCTGTTCTGAAACTACAAGGTCAGGAACTGAGACACCCTGTTTCAGCATCTTAGTGTCAAGCTGCATCAGTTCCATGGCAGGAACGTTGGCATAGGTCAGCTCAAACTTCATATCCAGCTCAATGACTGGAATAAGCATAATGTCGGCTACTTGATGGAATGATTTCCTCTTTGGGGACGGCTCTCTCTTGAATGACTGTTTCATAGTCCCACTTCTGTGTCTTTATTGCCTATCCAACCATGCGCAGCAGAATAACATCTCGGGGGGCGTGTGCAAACTTGAAAATCTGTCTAATAACGCTTAGTAAGATGTATTGAGAGAAAGAGCAACATCTTAAAGTGGTGGACGCTTGAGAGTGAAGGCTGAACCACTAGCGGAGAGTCGACTCTTGAAGAGCATACTCGTGATTGACCTCAACAAATGTACTGGCTGCAGAAACTGTGAACTGGCATGTTCGGCAAGGCATACCAACTCGTTCAATCCCCGAAGATCTCGGATCCAGGTCCTGAAGAAAGAGGACCTGAACATGGTCTTGCCCATGGTCTGCCTACATTGTGAAGTGCCACTCTGTGAACAAGCGTGTCCCAATGGGGCTCTGGTCTACAATGAGAAGGGAACACTGTATGTGAACAGTGAGGTGTGTATAGGTTGTGGAAACTGCGTCACAGCCTGCACATATGGTGGCATCGAGATCGACCCTGTGACTAGGAAGGCAATCAAGTGTGACCTTTGTTGGGGCGACCCTGCATGTGTAAAGGCTTGTGACTACGGAGCCATCAGCATGGTGGAGGCAAAGAGAGAAGGGCTTGTTGCTCGAGAGAAGGGGACAGAGCCGGTCCATCAGATATTGAACGTTGAAGGAGAGGTGCAGGAATGACATTTCCATACAAGGGCTATGCAGGATACTATCTGGATGTCGATCTGACGAATGGGAAGGTCCACAAGAAGGAGATGGAGAAGGACTGGGCACGACTCTATCTTGGTGGGAGTGGTGTCGCAGCTAAGATTCTCTGGGACCGTACAGGGCCTGAAACAGACCCACTTGGACCAGACAATGTCCTTGTTGCAGGGACAGGTCCACTTACAGGTTCCATGTTCTCACCTTCTGGAAGATTCATGTTTGCAGCCAAAGGACCACTCACCGGAGTGTGGGCAGAAAGCCATGTTGGAGGATTCATGGGTCCAGAGATCAAGTACGCAGGATTCGACTTCATTATCCTCAATGGAAGATCGAAAAAGCCTGTATACCTATTCGTGAAGGACGGAGATGCAGAGCTTAGAGACGCTTCGCATCTCTGGGGAAAGGAAACTGATGTCACTACACGAATGATTCGGGAAGAGCTCAGGGATCCAACCGTTGAAACCGCTGTCATTGGACCTGCTGGAGAGAACGGAGTCCTGTATGGAGCGATCATCGTTGACTTCTATCGTGCTGCAGGTCGCGCAGGCCTTGGAACAGTAATGGGGTCGAAGAATGTCAAAGCCATCGCAGCAAGCGGGTCGCTTGGGATTGAAGTTCATGATATGGAGAAGTACCTTGAAGCCAATGATGTTGAAATGGAGAGGCTCAATGATCCCCTCTGGACCGAATCACTCGCCTCTCTGAGAAAGTATGGAACAACAGACCTGGTCGCGATAATAAACGAGATTGGCAGGTTGCCCACAAAGAATCATTGGACAGGATTCTATGATGATGCAGATGACATTGGTCCTGAAACGATTAGAGAAGGATATCGAATTGGTCAGGAAGCCTGTCACGGATGTGCAATCGGATGTAAGTACATCATCCGAGTCACAGATAGTAAATACAACACTGGTCCAATCGGAGGACCAGAATACGAAACTCTGATGGCCTTTGGTTCGAACTGCTTGAACAGTGATGTAGAGTCAGTGTTCTATTTAGGAAAACGTTGCGACCTGTTAGGGATGGATACCATCAGCTGTGGTAAGACGATAGGATTTGCAATGGACCTTTGGGAGCAGGGGATCATCACTGCACAAGACACAGATGGACTTGACCTTGGATGGGGTAATGCAGAGTCCCAAGTTGCACTAGTAGAGAAGATTGCCAAACGAGAGGGATTCGGTGCCATCTTGGCTGAAGGTGTCAGGAAAGCAGCTGAGAGGATAGGTGGTGAGGCTTGGAAGTATGCAGTCCATGTTAAGGGCTTGGAAGCTTCTGGACAGGACCCAAGGGCTCATCAGAGCATCGGTCTCACCTACGCGACCAATGTAAGGGGCGCAGACCACTTGAGGAGCCTCTCTAGTCTAGAGGAACTGGGATACCCAAGCATCGTAACTGATAGGTTTGGCAAAGAGAAGACTGATGCAATTCTAGACATTATGTCACCCGAACACAAGGGTGAACTTGTTTGGGATATGGAGGACCTCTATGCCTTAGTGGACTCAAGTGTGATATGCAAGTACGGAACCATGTGGCCTCCCGTATATTACTTTGATACTTTCGTCAATGTGATACCCCATCTCACAGGAATGAATGAGTGGGGAGATCCTAAGTTCGTACGACGGGCTGCAGAGAGGATTAGTCATCTTCGAAGGGCATACAATCACAGACTGGGAGTAACAAGGAAGGAAGAAACACTTCCGAAGAGGCTACTCAAGGATCCTATGCCAACTGGACCCTCTAAGGGTGGCTTACCAGACCTCGATATAATGCTCGATGACTACTATGAGTTTAGGGGTTGTGACAAGGAAACTGGATACCCATACGAATCGAAGCTGAAGGAACTCGGGCTTGAATATGTCATTGAAGACCTCAAAGCGCGGGGAATGACAAGATAATAACTGATGAATTGGGACTATCTTTAAGTAAGGACCGAATCTGTTGAGAAAATCAGTCAGTTGTTTATTCTACTGAAAAGAAGGATTCGGAAACATGATAGAAAGGGAGTCAATGAAGCGCCAGGTCTTCATCTATACCCTCGGTGCAATCATTGGAGTCATTTCAGGAATCACTGCAGTTCTATTCAGGTTTCTAATCCTCGCAATTAGTAATGTCTTTGTGCTCATTCCGCAGTACTTGGGCATTCTAGGATGGATTGCGCTTCCAGCCATTGGCGGGTTGATTGTGGCATTTATCGTTGTGAGATATGCCCCTGAAGCCAAAGGACACGGAGTGCCTGAAGTCATGGCGGCTTATTCACTTCAGGGTGGAAAGATACGTTTCCGAGTCCCGATTCTAAAGAGTCTTGCATCAGCAATTAGTATCAGCTCAGGAGGTTCCTGCGGTCGTGAGGGCCCCATTGCACAGATTGGGGCAGGAGCAGGATCCGCTGTTGCAGAGATATTCAAACTTGAGAAGAGGGAGAGAAAGACGTTGCTTGTCTGCGGTCTTGCATCAGGAATCGCTGCAACCTTCAATGCACCACTAGGAGGGGCACTGTTCGGAATTGAGGTGTTGGCAGGAGGGATCATTGGATTCTCGATCCTACCAGTGATTCTGTCCTCCGTGATCGCCACTGCACTTGCTGATTTCATCCTGGGCAACAATGTATCATTCCAAGCCCCACTCTTCACAATGGGCCATCCACTGGAACTAGTATTCTACCTTGCACTGGGAGTGATACTGGGTGTGACCAGTGTCATTTGGATGAGAGGGTTCTACTCGATTGAAGACCTTTTGGAAAGAATCAGAGTTTCCAGATACATCCTTCCTGCAATCGGAGGGGTACTCACAGGTCTATTGGCACTGATGACCATCTACTTTGAAGGTGTGTTCGCATATACAGGGGAATTCTCCGCTGGTCTACCATACTATCCTGCAATCATGGGGGTCGGCTACGGATTCATTGATGCAACTCTCATAGGGAATGTTGCACTGGGTGCCCTTCTTCTCTTCGGAGTCTTGAAGATCTTGGCAACGAGCTTCACGTTGGGCTCGGGAGGTTCAGGAGGAGTGTTCGCTCCAACTCTATTTATCGGAGCAGCTTTTGGTGGAGCTTTGGGGACTGTCTTCGCCTTTGTTGTGCCTTGGGCAGTTCCACAACCGATGGCATTCGCACTGGTCGGTATGGCTGCGCTTTTTGCTGGGTCGGGAAGAGCTCCTATCACTTGCATTGTCATGCTAATGGAGATGACTGCGGATTACTCCCTAATCCTACCCTTGATGATAGCAGTCTCTACCTCCTATCTTGTTTCGTCGCTCATCGAGCCAGAGAGTATCTACACGATGAAGCTAGCCAGGAGAGGAGTTCACCTCCAGAGGGGGTCACATATTGAAGTTCTCAAGACGATCAGAGTCGATGAGATTATGACAACAACCCCAACAGTCTTGGCACCTGAGATGACAGTTCCTGAGGTCTACGCGATAATCGACGAAACGCACCATACCAAGTTTCCTGTGATTGACGATGAAAACAAGGTCATCGGAATACTGATTGCAGAGGACCTGTTTCAGGAGCAAAAGGAGGATGGAAGAGAGAATCATGTCAGAGATCTGATGAATCCAGATTTTCTCCATCTGTCACCAGGATGCACAATGGATGGGGCACTTCAGGCGATGATAAAGAGAGATGAGGGACATGCTGTGATTGTTGACCCGACCTCTCCAAACCAGATGATTGGCTACATCACAAAGGCTGATGTTCTCAAGGCATATGAGATATCCATTCTCAGACTACAAAAGACTGGTATTGATGTGGAGGACATCAATCCTGCGGATATCATAGATGTACCCTGAGAAGTCCGTATTGTGATTTAGTAGAACCCTTTATGTTAGGAGAATCATAGTCCGTGGTATGGCCGACATCAGAACTGAGTTTGCTGGACTGAAACTCAAGAACCCAATCATGACTGCAGCAGGACCCACATCCAGGGATGGCATGACTCTGCTCAATGCAGCTGCTGGAGGAGTTGGAGGTCTTGTTGCTAAGACTGTGAGTATAAGGCCAGCAGAGGTCCCGCGGCCAAACATGGCAGCACTCAACAATGGGCGAGTTGGATCACGCAGAGGGATGCTGAACGCAGAGCTCTGGAGTGAGCTTCCTGTAGAACAGTGGTTGGAGAAGGAGTATGCAATAGCCCTTAGTTCTGGCCTCCCGTTGATCGCCAGTGTGGGATACACACCTGATGAGGTCTCAGAGTTAGCTCCAAAGATTGAGAAGGCTGGAGCACATGCAATCGAGTTCAGTACTCACTATGTTGGAGGACACACAGAGATTGCGAAGGCTCTGAGAGAAGTCGTAGACATACCCATCTTTGCCAAGCTCAGTCCAAAGGTCGATGTTGCTGAGGTGGCCAAGGCACTCGAACCTCATGTGGACGGCATTGTCGGGATAAACAGCTTCGGTCCATGTCTGAGGATTGACATTGAGTCGGGAAAACCATCATTGGGCAGCAGTGATGGCTATGGATGGATGAGTGGGGCAGCCATTCGACCGCTGGCAATAAGATGCATCTCGGACATTGCAAGGGCAGTCAAGGTTCCAGTGATTGGTGTTGGAGGGGTCACATCAGGAGAGGATGTGATCGAGTTCACGATGGTAGGAGCCTCAGCTGTCGAGGTCTGTACTGCTTCTATTCTTGAGGGAAACACTGTCTATGGTAAGATTGCCAGTGAAACGGTTGAATGGTTGGATGCACATGGGTATGACTCACTGGACGATATTAGAGGTAAGGCATTGGCCCATCTTGATGGTAGTGCCACTCTGACTCCTCCACCAGAAGTGGACATGGAGAGGTGCACCTACTGTGGCCTCTGTCCCAAATCATGTGTATACGATGCAATCACTGTGGACAAGAAGAAGGAAGTCTTTGAGATAGATAGGAAACTCTGCCAAGCATGTGGAATGTGCATCTCCGTATGTCCGTACCATGCTTTGAGTCTAGGTTAGACCCACAGCATTGTTTCAAGATTCTTCGTGAGTAGCTTCGGTTTGCCTTTCGTCACTGCATAGTCATTCTCCAATCTGACGCCACCAATATTCTCAAAGTAGACACCAGGCTCAATGGCCATGATATTTCCCTCAACAAAGTTTGCTTCGTGATTATACATGCTTGGTTGTTCATGGACTTCGAGCCCAATGCCATGGCCCAGGCCATGGGTCATCCCATCCTTTGCATCAGGATTGAGTCGTCTTGAGTCAAATCCAAGTTGTTTCAGTTTGTTGACGCAGGCGAGGTTTACATCGTCAATGTTCGCACCATCAGTCAAGGCATCCACAGCTGCATTGGCTGCAGCTTCAGTTGCCTCAAACATCTCCTTTACTCTCTTGGAAGGGTTTCCCTTTACGATGGTCCGAGTGACGTCAGCAACATAACGTTCAATCTTGAGTCTTGGAAAAACGTCTAGGATGATTGGAACCTCAGCCTTCAGCCTGTCATTAGGATTACCAAGATAATGCCAGTCAAACGCTTTCTTACCCACAGCGAGAATTGTATCCTCTGACGACTCGGTGTTCCTGTCAACAAGAAAGTGTTCCATGGCCATCTTCAGTTGACCTACTTTCAGAGGTTTGCCGTTTCGCATCAATGTCTTATTGGGACCCACATCTGAGTCCTTAATCATCTCAACTACCTCGTTGATAGCACCAACTGTGGCATCTCCGGCTTTCTTAATCATCTTGATTTCTTGATCAGACTTTGTAGCTCGCGCCTCAGGTACCAAATCTTGTACAACTTTGACATCAAATCCAAGTTCTTGGAGGACAACAAGAATGCTTGCAGGAATCTCGTCTGGAACACCTAGCGTTGTTCCAGAAAACTCATCACGGAGCATAGCTCTGATGAGTACATCTCTATACTCATGCACAACTTTGCCCTCTTTGAGGAGCTGGACAATATGGTCGCTTAGATCATAGGTCCGTCTGACAAGACTCTCTTTCTTGATACGTTCTATCTGGTTGAAATAGCCACCAATGACACTCTCTTCACCTCTGTTCTTCAGATATAGAAGGTTGTCACTTGTGCGCATTCTTGTCAGCCATAGAAGATTTGGAGAACGAAATGGACTATCAAATGTAAAGAGTCCATCAATCTCATACTTGTCCATGAGAGTATCAGTATCTTTCAGCAATTCACTCGCCTTCAGCTCATGCCATCAACTGCATATGAAAAAGGCTTCTGTTCAAGCTGGGAGATAAGATCGCATTCGAGTTTCAATTTTGAATCGGTCAGGCATGTCATACGGACCAACAGTTTCAGCATTGAAAGAAGCACAAGTCGCAGCAAAGAGCCCAGCTCTGGAGATGTCGAGGGACCTCATGTACTCTATGAGGAAACCAATCGCATAGGTGTCTCCACAGCCTGTTGAGTCCACCTGGTTCTTAGAGAGTACAAGAGGGATATCAACTTGGGAGTTACGTGTATAGATTGTTGATCCACGATGGTCTCTGGTTACAATGACGATGATTGGACCAAGATCAAGGATATGACTCACCGCTGAGAGCTCAGACTCTGAGGAGTCAGTGAGTCGGAGTTCTGAGTCGTGGAACTTCACAATATCCAACTTACTGAGAATCTTGTCTCTGTCTGTCCAGTCCCTGAGAGTCACAAGCCCATCAGGTCCAACATGGCGAAGAAATCCCTGTACATCAAGAGATGTGAGAGCCCCTTCTTCCCCAGCAATCTCAAAGCATGTTGTGTCAATCTCATCACGCGTCAAGGGAGAGAAATGGATGATCTTGGCATGGTGATGGATTTCACCAAAGTCTGATGGAGTTATGGAGGGTGCGACTGATTCCACTCTTTGAACACGTGTTCCAAGTATATCATATTCGTTCACAAAACGGGTTGAGCATTCTCCCTCCACATGAAGGCATGAGAGATCAAGTCCGCTGGAGTCCAAGGTGTCTCGATACTCCTGTTCAAAATCAGCGCCTACTTTAGTGATGATGGCGGCACCAAAAGCACCTATGGTTGGGGCGAGCATGGCATATGCTGTCCCTCCCCCAAGGGCCTCCCTACGGGCCTCAGGCGTAATTATGAGATCTCTACTAAGATGACCCACAACTACAATTTCCAGCGAAATCACCGTTTCTATATTCTGCTTCAAGAGGACTGCAAGGCCCCTATATATGCGCGCTGTCGCATTACACCTGTGAATTCATGAGGATAGCAGTCCGTAACTAGAGTTCCCCATGGTTAAAATCCAGTTCATGTTTCAACAAAAGAAAGACAGAAGGCAACGATTTTAATCGGATAATCCTTCTCGGTATGTTGGGTGTAAGAATGGCACGAGTCTTGGCAAAGTTCTTCGCAACGGTTCGTGAGGTCACAGGAGTCCGGAGTGCAGAGATTGAGGCGAAGGACATCAAGGAGCTGCTCGAGATTCTGTCAAAGAAATTCCCCAGGTTTTCTGAGACCGTGCTGAAAGATGGCACATACGAGCTCAAGCAGTTCTACTCATGCATGGTGAACGGGAAACGAATCGAGCTTCTGGACAGCTATGACACTCTGCTCAAAGATGATGATTCAGTTGCACTCTTTCCTCCAGTCGGAGGGGGATGAATGAGCAGTACGCTCACATCTGAGTTCAGAAAACAGACGAGAGGGTCAGTAGACCTTGTTGTGAAGAACGCCAGGCTATTACTCGAGTCAGGGGCAACCAGGGGAGGTATCGGTGTTTCCAATGGGAGGATTGTGGTCATAGCGTCTGATGAACACCTTCCCGACGCGTCAGAAGTCATCGATGTTGATGGTAAGATACTGATGCCTGGACTCATTGATGCACACGCGCACATCCATGATCCAACGATGTTGGACCATGAAGACTTCACCACAGGCTCAATGGCGGCAGCAGCAGGTGGAATCACCACAATCATTGACATGCCATTGACCAATCAAGTAGATTCAATCAAAGATGTTGAAGAGAAGATATCTCAGGGAGAGTCTATGAGTGTCATCGACTTCACGTTCTATGCGGGAATGATGAACTCTCAGAATGTGGGAATGATTCATGCTCTCATTGAGAAGGGGATTGGCGCCTTCAAGACATTCACCTGTGAGCCCTATGAAACCAATAAGGGAGTGATTGCAAAGTGTCTGAGTGAG
>WOR8_10007458_pt1 | contig 10424 bp, 11 predicted proteins | sample DeeMarSeWOR38_10_FD_19890 | JGI IMG/M metagenome (IMG submission 19890)
CGCAGTGGAATGCCTCCTCTTACCGGTACAGTGTATATATCGGTGTTACCATTATAACTGGCTGAATAGGCTATATGGTTTCCATCGGGTGAGAATTTAGGCCAGGATTCTTCACCTGGTGAACTGGTAAGCTGATAGGCAATACCTCCTTCTTTGCCAACAAGCCAGATGTCGCCGCCATAAACAAATGCAATCTCGGTTTGAGATACATCCATATATCGCATTAATTTGGCATTTATCTGGCCAGAAACATTTGTACTGAATATGAGTACAAGAATGGGGATAATTAAATTTTTCATGATTTTTCTGATTATTCTTGAATTAAGGGTTATATTAGTTATGAAGGCTTCAAAAGTTATGAAAAAATACTCATCTTATAAACTTTATTTTAATTAATATCAGGACGATGCAGGGCGAATGTTATGATTCATTATAATTATATACCCCAACTCATGCTGACCGTCTAATACATCCCTTTCTCCTTTAATAACTGGACCGCACCTTTTTCTTTCATCAATGCCTCTATTTCTTCTATTTCACGCGGCAGACTTGGAGATAAATTCTCATAACCATATTCAGTGGAAGACTCTTTACGCAAACTAAAAATTTGTTAAGGTTGGTGTGGTTTGCGAGATGTGCCTGACAGCCGAAAAGGACCGGGTTATGTTCAATTTTAGAAAAGGAAGTGATTATCATAATATGCTAATAAAATTCTGAGATTTTTGAAAAGTCAGATTTTAATTTTAACCATTGTACCTGATTTACCTATCAACCACAGATAATTATCGCTTTCTATTATTCTATGAATATCTGGTATCGTATCAAATATCAAGTGCCAGCTTTTGCCACCATCTTTTGTACACCATAGACTTCCCTGCTCCTTGTTATTGTCGCCACAGATATATCCTGTTTTACTATTAATAAAATATACATTCCTTAACCGGTTTTCAGTGAATTTTTCATCTTGTTGCCATGACCAGCCTCCGTCACAGGTATGAAATACCATTCCATCATGACCAACCGCCCAACCACTATTTTTATTAAAAAAAAACAAACCCCTGATGATGGCATATTCGTTTAATATAGCTGCCTGCCAGCTAGTACCTCCATCTTTTGTATGAAGGATATACCCCATGCCTCCGATAAACCAATTATGATCATCAACAAAACAGATATGTTCAAGTCCTCCTGATAAGGGTAAAGTTGGGTGATAATGCTCCCATGATTCACCGCCATTATTAGTGATAAGGATCACCGGTCTTCGGATTTTGACATCGAATCCTGCCAGTACTCCCACCAGAGGTGAAATAAAATCTATTCCATAGAAAGCGATACTGGAATCTGCTACTGTTGTTTTTGACCAGGACCTTCCGCCATTATCTGTTTGCAGTAAAGAGCCATATTCTCCGCAAAGCCATCCTTTATCAGGCGAGGTAAATACAATGTCTTCATAGTATATGGAATCCAGTTGTGCAATGAGCTGCCAGCTGACTCCGCCATTCCCGGTATGCAATAACCTTCCAGTCCCATAGGAAATAATCCAGCCACTCTGATCATTTATGAAATAACCGTTGTGCAGGTCTTCAGAATGGCCTTTTGAAACAGGCTCCCAATGAATTGTTCTTTCTTTGCAGGAAAAGCAGAAAAGGCAAAAAAACAGTGAAAATAATATTAAAATACTACGAAGCATATTTCTCAAATATTTCATGATTTTAAAAACATTGAACCTTCTGTATTCATTTTTATTGTATAAATATCTAATAATGAATAGTAATTTATTCATCTCTTGAATTTTTGATCGACTGTGGTTTTGATTTATTAAGTACGAAGAATAAGCTTGACCGATCAATAAAAACTGTTTCAAAATGGCAATTTAATGTTGCTGCCAGTGCATAAAACTCCTTTTTATCAATGGTGAGTGCTTCGAAGCCGTCGTCGCACCTGATGATCCCTCTTTCCGGGTCGGCCTCAATTATCTTGCCGATGAGGCCCTCTTTGGATTGCAGAAGGAACCAGTGGATCCGATGAAACCAGAATTCATTGTAATAGGTAGAAAATAATACCAGCCCTCCCGGGCGGGTCACTCTCAAAGCTTCTTCCATGATCCGGTATTTGTCTTTATGGAAGGCACAGATTCCGTTCTGGATGCAAAGTATCGATCGATACCTTCCCTATATTCAAAGCAGTAATCGGTCAGGAGTCTGTAACCGGACACCATGAAGGCGCTGATATACTGAAGGATAGAGATTAGCTCGAGCCGCGGATCGATGGATACTTGCAGCGGGCCGTTTCTTATTTGAACCCTGGATTGCTCCTGGAGCGTCCGGTCGACTGCTGTGCTCTGACACGTAAAAATCGATACCAGGAGGATCAAACAGAACATGAAATTTCTTTCGTTGTTCCTCATTCGCATTTTTTCTCCTTTCATAGGTCATTCTGTTTTGAAAACAACTCCAGCGCCCAGAGGACTTCAGCGTTGGGGTCGAAACAGGAATAAATCTAGTTCTTTAAATGATTTGAAATTGTTACTATTCATGGGATGTATTTAAAGAAACTCATCATTCCCATCAATACAAGCGCGACTCCTCCTAAAGCATGCGCTACCCATGGAGTAATAATATTCTCTGTACGTTGATAGATATAGCCAAACAGGAGGCCCGCAAGAAATGTTGACAGGATTCCGATCGGTGAACTAATTGGTAATGTGCTTGTTGGAGTGCCTTCAAGCTGCGGGAAGAAATGCCATAAAGTAAATGCCAGTGAAGTGATGATCAATCCGGCTGGCTTTCCAAATGCAGATTGCACTTTGGGTTGTAACCACCCCCTAAAGAAGAATTCTTGGAAAGGGCTCATTATCAAAAACCAAAACGGCACTGCAATAGCTACTTGAAGCGCCCATAGAGGTGGGAGCGATTGATCCACACCAAATACTACATAAGTGTATACTCCCCAAACCACTCCAGCTATCACACCCCACAGCAAAGCCTTTTTAAAGTTATTCTTCCTGAAGCCGATTGCGAACCAACGACCGCTAAATTTTGCCCAAGCGAGGGGAAATACTATTCCGTATATAACAAAGAGTAGGAACAACAAGGGGAATAAACGGCTCAAAAAACCCAGTCCACAAAAGGCAATATAGGCAACAACAGCCTCGATAAGATTTCTTTGGATTTTTTTCTTTTGTCCTATTTGAGCAGTTTCTGAATCGTTTTTTTGTCTCATATAATTTCTTCTTATTTTGTTTGTTCCAATACATCATAAATCTTTCTTTTTCAAAGGCTCTTTTAACAATACGTTCATTAAGTAATATAAAAATAAGCACAGGAGACTTTATCATAGTCCTATCCAATAAGGTCGAACCCTTTTTTAATAGAAAATAATATTTGTATGATTATTCAAGATTTTATATTGTAGACCAGAAGCGCATTACCATGCCTTATATAAAGGTTACGATTATAAATGACCGGGTGTGCCCAAAAAGGCCCGGAACCCTCCTTTATTTGAAAACTGCTTATCAGATCAAATTTTTCAGCAGTTGCTTTAACTAATCCGACATATCCGGTTCTTTCATCTAATATATAAAGTATTCCTTCAGCTGAAATTATTGAAACCTTGCATTTCCAGTGTTCTTCATACATTTTCCTGCCTGTTTTCCATTCTAAACAGCACCAGTTCCAGTCGTTAATGCTCGTCCAGTTTGAGCCATATAAATAATCGTTTACTAGAACCACACCACAATGATGGACATATATATTCTATAATAACAAATATGCATTAGAAAATACATTTCACAGACCTACCCTATAAGGCGGGATTCTTTTAATTGTGATTGAAAGTATTTAAATCGGGATTTTAATAATTATTTTGAATTTACGCAGTCACAAGAATTTAATAAGTGTTTTAAAATTCAATTACAGAAAAACATCATACCTGATTATTAAGCAAAAAAAAATAGTAAGACCTTATAAGCCAGGGCGACCAGGAGATATACAAAATATATATTTGAATCTTATTTTAAAGATTGGTTAACAATGAGATTATTTATTTTTCTATGCTTACTGGCTATCTATTCGTTACAGAATATTGTTGAAGCTGCTGTTAATCAATCTGATAGTAAGTTCATCCAGTGTAAAAATAATAGGTTAGTCGTTGGATCCGATCGGAAAGAGATCATATTAAGAGGATTTATCTATTCCGGTTTCTCATACTTCACACCGGGATTGCCAATAAAGGTAGAAGAAGAGGTTTATTCAGAACTGAAAAAACTAAATTTGAATACGATCAGAATTTCTTTAAGTTATGATCTATTCTATGACTTAGATTCCCCAAGTGAATATAAGTCATCAATTTGGGACTGGATCAATTCTCATATTATCCTGGCAAAGAAATATAATGTATATCTGATACTTCAGATGACACAGATTGAAGGGGCACAATTTACTCCTATTCCAAACATTCCGTTTGACTATAGGATCTGGAGCGATATTGATATACAAAACAATTTCATATCACTATGGACTGAGATAGCAAAAAGGTATTATAATGAGGAACATATTGCAGGATATAGCATTTTTTGTGAACCTGTATGTTCAGAATCAGTTGACCAATGGACAGATTTGGCAAACAAGATCATACAGAAGATACGGGAAGTGGATAAAAACCACATTATTTTCATCGAAAGAGCTTACGGAGAATTTCAAGTACGGAGAGAATTAACAGAAGAGGAAATACCTCCTGTTGATGCTTTCTTTAAAATAAAGGATTCAAACATTGTTTATGAGTTCTATTTTTTCGAGACTGATGATTATACACACCAATATGCTGCCTGGAGACCGGAACTTGAAAAAAATGAAAAATACCCTGATCAGGAGATAATAATCCGCTATCATGAAAAATACGGAACAGAGAAAAACTTCCATTTTGATAAGGACTACTTAGAGTTTTACCTGAAAAAACAAATTGAATTTGGAAGCAGGGAAGATGTGCCCATGTCTGTCTGGGGATTTGGATTAACTAAAAACTGTTACCTAAAAGAAAATGGTGGTCTTCAATGGATGGAGGATATTATTAATCTGTTCAGCAAATATCATCTCAGCTGGACCATATTCTATAATAGCCCTTTCTTTGGTATCAGGGATAATGTTGAAGTGAAGAAGTTAATACAAAACAATCTTCAATAAACATTGGATTTGCATGGAGATCCGGAAAACGATCACAAACAATATGTAAAAATGAATAAATACTTCATATCCAGAAGAAATTTATTAAGAAGTCTGGCACTGCTTGCAGGTCTTGTTTATCCAGAATCATTGAAACCTTCCTGATACCAGGAAGAGCTATGCGAAGATGAGCTTAATAATCTCTATTTACGATTGCTGAAAAGAGAAATGTCAGAAAAGGCTTCCATTTTTAAAAGGATAATAAATAACTATGGTATATGAGTTCTGGATATCATCAGGGAAAATACAATATCTCAGGCTGCAGAAAAATTATTATCTGCAGAAATCACAGATAGAAATCGGGATGCCATTATGGATAATCTTTGGAGACTCACAGCGCTTACACATGAATATAATATTGAAAATCACGCAGATGGTTTGCTCGAACTTAGAATAACTAAATGTCTTTTTCGGAAGAGATGAGAAACCTACATGCCTCAGAAATTGGAGATGCTTTTTACTGCGCCTATGATTACGGTTTTTGTATGGGACTGAATTCCAAAATCAAATTCACCAGAACAAAGACCCTCATGTTGGGGGATGATTTTTGTGACCATACTTATGAGTTAACATTCATATAATACTTTGAACCTAGAAATGGAAAAGAAAAATAGAGTCTTTATTGCAACAAGCATCGATGGATATATTGCAGATAAAAATGGGGAGATAGATTGGCTTTATTCAATTCCCAATCCTGAGAATATCGATATGGGATATAGCAAATTTATAGAGCAAATTGATGCACTGGTAATGGGACGAACGACATTTGAAATAGTTTGTAGTTTTGACATAGATTGGCCTTATCAAAAGCCTGTATTTGTACTCAGTAACACTTTGAAGGAAATACCTGATAAATTCAAAGATAAAGTATACATAGTAAAAGGGACATTGACTGATGTTTTAGAGCACATACATCAAAGGGGATTTTATAGACTTTACATTGACGGAGGTGTTACTATCCAAAGCTTTTTAAAAGAGGATTTAATTGATGAGATGGTTATAACAATCATTCCAATTTTGTTGGGAGGTGGATCACCTTTGTTTTCAGAACTTCCTAAAGAATTAGAATTTGTGTGCACAAGGTCGGAAGTCTATTTAAATACTATTGTTCAGAATCATTTTAGTAGAATTAAAGAATAATACGGATGCTAACATTTGGTAAACACCATTTACCTTGTCACACTTTTGGCTAATGAAGTTCTTGTTTTAATGAAAGGAAATTGCATAGCTAAAAGATGCGACATTGGCAAACAAGTCGTTTACATGGACCGTTAAGCCTGAACCAATAAAGAACTTATGTGCCTGCCTGTTTCAAAATATTCCATTCTGCTCATCTCTATGATTGCCATTATAGTTGCTTCATGTAATCCGGATAGAAATTTAACTATACGGGAAGTATATACTACTTATACTTCTGCAGTGGTTAACTCGGACATCCAAAGTCTATTTTCAACTATTACACGTAATGGTGACTTCAATTTTATAACATCTCAAGGAAATTTTTTGAGAACCCGGAAGGAATATTACTATTTTCATGAACTGTGGTTCAGAGAGAAAGGTTGGAAGATCTCTTTTGGAGAACCTGTAATTTATATCGAAAGAAAATGGGGATTAAGCATTGCCGAATTTCATTATCAACAGGAATTAGCCGCTGGAAAATCAGACTATCTTGATTCATTCTTTACGCTCATATATCATAAAGAAAACGGCAAGTGGAAAATAGTCGCGGATTTTTGTACACCAATCCGAAGAGAAATTGAATGATTATGAAGAAAAATGAGAACTCAAGTAAGTATTCAAAACTCAGAAATGTTCAGGCAAAATGATATTATAGTGAAATGAAAGCTGCGACAAAAAACACAATTCTTAACCTGATAATAATTATTGGAATACTTTGTTCTCAATGTAGTAACTTTTCAAACTCATCCATTCAATTATTCAGGGATAATTGTGAGAGAACAGGATTCTTCGAATCTGTTAAAATCCCTGATCAACCCGTTCTTTCCTGGAAATTCAAATCGGGAAATTCAATTGAAGCGACGCCTGTAATCAGTGATGGTATTGTGTATATCGGGAGCATGGATAGTTGCATGTATGCATTATCCGGAAAAAATGGTGAACTAATCTGGAAATTTCGTACTGAAGGATATATCATTTCATCAACCTGTATTGCAAATGGAATGGTATACTTTGGAAGTCGTGACAGGCATGTTTATGCCATTGATGCCAAAACGGGGAAGGAAATATGGAAATTTGAAACAAATGGTGAAGTTGAGTCATCACCTTTGGTTTATAAAGGTTCGGTATACATTGGAAGTAAAGATTCGTGCTTATATTCTATTAACTCAGTCAGTGGCAGGCTAAATTGGTTTTTCAAAACAAACGGGTGGATATTTTCATCGCCTGCAATAAGTGAATCATGTCTTTGCTTCGGCAGTATGGATCAAAATTTATATTGTCTTGATGCAGATTCAGGCCGCGAGAAATGGCGTTTTAAAACCCAGGGAGGAATATTTTCTACTCCTGCTGTTGATAACAGGACTGTCTATGTAGGGAGTGAAGACAGATCACTTTATGCCGTGAATAAAAAAACTGGCATCGAAAAATGGAGATTTCAGTCAGGAGCTATGATATTTTCTTCCCCTGCAATTGCTCATGAAAATATTTTTATAGGAAGCATGGACAGCTGCCTGTATTCTTTGAAACTTATTAATGGGGATTTGCTTTGGAAATATAAAACAAATGACTGGATTTTTTCTTCACCTTCTGTGGGCTATAATGTTGTATGCTTTGGGAGTAAGGATTCATTCCTTTATACCCTTGATATAAAATGTGGATCATTGAAATGGAAGTTCAAAACGGGTGAATGGATCTTCTCCTCTGTGACGTTAACAAACGACATGATTCTTATTGGAAGCAAGGATGGCTATCTATATGCTATCAAGTAGGTGTATAGTTATTAACATATTATATTTTATTTAATTATGCGAATATCCAGACGAAAATTTCTGACTAAAACTGCGAAAGCCGGCTGTACACTCGCCTGTTTACCCTTACTAACAACTGAAAACGCGTGTGTTGTAGCAGACTATTCACCCTCTAATAGCTGGCCAGGGAAGGTGATCGAAGTGATCTCCCAGAATGCTGTTATAAATTCAAGCATGAATGCATTAACCATTAAGGTCATGTTGGCTAAAGGTCTTAAGGAACTCACTGGCACAAAAGATCCTGAAGAAGCAATGAAACTGTTTTTTAATTCTAAAGATGTTGTTGCTATAAAGGTTAATCCATTGAATAAGATGTGTGCCACTCATCCTGAGCTTGTGTACGAGGTATCATCCCTGCTTCAACGGATAGGTATTAAACCAGACAATATTATAATCTGGGACAGGTTTGAAAACTATTACGGACTTACGCAATCAGGCTATAGAGTAGAGTCTGATCCCGGTAAAGTTCGTTGTTACGCGACAGACACCAAAGGCATAGGATTGGATCCGGAGGTATATTATAAAAGTGCATTAGCCTATTATGAAGGAGATGGTTATTCAGGTACTGAAACAATCTATAATAAACAATGGTCAAACTACAGCCGGATTGTCACCCAAATAGCCACAAAGATTATAAACATACCGGTTCTAAAACACCATGGGTTATCTGGTGTTTCACTTTGTTTGAAAAATCTCGCATTTGGATCAGTGAACAATACCATCAGGCTTCATGAAAACAACTGTAGCCCCTCTATTGCAGAAATCTATAATCATCCGGTTATAAGGAATAAGACTGTATTATGTATCATTGATAGTATATTCGGCTGGTATGCTGATAGTCCCACATATGCCGGTCCGGATCCCTTATGGTATGCTGGAGCGTTACTGTTTGGAACTGATCCGGTGGCACTTGACTCTGTTGGAGAAAAGATACTGATAAAAAAACGAAGGGAGAATAATCTTAGCGAGGAGGAGGATGTTAAAATTTCTTCCCATATAGCTGTTGCTGCAAATCTGGGTCTTGGAAAGAAGGATGAAATAGACCACAAAGTTTATAAAGTATAAAAAATGAGCAAGATAAGAGCAATCGTAGAGAGCACTAAAATTGATAACAAAAATCTTAAAGTTGAAAATGGACTCAGTCTTGTAATCGACCGTGCGGGAAAGAATATCTTATTCGCTACCGGCCGATCAACTGCATTTCTGCAAAATGCGAAACAACTGAATTTTGATATCAGGAATGTTGACTATCTAATTATCTCCCATGCTCATCTTGACCATGCTGGTAGATTAAGAAATTTCTTAATTAATAATACAAAAGCAAGAGTATATCTCCATAAAAAAGCTATGCTTCAATATTATATAAAAGCATTTAATATCCTGCCTCTTTATATAGGACTTGATCGATGTTTGTTAAAAGATTTCCCGGAAAGATTAGAACTTATTGAAAAAGATACAGAAATCATATATGGATTAAACCTGCATACTGGAATTGAGCAAGTCTCTGCTTTGCCATCATCAAACAAATCGTTATTTGTAAAAGAAAATGTGAAACTGGTTAAAGACAGATTTGATCATGAAATAGTCCTTACAGTTCAAAATGAACAGGGATTAATTGTGTTTACTGGCTGTCCCCATTCAGGGATCATAAATATTATTGATAGAGTCAGAAAGAAATTTCTGATAAAAAGAATATTGCTGTTTTTGGCGGGTATCATTTTTATAATCCTGTTGCCCAAATTTCAGAGAAACCAGACTATATTACCAGTATTGCAAATAAATTAGATCATTTCGATGTTGTTTTGTATACAGGACATTGTACCGGTGAGAAAGGTTATAGAATCATGAAGAGAATTCTCAGACAAAAATTGAATCGTTTCAGAACAGGAATGGAAATTAATATTTTATAGAGGTCTAAAAAACATATGTATAAGTTCAAAAAAGCTTAAATGATGAAAAAATTTGAAGATTATATAAAGTCGAAACCTGATTTAAATGATTCATAACATGTAACAAGGAGGATAAAAATGTATTATTTTCTGATATTGATCATTACCGGATTTAGTTCGCATCTTGCAAGTGCTTTTACCACAACTTATTCCAAAAGATTTGGAGGTAAAACAGGTACATTAATATCTTTTTTATTCAGGAATGTCCTGGGTATACCAGTATGGGCTTTTGGTTATTATCTTTCCGTAAAGTCCAGTGATGTATTTCT
>WOR8_10008091_pt1 | contig 10424 bp, 6 predicted proteins | sample DeeMarSeWOR38_10_FD_19890 | JGI IMG/M metagenome (IMG submission 19890)
GCAGAGTTGTAGAGATGGGAATTTGAGCGGCGGCAACAAAAAGAGGTCTGCAGCCAGGGGAAGTCCCCTTCTGGCACGATCCAGGATGACTCAATTCCGGAGAGCACCTCACACATGGCACCCCCTCCACCATCCATACACGCCAACAGGCGCTCGTGCAAACGAAGGGCTATGCAGGTAACATCACTTCGGATGTACCCGAACGGTCGTGGTTACCTCGCCCGGGGAAAGTTCCAGAAAGCAGGCATTCGGTGAGACAGTGCGCGACCACGAATTCTACTATACAAGATTCTAGGCGCGAACCCTGCAAATGTCAAACCTGGGGCTGTACTAAGTGGATTCCGTAACATCATTTAGTACAGCCGGAAATGGCAATGATTTGGCTGTTGTTAGTGGGCAAACCCATGTAATGGCGCAGATGCATACAAACAAGCTAACGGCCTAATGCGGTTCGATGATGACGTCCTTCCAGAACGGTGACCTCATTGCCGACGTGGGATACTTTCACCAAGGGCTTCACCAGCAGGTGGTTCCGACCATAGTCGAGGGGCAGGATCGGCGCCTGATCTACCAAGATCCGGTCTGCTTTTTGGTACATGCTTATGCGCTCTTCCTAGTCCGCGACACGCCTGGCGCTCTCCACCAACTGGTCGAAGGCTTTGTTCTGTCACGCGGGGTTAATCCAGCGTGAACCTAGCCGCAGGAAGTTGCCAGGATCGGGATAATCAGCCGACCAGCCCCCGAACCGCATGTGTGGTATTTGCCGGGACAGCCGCTTGATGTACCTCCCCCACTCCATCGTCGTCCAGGCGATCTCGACTCTCATGTTCTCCAGCCAATGGCCGCCTGGGTCACGAGACCTTCGTCAAGTGCCTTCAAAAGTCTGTACGGCCAGATCCCTGGCGGGGGTGAAGCCTCCTCCGTCAACCTGGCAGAGGTGCTTCTCGAGTTTGCCATGACATGGAACGCGCCTGGAGATCCATCCGAAGCCCGTCGCCAGATGCAAATCTTTGGGGGACACATCGGCGAGGCGCTGGCCACTCAGGGCGTAGGAACCAAGCCAGTCAACTCTGGGTTGGGGCTTGCTGCTGGTGCGTTAGAGGATGTCTTTCGTTCCTTGGATGCATCCTTGGCCTACCACCAGACCAAGAGCGAGGTACGCTACCACCTTGATCAAAGCCCTCTGCGCGTCGCCGCCGAAGTGACCGGCTTGGAGCAAGAAGCAGATCTGGCGCATTACGCATTTAATGCCATATGCCAGAGCCTGGTGAGCGCTCTTGATCCAGAATTGCGGATACAGTTACCAGGCGGACCCAACGCAGCGCACACCATCAGCGTAATGTCAACTGCCAGCAACGGTCGATGATTAGCTGAGGAGGGCCTGTTTGGCAACCTGCCGGCTCATCAAACAGCTATTGTCCGCGACAGGAGCCTGTCTGGACGCCGGCGGGCAGCCAAGGCCCAATCAACAGCAACAAGATGTAACCCAACAGTTCACTCAAGGGTTACCGCAACCCTGACATCGGTCGTGCCCTCAGGTGGGAGGGGCACGACATCTCCCGCCACCGCGCGCCCATCCACCGTCAGCGTCACGACATTCCCCGGCCCGGCACGCTCCACGCTGATGTGGTACGTTACGCCCCGAAAGACGCGCCGTACGGTGAAGCCGGGCCAGTCGGCAGGGACAACCGGCGCGATCTGCAAACCCTCAAAGGTGGGACGCACCCCCAGAATCCACTGGGTGACGGCCACGTAGTTCCAGGCGGCGGTACCGGTTAGCCAGGAGTTCTTGGCCTCGCCGTGGGTCGGCGCATCGCGCCCGGCAATCATCTGGGCGTAGACATACGGCTCGCAGCGATGCACCTCGCTGACGTCCTCGCGCGCCGAGGGGTTGATGCGGGTGTAGTAATCGTGGGACCGGTCGCCATGCCCAAGCATGGCTTCGGCGATCATGATCCAGGGGTTGGTGTGGCAGAAGACCCCGGCGTTCTCCTTGTAGCCGGGCGGATACGAGGAGATCTCGCCCAGGCGCAGGTAGTACTTCGAATAGGCGGGCTGGTGGAGGACGATACCGTGCGTCGTGACCAGGTGCTCCCCCACCGACTCGAGCGCCCGCTCCGCCCGCCCATCGGCGAGGCCGACCCCGGCCATGATGCACATGCCCTGCGGCTCGATGAAGATACGGCCCTCCTGGCACTGGTGGGAGCCTACCGGCCCCCCAAAATCGTCGTAGGCGCGCAGGAACCAGGCGCCGTCCCAGCCGTGTTGCAGGACGGCCGACTCCATGCGCGCGGCGGCCTCCAGGTAACCCTCCGCCTCGTTCGCCAGGCCGCGCCGATCGGCGATGGCGGCCAGCTCGCGGGCAGCCAGCACGAACATGCCGGCGATGAAGATCGATTCGGCAGTCCGGCCGTCCTTAGACGTCGCGGTCTGGAAGGATTCGCCCGGCTCCTCGGAGAAGGTGTTCAGGTTCAGGCAATCGTTCCAGTCGGCGCGTCCGATGAGCGGCAGGCGGTGCGGCCCCAACCGGTCCAGCGTGTAGCGCAGGGCGCGCCCGAGGTGCTCGTACAGGGGCTGCTCGGTGCCCGGCCGGTTCTGGTAGACCACCCCCTCGTCCAGGATGGACCAGTCGCCGGTCTCCTTGAGGTAGGCGGCCACGCTCAGGATCAACCAGAGGGGATCGTCGTTAAAATCCCCGCCGACGGCGTCGTTGCCGCGCTTGGTGAGCGGCTGGTACTGGTGGTAGGCGCCGCCGTTCTCCAGTTGGGTGGCGGCCAGGTCCAGGATGCGCTCCCTGGCGCGCGCCGGGACCATGTGCACGAAGCCCAGCAGGTCCTGGTTGGAATCGCGGAAGCCCATGCCGCGCCCCACCCCCGACTCGAACAGCGACGCCGAGCGGGACAGGTTGAAGGTAACCATGCACTGGTAGGCGTTCCAGATGTTGACCATGCGGTCGGTGTGGACATCCGGGGTGGCTACCTGGAAGGCCCCCAGCAGCCGATCCCAGTGGTCGCGCAGCGTAGAAAAGGCGGCGTCTACGTTGACGGGGTCCAGATACTTGGCGATAACCGGTACCACCGTCCTCTTGTTGACCATCCCCGAGCCGGGGGGATCGAACTTCGCGTCGCGCGGGTTCTCGTGGTAGCCGAGCAGGAAGATAACCCGCCGCGCTTGGCCAGGCTCCAGGCTGACCGGCACGTGGTGCGAGCCGACCGGCGCCCAGCCGTGGGCGACGGAGTTGAAGGACTCGCCACGCTCCACGGCCAACGGGGCCTCCCAGCCCCGGTAGGCGCCCAGGAAGGCGTCGCGCCCGGTGTCGAAGCCGGCCAGCGGCTCGGAGCAGGCGAAGAAGGCGAAGTGGTCGCGCCGCTCGCGGTATTCGGTCTTGTGGTAGATGACGCCGTCCTCGATCTCCACCTGGCCGGTGTTGAAGTTGCGCTGGAAGTTGGTGGCGTCGTCGTAGGCGTCCCACAAGCAGAATTCGATGCCCGAGAAGATCGAGAGGTGGGCGGACTCTTCGCGTCGGTTGGTCAGGGTGAGCTGCCAGACTTCCAGGTTCTCGCCCAGCGGGACAAAATAGCAGATCTCGGCCGCAATGGCCTGGTAGGTGGAGCCAATCACTGTGTAGCCCAGCCCGTGGCGGCAGCTGTAGTCCTGCAAATCGTGTCGAGTGGGCTGCCAGGTAGGAGACCAGAAGTCCCCGCTATGGTTGTCCCGCAGGTAGATATAGCGCCCACCGTGGTCGGTGGGGGCGTTGTTGTAGCGGTAGCGCGTCAGCCGCCGCAGGCGCGCGTCGCGGTAGAAGGAGTAGCCACCGGCGGTGTTGGAGATGATGCCGAAGTAGGCTTCGTTGCCCAGGTAGTTGATCCAGGGCAGCGGCGTATCGGGCCGGGTGATGACGTATTCACGCTCCTGGTCGTCGAAGTATCCGTAGCGCATGGGTTGCCTCCGGTGTAGATAGCGAAGACGTGACTGTTCAAGCTGCTGCCTCGTTGCTCCGAGTTCGCCGGGATTAGGGAATAAGAGATCGCCGAGATTCTTCACTGACGATGGCTGCCCGAAGGTGAATTGAGCGCTCGGCCAAGGCTTGTCCGCTTGTGAGGGCGACTGCTGGACCCGTTCAGAATGACACGACGGAAAGCGTCCGGTGGTGAGATTCAGGGCGATCACGGAACGATACAAGGATATTCTGCCGGCTGCTGGATTGTACGCCAGCATGGGCGACGGCGCAAGCCCCTGGATGGCTAGCTGTGCCGACTGGCCCGTCAGACGGGGCTAAAAGTTAGTAAAAAAGTACTAAATTCTGGCAATGGGATTGAAAAAGAAGCAGAAATATGCTATAGTAGCATCAGGTGATACGTCGACATCGGCCGTTTCTTCTACGGGATCGACTCCCCATTTCGTCCACGCGTCTCCCGTTGCATACAGCACCCGGCGTGGCTGCGCGGTGGGTGCTGAGAGCTCCTTACCACTTTTAGCGTTTTGGGAACCGACGCCTTGGTCAGCTTTGAGTTCAGCCGGCCAGGGCAAGTCTTGATTTGAGAAGGAGGGTGTCATGCGCAAGCGACTCCTGTCGATGTCACTCGTCGCGGTGATGGTCACCGGGATCCTGGCCGGCGGATTCCCCACCATCACCCAAGCCACAGCGGACCTGAACGTCACTATCCTCGACGTGGATGGGGACCAGGTCCAAATCTTCCGCGATGAATTTGGCGTGCCGCACATCTTCGCTGACACGGACCGGGGGCTGTTTGTGGCCTTTGGCTTCACGGTGGCTGAGGACCGGCTTTGGCAGCTGGAGGCCAACCGGCGCGCCGCGCGGGGCCAGTTGGCCGAGATATTCGGCCCCGACTTCCTGAACGCCGACATCGCCGTACGCACGGTGGGCTACACCGACGATGAGCTGACCGCTATGTTTGCGAGCCTGCCGGCCGAGGAGCAGGCTCAGATACAGGCCTACGTGGAGGGCGTCAACCGCTACATCACGGAGGTAGTCCTGCCCGATCCCGCGACCAAGCTGCCCGCGGAGTTCGCTGCCTTGGGCATCACGCCCGGGCTCTGGTCTGTCAACGACGTGGTCGCCTTCGTGGCCGCAATGACGCGCAACTTCGGCGAGATCGGTGGGCGGGAACTGCGCAACCAGGAAACGCTGACCTATCTGGTCAGCACCTACGGCGAGGAGCAAGGATACGCCATCTTCAATGACGTGCGCTGGATCAACGATCCCGATTCGCCGGTGACAGTGCCCACCCGGGGAGCGGCTATCACTCCGGTGCGCAAGGCCTATAAACCGGAGCAGTTACGAGGGGCCGGGCTGTCGCCCTCGGTCTCCCTGGAGGAGGCCAAGAAGGAGTGGGAGCGCATCGGCGTTCCCACCAAGTTGGGCAGCTACGCATGGGCCCTGGCCAGCCGCAGGAGCGCTGCCCACGGGGCTATGCTGTATGGCGGCCCACAAATGGGCTTCAGCACCCCGGCTATCCTGCTCGAGGTGCAGCTCACCGGCGGCGAACTGGACTACAATGTCAGAGGCATGACCTTCGTCGGCGCCCCAGGTGTTATTATCGGCCACAACCCCTTTTTGGCCTGGACCTCGACTACCGGCACCGGCGACAACCTGGACACCTATATCGAGGTCCTGTGCGATGCGGGTTTCGGCCCGGCCAGTGGATACTCCTTCCAGGGCGACTGCATACCGTTTGAGGCACGAAGCGAGGTCATTGACGTAGCTGGCGCTGGTCAGACCACGGTCACCGTGCTGCGCAGCCTGCACGGGCCAGTGGTTGGCCTGGATGCTGCAGCCGGTTTCGCCGTCAGCCAAAAGCGGGCTCACTGGATGCGGGAAGCGGAGACCCTGGTGGGCTGGTTCAGATTCGGCCGGGCCCGGGACCTGGGCGAGTTCGAAGCAGCCGTGGACATGGTCATTACGTCTCACAACTTCCTGTACGCCGACAAGGCGGATAACATCGCCTACTGGCAGGCCGGTGAGGTGCCGGTGCGGCCAGCGGGTTTTGATCCACGCCTGCCCCTGCCCGGGACCGGCGAGGCTGAGTGGACGGGGGACTTGCGGCCTACCCCCAAATCCATCAACCCGGCTCACGGCTGGCTGGCAAACTGGAACAACAAGCCCTCGGCCGACTTTGACAACGCCGATGAGAATATCTTCGGCAAGCAGTTCCGCCTGTGGGACATTGAGGAGCGATTGGCTCAAGCCCAGACCAAGGGCCAGCTCTCGCTGGCGGATATGGAGGACATCCCGAAAGACATCGGGCGCGTGAAAGAACTGGGCCGCGATGCGCGTTTCCTGAAACCCTACCTGCTGGACGCGCTGCAGGTGGTGGGCACGGGGCACTCCTCCGGCCCGGCGGCCGTGGCCATCCTGGAAGCCTGGGACGGCAGCGCGGTGTCCGACGCCGTCACGAGCACCGCTGCCGAGCCGGGCGAGGTGATCTTCTCGACGTGGCTGGACCTGATGATCCAGGCCACCTTCGCTGACGAACTGGGGCCTGAGGCGGATGAGGCAGGCACCAACATGCTGCTCCACGTCCTGGACGATGCGCTCGGGCGCGGCTCAGGGGTGCCTCCCAGCCGGGATTACCTCAACGGCCAGGATCCCAACCAGGTGATGTCGGCCACCTTCGACCAGGCTCTGCACGCCCTGACCCTTCAGTTCGGCACGCCTGACCCGTACGCCTGGGTCGTGCCGCGCGGCACCATCGACTTCAACCATCCCTTCCTGCCCATCAGCGTCGGGTCGATCCCCCTCTCCAACCGGGCCACCTATGGTCAGATCGTGATCTATGGCAGGCAAGAGGTGACCGCCCAATCTATACAACCACTGGGGCAGAGCGGCTTCATCAGCACCAGTGGCCAATTGGACCCGCACTTCACCGACCAGTTGAACCTGTTCCGCAACTTCCAGTACAAGGACATGCGCCTGCTGCCAGAACCCCCTGGTCCGTGAAACGGGCTGGCTGCCCAGCAGCAGGGATACTTAACACCTTCTCGAAAGCTCTGAGCCTTCGAGAAGGTGTGTTTCTTCTGAGAGAAGTCAAATCCAAAACAATCTCCAGTCGCCAAGATCTTGGACGGGTGTCACGAACTGGGCTCAGCTTGGACAAAAAACGAGCGGAGCACGGGGATGCCCCTGCCTACGGACGTATTCTCTGGACAACTCCGAAAATCTATTGGAAAAGATCGGGTTGCTGTGGTATAGTGTGAGCGGAGAGAATTCAGGCTATGCCACCACCAGCCAGCCCTGAGCGGCGATTGATCCTGTTCAACAAACCGTACCGGGTGCTGTGCAAGTTCACCGACAGAGAGGGGCGCGCCACGCTGGCCGATTTCGTCCCCATCCCGGACGTCTACCCGGCGGGACGTCTCGACTACGACAGCGAGGGGCTGGTGCTGCTCACCAACGTCGGGGCCGTCCAGAACTGGATCAGCCATCCCCGCTATAAGCTGCCCAAGACCTACTGGGTCCAGGTGGAAGGCATCCCCGACCAGGCCGCGCTGCAAGGGCTGGCGGCCGGGGTGGAGTTGAAGGAGGGGCTGACCAAGCCGGCTCAAGTCCGGCTCATGGACCCACCGGCGGTGTGGCCGCGCGACCCCCCGATTCGCGAGCGGGCGCACATTCCCACCGCCTGGCTGGCGCTGACCATCAGCGAGGGCCGCACGCGCCAGGTGCGCCGCATGACGGCCGCCGCCGGCTATCCGACGCTCAGGCTGATCCGACAGGCGGTAGGCCCCTGGGAGCTGGGGTCGCTGGAGCCCGGGGCGTGGCGGGCGGTGCGCTGCCCCAGGGGCCGGCAGGAGATCAGAGAGTGGATGAAGGACCAAGCTGGATAGTCCAGTGCCTGGCGCCTAGCGGATCCGCCCGTCCTGCCCGGCGGGCCAGGGTGATCCGCGTCTCAGACCCAAGATCGCCGGATCGCGGATCCGGCTAGAGCAATGAAGAACATAGCTGCATAAACCAGTACCCCATCATGCTGATTATGCTATGAAGAGAATCGTGCCTATGAGGACGCAGTGCGGTTTGCCGAAATCACCATGACGGGGCACAAGGAGGAGAGATACACACTGTGAAGTACGATTTCGACACCGAGATAAGCCGCGCAGAAACCAACGCCACCAAGTGGGAGTTCATCCAGGAAGGGCAGGACCTGCACCACTGGGAGCATACCGACAAGTTCTACGGGGAGAACCGGATCCTGCCCATGTGGGTGGCCGACATGGATTTCCCGTGCCCCGAGCCGGTGGTGGAGGCACTGGTCGCCCGCGCTCAACATGGGATCTACGGCTACACAGCCCCAACTGATGCCTACTACCATGCCGTGGTGAGCTGGATGAAGCGCCGGCAGGGATGGGAGGTTGACCCGGAGTGGATTTGTATCACCCCCGGCGTGGTGCCGGCGCTGAATATGCTGGTGCGCACCTTTGTCGCGCCGGGCGAGAAGGTGCTCATCCAGCCGCCGGTGTACCACCCCTTTTTCCACGCCATTGAGAACAACCAGGCCGAGCTGGCCGCCAACGCGCTGATCTACGAAAACGGCCGCTACCGCATGGATTACGCGGATCTCGAGGAAAAGGCCAAAGATCCAGCGGTGAAACTGGCCATTTTGTGCAGCCCGCACAATCCGGTAGGGCGGGTGTGGAGCAGGGACGAGCTGCTCCGCTTCGGGGAGATCTGTTTGGGGAACGATGTGCTGATCGTATCCGACGAGATACACGCCGACCTGATCTACACGGGACACACCTTCACCCCCTGGGTTAGCCTGGGCGAGGCGTTCGCCCAGCAGGCTGTGGTGTGCACGGCGCCCAGCAAGACCTTCAACCTGGCCGGCCTGCACACCTCGAATATCATCATCCCCAACGCCGGGCCCCGCGCCCGGTTCAAGAAGACGCTGCAAAGCAACGGGCTGGGGGGGATTGGGCCCTTCGGCCTGGTCGCGCTGGAGGCAGCCTACACCCACGGCGAAGAGTGGCTGGATCAGGTACTGGCTTACATGGAGGGCAACCTTCATTATCTGGAAGACTACGTAGCTCAGCACATCCCGCGCATTAGTGTGGTGCGACCGGAAGGCACCTACCTGGTCTGGCTCGACTGCCGGGGGTTGGGGCTGGACAAGTGGGCCTTGAAGCGGCTGATGCTGAATGAGACGCGCGTCTTTCTGGACGACGGCTTCATCTTCGGTCCCGAGGGCGAGGGCTTCGAGCGCATCAACATCGCCTGTCCGCGGTCGATCCTGGTTGAGGCGCTGGAGCGGATCAGAGAGGCGGTGGATGGGCTGTGATGCTCTGCGACCAGGCCCAAGCGTTTGGCCTACCTGCCGAATGGGAGGGCTGCGCAAGGATGGCAGGGCCGAGGAAAAACTGGCGCGGGGTCCGGAGTGCTCGTCCTTGGCCGATAGGACGAGATCTCTCTTGGAGGCTAATTGACAACGAGAACACAACAGGGTAGACTCAATGTAAGGAATGATGTACTTGAGGAAATGCCCATGGCCGAACCACCTAGTCCACTGCTGCAGGAGATGGTGCGGCGCATCCGAGCCACGGCGGAACCCGACAAGATTATCCTGTTTGGCTCTCGGGCCCGCGGTGATGAGCAGAGGGATAGCGACCTAGATATCTTCATCATCATTGAAAGCGATATGCCTCGCTACAAGCGAGCTGTCCCCTTTTACAAAGCCCTGGCCGGTTTAGGCGTCTCCAAAGACATTGTGGTCTACACGCCATGTGAGGTGGAGGAGTGGAAAACGGCCAGTTGCAGCCTGGTTGCAACGGTGCTGAGAGAGGGACGGGTTCTGTATGAAAACCAACCTTGATCTGGCTCAGCTATTGGTGCGCAAGTAAGTGCAACCAGGTTCGCGCGCTGATCATCGAAGTCCTGCCAGAGACAGTCAGACCCTGAGCGCTTCCGGACTCATCGCCTGCGCCCATACCCCAGAGAAAAAAGACATCCACGCCAAAGGAGGCAACCAATGAACAGGAACACCGTGCGACAAATCGTCAACATCGTGGCCACCATCGTGGTCAACGGGCTGGCCAACGCGCTACCGCTGAACGGCTTGACGACGGGTGAGATCTCAGATCGCTTTCAGGTCTACTTCGTGCCGGCGGGCTACGTCTTCTCCATCTGGGGCTTGATCTACGTGGGACTCATCCTGTTTGCCATTTACCAGGCGGCGCCCGCGCAGGCGGACAACCCGCGTTTGGTCCGGGTCGGCTACCTGTTTGCGCTAAGCTGCCTGGCCAATATCGGCTGGCTGTTTCTTTGGCACTACGAGCAGTTCGTGCTGACCGTGGTCGCCATGTTGGCGCTGCTGGGTCTGCTGATCGCGGTCTACCTGCGCCTGGAGATTGGGCGGGCCGCGGTCTCGACCACCGAGCGCTGGATGGTGAGGGTGCCCATCAGCGTGTACCTGGGC